>SXGS01289972.1_pt1 | contig 36682 bp, 21 predicted proteins | sample 3174681 | NCBI WGS metagenome assembly SXGS01 (sample SAMN11356861, study PRJNA531348) | freshwater metagenome | isolation source: freshwater sample F1-80 | place: China: Fuxian Lake, Yuxi | collected 2017-12-25
CTGGCTGCAAAAGTGTCGGGGCATCTTGATCCGGTATGACAAGAAATGGCAGAACTATCTGGGCCTGATTCAACTGGCCTGTGCCCTGATCTGGTTCCGAAGGTTACATCGACTCACCGTTTTGAGATAGTCTTTAAGGGAACGCGATGAAACGGGTGCTCTTCCTCTGCACCGGCAACTCCTGCCGCAGCCAGATGGCCGAGGGATTTGCCCGCCACCTCAAGGGCGATCAGCTCGAAGCCCACTCCGCCGGCCTCGAAGCGCATGGCCTCAACCCCAACGCCGTGAAGGTGATGGCCGAGGCGGGGGTGGATATCACCGGCCAGCGCTCCAAACATGTGGACGAACTGAGGGGGATTACCTTCGATTACGTGGTGACCGTCTGCGGCCACGCGGATGAAAACTGCCCGGTCTTTCCGGGCCGGACCAGGGTGGTCCACGTGGGCTTTGACGATCCGCCCAAACTGGCCAAAGACGCCCGGAGCGAAGAGGAAGCCCTGGGCCACTACCGCCGGGTGCGGGATGAGATCCGGCAGTTCATCGAAACCCTGCCAGCGGCTTTGGTCCGTTAGGCTAGGTCTGGGACGGCCAATCGTGATCTCCACCCAGAAACCTTGCCTTTCCTGCAAAACCGTATATACGAATTAGAAGATAGATCCTCCGAATTCTGAGACACTGACTTCCCAGATTAAGGGACCGCTGCGTCCCGTTTCTGGCGCTCCCCTCCCATCCTGTCCCATCTCTGATTTCCCCCGGACGCCTAAGTACCTGCCTGCGAAGCATCTCCCATTTGTCTGGCGGCCAAGCACAACTCTTGCTTGACTTTTCCGCGTCGTCGAACGGCAACGATACCTAGAGTCTGTATACCTACCCTTACAAGGAGAGGCATCATGGCAAAGTGGGCGCTGAGGATGTTGCTGCTGACGGTTCTGGTGGCCCCAGGAGCCGGAGCCGCAGAGAAGGCCGCAGAGAAACCGGCGGGCAAGATCTCGGGCTATATGTTCGGGGACTACTACTGGGTGCTGGCCAACCACAACGCCGCTGCCGAGAACCAGAACGGCCTGTGGTTCAGGCGGATCTATCTCACCTACGACAAGAGCCTTAACGAGGCCTGGGCCACCCGTTTCCGCCTGGAAGCCAGCAGCCCAGACTTCAACGCCACCAGCGACAGGCTCAACCCCTTCCTGAAGGATGTGTACCTGAAGTGGACCCGGGGCCGCCACAACATCCTCTTCGGCCTGTCGTCTTCCCCCACCTGGGAGCGGGTGGAATCCATCTGGGGGTTCCGCGCGGTGGAGAAAACCCCCCTCGATCTGCAAAAGTTCGGGGGGTCGCGGGATTTCGGCATCGCCATCCAGGGCGCCCTGGATGGACAAAAGAAGTACCTCTATCACCTCCTGATCGGCAACGGCAGCGACACCAAGTCGGAAACCAACGAAGACAAAAAACTTTATCTCTCCCTGGCGGCCAAACCGGTCAAAGGGGTGACCTTCGAGATCTACGGCGACTGGGAAAACCGGCCGGCGGACACGGACTGGCTGACCCTGCAGGGCTTTGCCAGTTACGAGCAGGAGAAGTACCGGGCCGGCCTGCAGTTCGTGCAGCAGACCCGCAAGCAGGGCGCCGGCAAAGACGACCTGAAGTTGGAAATCCTCTCCGTCTTTGCCGCCCGACAACTGAACGAAAAGACCTGGGGTTTCGCCCGCATCGACCGCACCCTCGACCCGATCCCCGGCAGCGACAAGATCTCCTACCTCCAATTTGCGCCGGCCAAATCAACTTTGCTGATCGCCGGGGCCGACTACAAGCCGATTCCCGAGGTACACATGATGCCCAACCTCGAAATGGTGCTCTACAGCAAGACCCAGGGTGTAAAGCCGGACAGCGATGTAATGCCGCGCCTGACCATCTACTACACCTTCTGAAAGGAGCCCACGCCATGGAATCCACCTCCTTGGAGCGGCGCGGCTTCCTCAAGCAGACCGCCGGCCTTGCCGCTGGTGCGGCAGCCGCAACGACCCTGCTGGCCGGCCTGCATGACCCGGAACCCGCAGCGGCAGCCAGCACCCTCCCAGACCCTTCGCTGAACGATACCCTCCGCATGTACGCCGACCTGGGCCGGGCCCTGGCCAAGCCGGTGGCACAGCGCAAGTGGGGCATGGTCATCGACGTGCGCAAATGCATCGGCTGCAGCGCCTGCACCGTGGCCTGCATCGCCGAGAACAACCTGCCACCGGGGGTGACCTACCGGGTAGTGCCCGAAGTCGAGGACGGGGAATATCCCAACCTCAAGCGCTTCTTCATGCCCACCAACTGCATGCAGTGCGACAACCCTCCCTGTATGGAGGCTGCCAACGCCATCGCCCCAGGGTCGGTCGAAAAGCGCCCGGACGGCATCGTCGCACTTAACTACAAGAAGTTCAAAGGCGAAAAGGTGTTCAAGGCGGCCAAAAAGGCCTGCCCCTATACCGCCCTCTACTACGACCGGGGCGAGAACTACACCGACGGCACCCCGGCGGTGCAGGCTTACGAGCAGCGCGCCACCAGCGAGTACGGTCAGATGGTCTCCCGGAAGGACACCAAGGGGGTGGGCCGCAAGTGCCACTTCTGCCAGCCTCGCCTCGAAGCGGGCATGCTGCCGGCCTGCGTCACCACCTGCACTGGCCAGGCCATGCACTTTGGCGACCTGAGCGACGCGGAGAGCCTGGTCACCCAGCTTTTGGCCCGGCACGCCTCGATTCGGCTGGGGGAAAGCGAAGGCACCGAGCCCAGGGTGTACTACCTCGACGACGAGCCGCAGAATACCTGCGCCCGCTGCCACGAGTAAAGGAGAGATGAGACCATGACCCAACGCCGAGATTTCCTCAAGACCACCGCCCTGCTGGGCGGCTGCGCCCTCTCCGGCTCGCTGGCCCGCGCCCAGGAACTGGTTGCCAGCGCCGAAGCCGGCACCCTCAGTCCGGCCCAGGCAGCCCAGCTCTCGCAGCCCGAGAGTCTGCTCCACACCGTCTGCCTGCAGTGTAATACCGGCTGCGGCATCAAAGCCAAGATCGTCGATGGGGTGGCTGTCAAGCTCGAAGGCAACCCGTACAACCCCTGGACCATGGTGCCACCGCTGCCCTACGACACCTCGCTGACCTCGGCCGCCCCCATCGAGGGCTGTCTCTGCCCCAAGGGCCAGGCTGGTCTACAGAGCCTCTACGACCCGTACCGGATCACCAAGGTGCTCAAACGCGCCGGCAAACGTGGCGAGAACAAATGGCAGGCTATTCCCTTCGACCAGGCTGTGACCGAGATCGCCCAGGGCGGTAAACTGTTCGCCCACGTCAAAGGGGAGGAGAATCGTCAGATCGAGGGGATGAATGAGCTGTGGGCGCTGCGCGACCCGAAACTGGCCGCTGAGATGTCCAAAGCCGTGGACGGTATCCGCCAGAAAAAGACCCCCGAGGAGAAAAAGGCGGCAATCGAGGAGTTCAAGAAGACCTTCGCTGACTCCCTGCACCTGCTCATCGACCCCGACCACCCCGACCTGGGGTCCAAGAACAACCAGGTCGCCTTTATCTGGGGGCGCCTCAAAGCCGGCCGCAGCGAGTTCATCCGCCGCTTCATCAGCGAGTCCTACGGCTCGACCAATGCCCACGGCCACACTACCGTCTGCCAGGGGTCCCTTTACTTTACTGGCAAGGCGATGAGCGACCAGTTTACCGAGGGCAAGCTGACCGGCGGCCAGAAGTTCTACTGGCAGGCCGACACCAGCAACGTCGAGTTCCTGCTGGCCATCGGCTCGGCCTATATCGAGGGTGGCTACGGCCCCACCCACCATGCCCGCAAACTGATGAAGAACCTGGTGGACAAGAAGGTCAAGGTGGCGGTGGTGGACCCGCGCTACTCCAAGATCGCCTCCAAGGCCTATAAGTGGCTGCCCATCAAACCGGGTACCGAAGCGGCTTTTGCCCTGGCGATGATCCGCTGGATCATCGAGAACAAACGCTATAACCAGGCCTTCCTGGGCAGCGCCAACAAAGCGGCGGCCACCGCTGCCGGCGAGCAATCGTGGACCAACGCCTCCTGGCTGGTCAAGGAGGACGGTTCCTTCCTGCGCGGCTCGGATCTGGGAGTAGCCAAGGAGAAGCGGCCCACCAAGGACGGCAAGGAATGGGAATTCGATCCCTTTGCTGCCCTGGTCGAGGGGCAGGTGGCCTTCTTCGATCCCAACGACGAGAAGACGGCCATCACCGGCGACCTGCTGGTCGACACCACCGTCCAGGGGATCAAGGTCAAATCCGCCCTGCAACTCATCTACGAATCAGCCGCCACCCGCACGGTAGAGGAGTGGGCCCAGATCTGCGGCCTGCCGGCAGCGGATCTGGTCGAACTGGCCGCCGAGTTCACCTCCCACGGCAAGAAAGCCGTCGCCGATCCCCACCGCGGGGTATCGCAGCACACCAACGGCTTCTATAACGTCCTGGCCGTATACACCCTCAATGCCCTGGTGGGGAATTGGGACTGGAAGGGCGGCCTGATCAAGGCCTCGACCTACAATATCCTCGGCGAGAAGGAGGGGCAGCCTTTTGTCCTGGGCAAGATGCACCCCAAGAAGATCAAACCCTTTGGCCTGAGCCTGATCCGGCACGACGCCAAATACGAGGAGTCGACCCTCTTCGAGGGCTACCCGGCCAAACGCAACTGGTATCCCTTCTCCAGCGATATCTACGAGGAGATCATCCCCTCGATGGGGGATGCGTACCCGTACCAGACCAAGATCGCCTTCTTCTACATGGCCGCTCCTACCTACGCCCTGCCCGGCGGCCAGACCAATATCCCCATCCTCGCCGATCCCAAGCACATCCCTCTGGTGATCTCCTCCGACATCGTTGTCGGCGAGTCCTCGATGTACTCCGACTACATCTTCCCCGACCTCACCTATCTGGAACGCTGGGAGTTCCAGGGCAGCCACCCCAGCATCGCGCCCAAGGTCCAGCCCGTGCGCAACCCCATCGTCGCCCCCATCCCGGAGGCGGTGACCGTGTTCGGCGAGCAAGTGCCGATCTCCCTGGAAAGCATGATCCTGGGCCTCGCCGAAAAGGTGGGCCTTCCCGGGTTCGGCAAAGGGGGCCTCGGTGAAGGCGGCGACCTGGTCCGCCCCGAAGACTTCTACCTGAAGATGGTGGCCAACATCGCCGCCGGGGACAAGACGGGCGACGCCGTGCCCGATGCCACCGACGAGGAGTTGGCGATCTTCACCAAGGCGCGCACCCACCTGCCCAAGACCGTGTTCGACCTGGCCAAGTGGCAGGCCGCCGTCGGGGAGGCATGGTGGCGCAAGGTGGTCTACGTGATGAACCGCGGCGGGCGCTTCCAGGATACGGGCAAGGTCTACAAGGGCGAGCAGGTTGGCAACAAGTACGGCCAGCTCATCAATCTCTACCTGGAGAAATACGCCAAGGCCAAGCTGGCCACCACCGGCAAGAAGCTCAAGGGGTACGCCGCCTACCTGCCGATTAGCAACGTCCTGGGTGAGGAGATCCACGACGAGGCCGAAGGCTTTGATCTCCACCTGATCACCTACCGCGAGATCACCCAGACCAAGAGCCGCACCTCGGGCAACTACTGGCTAACCGCCATCTACCCAGAGAACCACCTGCTGCTGAATCGGCAGGATGCCCAGCGGCTGGGCTTCAAGGAAGGCGACTCGGTCAAGGTGGTCTCCAAGTCCAATCCCGAGGGGGTGTGGGATCTGGGCAATGGCCGGACCAAACCCATGGTCGGCAAGATCAAGGTCACCCAGGGCATCCGCCCCGGGGTCATGGCCTTCTCCCTGGGCAAGGGGCACTGGGCCTATGGATCGGCGGATATCCATATCGACGGCAAAAAGATCGCCGGGGACCCGCGCCGGGCCACTGGCATCCACGCCAACGCCGCCATGCGCCTGGACGACGACCTGAAAAACACCTGCCTACTCGATCCGGTGGGCGGCAGCGTCTCCTTCTACGACACCAAGGTGAAGCTGGTGCCTGCCTAGCAGGGTTCCGGGCAAACCACCAACAACAAGGGGGACGACGGTTTCGGCTTTCGTCCCCCTTTTCTTGCTCCGCGCCGGCTCAGGCGCGCAGCGGCCGGAAGATCCCGAAGGAACTGGTGTACCCGTGCAGGTAGGTAGAGGACCCTACCTGGCCGATCTCGCCCCCGCAGAAGAACCCGCCCAGGGGAAGATCCCCCACCTGCTGCCGGAACATATCGGAGTCGTGGTTGGGGCACTCGTAGAGATATTCCCCCCGTCCCGTACAGGTGAAGAGCAGGGCTCCGGCCAGCGGGGTGGTGGCCGAATGGCTGCGGTAGCGCTGCAGCATCAGCGCCAGATCCTCGGCGGCGGTGCGGGCGTCGCGCAGGTGAAATTGCACCGTCTGTCCCTGGCGCAGGTGGTCGCCGATGGCGATGAAATCCGGGTCGCGGCTGATGCGCATCACGTTGCGGATCAGGAAATCGCCGTGGGTGAAGTCCTCCTGTAACTCCGAGGAGGCGATGCCCAGATGCAGCCCTTGGTTCAGCAACTCCTGGTCCTCAGGCTCCAGGCTGTGGTACAACTCCAGCAGCACCTCGAAGGCGGGGCGGTGGTCCAGTTCGAGCAGAAACTGCTCCTGACAGCGGGTGATGGTCATGGGTTGCCCGATGGGCCGGCAGCCCTGGGCCACCACGGTGTCCACCGCGAGGTTGCCGCGCAGCGCCAGCCCGATGGCCCCTGAATCCAGGGTCGCCTGGCCCAGGAAAAGGGCATTGCCCTCGTAGGCCGAGGCCAGGCCGCCGATCTTGGCCCCGCCTGGATAGGCGAAGTCCAGCCCCATGAGCAAGGTGCGCGGGTCGAAGCTGGCCGGGTCGGCCAGCAGCAGAAAGTGGACGGGCGGCTGCGGGGCGGCACCGATGAGGTCGATCCACTGCTGCGGGCCGGCGTCCAGGTCTGGCAGATCCCGGTGGATCAGCTGAAAGGGCTGGAGCTCGACGCCGGGCAGGCTGGCCAGGGTGAGGGAGAGGGCCGGTTGCTGCTCCACTTCGCGGCCCCCGCCGATCACCCCGGCGGCGCTGCAGCCGACCAGCACCCGCGGGCCAAAACGCTGGTGGATCAGTGCTGGGAGGCGGCCATACCCCTCCTGGTGATGGGGAGAGGCGAAGACCACGGCCAGATCCACCGGCCCCGCGCCATGCGCGGGTTTCAGTTCGCGTTCGAGGTCGTCCAAGGCGCCTTCGAGGTCCGGTGCCGCGGATACGGCCGAGGTCCACTGCATGATCTGCTCTCCCTGAAAGGTAGGGTAGTAAGATCACCACAAACCCTCGCGGGGCACAAGGACACCTCCGGCAACCCTGCCCTCCCGGCGCCGGGCTGCTGATTACCCCCGCCGCTCTTTTTTGATTATATCCTACCAGCCCCGCCTCCCAGGTGGTGCCTTGTTGTCAGAGCAACCACCTCAGTCGTTGGTGGCCATCAGTAACCGCCTGCGCGCCGCGCGCAAACGTCTAAAAAAGGACCTCCTGACCATGACCAGAGAGCAACTGCGAAACAACGCCCCTTCGCGCGACGGGCGCTTTGCCGCGCGCGTGGCCCAGCTGCTGCAACCCGAGTCCATGCGCACCGACCAGTACCAGTACGGGGTCGAGCGGGTCGACGGCCACGCGGCCTGGGCCCTCTTCTGCGCCTGCGCCGCCGGCGACCTGGCGCGGGTGAAGGCCCTGCTCGACGGCGACCCCAGGCTGGTCAACGCCCAGCACTGGTACCAGTTCCCCATGCACATGGCCGTGCGCCAGGGCCACGCCGAGGTGGTTCAGCTCCTGCTGGAAGCCGGCGCCGACCCGGGCCAGTCGCGCTTCACCTACAACTCTTGGGACAAGTTGCTGGGCATCGCCGAGGAGCGCGGCTACCGGGAGATTCACCAGCTGCTGGCAGCTGCGATGGCCGAGCGTTTCCATTACGACCCGGACTTCGCCGCCCTGGCCGAGATGATCAAGGAGGGAGCGTGGGAACAGGTGGAGGTGATGCTCGGCGAAAAGCCCGCCCTCATCAACGCCGCCGACGCCCTGGGCAACAGCCCCCTGCACTGGGCTGCCCTCACCCGCCAACTAGAGCTAATTGACCTCTTCGTCGCCCAGGGCGCCGCCCTCGAAGCGCGCCGCGCCGACAGCCAGACCCCGCTGCTGGTGGCCCTCAACGGCGACTACTGGTACCGCCGCCCCCTGCCTCCCGGCGCCCAAGGCGACCGCTGGGCCGTCGTCCGCCACCTGTTGGCGCAGGGGGCCGAGTACGTGTTGAGCATCGCCTGCGCCGCCGGTGACCTGGCGCGGGTGGAGGAACTCACTGCCCGCGACCCGGCGCGGGCCCGCCGCCTCGACACGGGCGGGCGCAGCCCCCTGTCCTACGCCGCGGGGGCCGGCCACCTGGAGATCGTCCGCCGGCTCCTCGCCCTGGGCGCCAACCCCAACCAGCCCGAGGCCCTGTGCGACCGCGGCGGCGCCCTCTTTGCCGCCAGTGCCGGCAACCATTTAGAGGTGGCCCGGCTTCTGCTCGAACACGGCGCCGACCCCAACGCCCACTCCGATTCTTCGGGCTGCTGTCTGACCATTGCCGCCCACCACCACCCGGATGCCTGTGCCCCGATGCAGGCGCTGCTGCGCCAGCACGGCGCCTATCTGCCCCCCTATGCCCTCAGCAACGCCGAACTGGCCCAGGCCGTCGCCGAAAACGGGCCGGCGCTGCGCGACGAGGGATTTCTGCACGAGCTGATGAACCGCGACGACCCTGCCCTGTGGCACCTGGTCATGGATCAGCAGCCAGCCTTGATCGAGACCCTCTGCCTCACCGATATCTGGAGCGGCAGCCACCCCACTGACCCGGGGATCGTCCGCGCCCTGGTGGCTGCCGGCCTCGACATCAACCGGCCCAACTGGATCGGCCGCACCTTTCTGCACCGCGCCGCCGAGAAAGGCGACCTGCAGGCGGCGGGCCTGTACCTGGAACTGGGCGCCGACCTAGGCGCCCTCGAACTGGAACACGGTGGCACCCCTCTGGCCGCTGCCGCGCGCGAGGGACAGTTGGAGATGGTGCGTTTCCTCCTGGCCCGGGGCGCCGACGCCAGCGCCCCGGCCGGCGCGCCCTGGGCCCAGCCTTTGACCCGGGCCGAGCGGGCGGGTAAAGCTGAGGTCGCGGCGCTCTTGCTGGAACATTTGGCAACCAAAGAACAGGGCTGAACCTCAGCCAGTTCCAGAGCGCGGAAGGTGCCTATTTGAAACACCGCGAAATGGATGCGGGAACCTTGACATGCACGACTCCCCGCAGTACCATCGCCAATAGCGAGCGGCGACATTTAGCTCCACGCAGTTCCCTCCACGGCCTGACCTGATCCCTTCAGGAACCAGGCTGCACCACTGCTGAAGGTTCATCAGGTAGCCCATCCTGAGGCCTTCGGGTCTTTGTGCCGCCTCTTTGGCAGCCAATCTTCCGAGCCCGATCTCCCAAGCCACAACTCCAACTCATGCACACTGGTATCCACACTAGGTGGAGGGACCGATGGATGCAACCTGGCATTCTGCGTTTCGGCTTATTCGCAACTACCCCCGCGTGGTCAAGCTGATATGGGAAACCAATCCTCGCCATTCAGCATTGGCGGTACTTCTGACCCTCTGCAGCGCCCTCGTGCTCCCCGCACAGATCTGGGTCACCAAGCTCATCATCGATCGGATCGCTGAGCATGTGCAGGGATCACCCCAAGCGTTGCCCATTGATTGGTATGCCGTCCTGACTCCTGTAGGGGCTCTGGCTTTGGTGTGGGCTTTAGCCATTGTGTGCGGTACCCTGTCTGTCCGGGTAAAAGATCTTCTGCACGCCCAGGTCCGCCACCACACTGAATACCTCGTCTTGCAAAAAGCCACCCAACTCGACATCGCCTTCTTTGAAAGCTCCACCTTCTATGATCAGATGGAGATGGCCCAGAAGGAGGCCTACCGCGCGGGTAATCTCGCCTGGCGCTCTCTTGACCTGCTGGGTTCATTGATAGGACTCAGTGCCATGCTGGGTCTGCTGCTGCAATTGCACCCACTCGCCATTGTCGTCCTGCTGCTGACCTCGGTGCCAAGAGCCATTCTGGGGGGCTACTTTGCGAACCGGTTTTATGGTCAACACGTCGCCCGAACTGCTGCCCGGCGCATGGCGACCTACCTCGCGGAACTCCTGCGCTCGCGCGATACTGTAAAGGAGACCCGCCTTTTTGGACTCGACCAGCCCTTTCTGGAACGCTTTCGCCAGTTTTTGCGCGAATGCTATATCGAAGAGAAGAAGTTCAACGTCACCCAAGATTGGGCCAATACCTCCCTGTCTCTACTGTCGATTATGGGCACGGCCGGGATCTGGGCCTACGCTATTATCCAAGCGGTCCAGTCTCGTATTACCCTCGGCGATGTCGCTTTGGTGCTGCAGACAGCCGAACAGGTCAGAGGTCGCCTGGGATCTCTGTTTTCTGAAGCCGGCGAACTCTACGAGAACAACCTCTATATCACGACCCTCTTCCACTTCCTCGACCTGGCCCCGGATTCGGTTGAAGGTGCCCTGTCGCGCCCTTCCGACTCACCCAGGCCCTTGCTCTCTGTAGCGCGGCCCATGCAACAGGGCATCGAATTCCGCAACGTCTCCTTCCGCTACCCTCGCTCTGACCGCAATGCCCTCAGTAACTTCTCCTGCATCCTGCGCCTTGGAGCAACCACGGCGCTGGTGGGTGAAAACGGAGCCGGCAAGACCACCCTGACCAAACTCCTGGTGCGCTTCTACGACCCCACGGAAGGTCAGATTCTCCTAGACGGCCGGGATTTGCGCGAGTATGACCTGGAAGACCTGCGCCGGCAGTTTGGGGTCCTCTTTCAGGATTTCGCGCGTTTCGATCTCACGGCCCGCGAAAACATCGGCATGGGACAAATTGAGCTTGTCGACGACCTGGAACGCGTGAAAAGGGCGGCGGAAATGGGCGGCGCCCAAGCCATCGTCGACCGGCTGCCCAGGAAATACGACAATATGCTGGGCAAACGATTTGAAGGTGGCGCGGACCTTTCGGGCGGGGAATGGCAGAAAATCGCCCTGAGCCGGGCCTTCATGCGCATCGCCCAGATCCTGATCCTCGACGAACCCACCGCGGCACTGGATGCCCTGGCCGAGTACGAGGTCTACCGGCGCTTCACCGAACTGAGCGCCGGCAAGACCACCCTCTTCATCTCCCACCGCTTTTCGACGGTGCGGATCGCAGACCACATTTTGGTCATGGAGAACGGCGCGCTGAGGGAGGAAGGCACCCACGGCGAACTGATGGCATTGAGCGGACTGTACGCCAGGATGTTCAACACCCAGGCCGAGCGGTACCAGTAGTGGCAGGAAGGAACAGGCCCGCCCGGATCGGAGTGCCCGGCTACCTGCCCGCCACTCCTTCGATCTGCTCGATTGCCCTGCGCTCGATGTCGAGCGCTTTGTCGAGGTGCTTCACGGCTTCCTGGGCCATCGCCGGGGAAAATGCCCCTGCCTCAGCGCCCTGCCGGCACAGAGCCTCCAACTCCGCCAACACCTCTACTTCGGCGTCGTAACAGGCCGCGGCCCGCTCCAACGCCGGCCGTGATTTTTCTGGCATCACAGCGTTGATTTCGCGCAGATAGGCCGCGGCCTGTTCGCGCAGCCAGCGCAACTGGCGGGCGTGGTCCGGAGCGAAGCGCACATCCACTATTCCCGTCTGAAACGCCTCCTGCCACAGCTCGTATGCCGCAAAGCCCAGGGCATCCACGCTGTAGCAGGCTTCGCCCGGCTTGTACCGCCGCCCCTGGGCGAAGGCGACGGCCTGCCGGAGGGACTGGACGGCCACCTGCTCCGGGTCCACAGGCTGGGGTGCGCCCAGGACAATGACATAGTACCAGTTGACCGGGTCGGTGTACCCGAACTGGTCGTAGGGCACGGAAAACTCGGCCTGGTAGTGCTGATTGCGCGCCAAGTAGGTCTGGTCGGCCTCGTCGTAGCCCAGGAGCAGGCACCACTCGAAACCCTTGATCCCCTGGTTCTTCTGCTCAAGCGTCATCGGCGACCAGGCAATGGCCGGCACCCCCCGGTCGATGCTCTCCTTGACGGCTCTCCAGGACTGGTCCTTGAGTTTTTGGAGCTGCTCAGGAGTGGGCACCGGCACCTTCCCCTTGAGGATCGCTTGAAAGTGTAGAAAGTGGTAGCCGAGCTGGGGCATCTGATCGAAGAACAGCCACCAGTCGATATTGGCCTCCTGCAATACTCTGGCGCTTTCTTTTTTCATCGTGAAATTGAAGGCATGCCCGAAGATGCCGGCCAGGCGGGCGATGGAGCAGGGGGGGCCGGCGGCCTTCAAGGCGGGGTAGAAGGTGCCGATCACGGTGCTGTCCCCTGGCTCGGGCAAGATGCCGGCCAATACCTTCCTGGCAAAGCCCTCGCCCCGGGAAGGGGCTTGTTCGTTTAATCTCTCCTTGACCATGGCGATCATCCCTTTTTTGAGCCGCCTCCGGGCGTCGTGCAGCCGTTTTTTCACGGTGCTTTCCGGCACCTCCAGAAAGGCGGCGATCTCGGCGTGTGAGTAGCTGGAGATATAGAAGAGCGTCACCACCTGGCGGTCCGGCTCTGCCAGCACCTGGATAGCCCGGCCCACCTGCTGGCTCAGTTCGCCGGCCACCAGACATTCCAAAGGGTCCGGGAGCGGGGCGGCGATCTGGGCTGCCAGGTCCAGAGGCACCACCTCCAGGCGCTTGCCCCGCCTGATCCGGGTGCAGCGCATGAACACCAGCCGCCGCAACCAGCCGGCAAAGGCGGCCGGCTCGCGCAGCCTGGATAGTTCGAGGTACGCCCCGACAAAGGCTTCCTGGGCGGCATCCTCTGCCAGGTGGAAATCGCGCAGGAGGGTATAGGCATACCCCACGGCCAGGTCCTGGAACCGGTGGACCAGCAGACCAAAGGCATCTACACTGCCGCTCTGCGCCCTGAGGACCAGGGATTTCAACTCTTCCATAGCGAAGGCCTTCTACCAGTACAGCACCAGGTTGCGGGCAAAAGGTTACTGCCAGCTGCGGTGAACCTTTGCGCCGCTGCCGGTGTCGTGTATGGTACAAAACATCATGGAACCCACCGACCAGGAGCTGATCGCGCAGGTTTCGCAGCACCAGGCGCCGGCCTTTGAGGTGCTCTTGGGCCGCTATGGCGAGTGGGTCTGCGCCCATCTGCGGCGCATCGTCCGCGACCACGCCACTGCGGACGATCTGTCGCAGGAGGTGTTCCTGTTGCTGTGGCACCGCGCCGAGCAGTGGAACGGCCAGGGGCCTTTCAAGGCGTGGCTGCTGCGCATCGCCACCAACCTGGCCTTCAACCATCTGCGCGCGGTGCAGCGGCGCCGGGAGCAGCCGCTCGACCTGCCCCTGGGGACCGACACCGAGGAGGAGACGCCGGTCCCCGGCTGGATGGCGGACGCCTCAGCGCTGGGACCAGACGTCCTTTTTGAGCGAGCCGAGCGGCAGGAGCAACTCCGCCGGCTGGTCGAGGAACTACCCGAGGACAAGCAGGAGGTCTTTCGCCTGATCCACGATGCCCAGATGGAAATCCGCGAGGTGGCCCAACAACTGGGCATCCCGGAGGGCACGGTCAAATCGCGCCTGCATCACGCCCGGAGGCGCATCGCGCGCCAATGGCAGGATCTCGACACAGAATGAGGAGGAGGAATCCATGGCGCTCAACCCAGCTGCTCCCTGGCATCGGGAGTCCTTTGAAACCTTCATGCAGGAAAAGCTGCCCCAGCTCCTGGCCGACCGGCTCCCCCTGGCCGGGTACCACCTCGAATCGACGGGCACCTATACCTGTGTGCTCAAACTGGTGCTCAAAGGGGAGGCCGGCGAGATCGAACTGGTATATCCCGACCTGCCCCAGCCCGACCATGACGGGGTCTTCCTGGTCGAGGGGAACTACCGGGTGGTCGTGCCCTTCCCCTCTCAGCCCGAGCTGGAGACCGCCCAGATCCACTGCGTGGGCGAACAGCTCTACACCTTTTTTGCAGCGCACCTGGGAGAGGCGCCCGACAGCCTGGCCTGGGACGTTGCCCTGGCCAGGGCCTGGCTGCCCATCGACGAGTGGATGCGGGAGTTCCACCGCAGCGACACCTCCCAGTACCTGCAAACCACCAACTGGCTGGACCGCCACACCCACCTGCGCCGGCTCTCCCTGATCCCCATCCTGCCCCAGCCCCTCTCCAGTGAGGAGGCGATCACCCCCAGCCAGATGGGGCGGATCTGTCCCTTCTGCACCCCTGAGGGACCCAATATCGGCCGGGTCCTCGAAATCGCCATGGGAACGCAGATCCGCCAGGGCCGGCTGGTAATCGCCGATCATCGCCCGGAAAGCGCCTTGGGGCTCTCCGCCTCCATGGTCCCCTTTCTGGAGCACGACGATGCCAACCGCCTGCTGATGGGCATCAATATGATGCGCCAGTGGCTGGCGCCTGCCGACCCGGCGCTGCCCGCCCACTCCTCTGGCTGGCTGGCCGACCACCACACCCGGCTGCGCCAGGGGCAGGGGCCCAAGCCCGAACCCGCCCTGGTCCAGACCGGCAACGAGCCAGAGGCCCCCGACTTCTGGGGCGGGTACAATCTGTTGACCGCCTTCATCACCTGGGATGGGGATGCCTTTGAGGATGCCATCGTCTTGAGCGCCTCGGCAGCCGAACGGCTCGGCTACCCTTTCCCCGTGGAACCGGGCGACAAATTCTCCAACCGGCACGGCACCAAGGGCGTGGTGAGCCGCATCCTGCCCGATGAGGAGATGCCGCAACTGGCAGACGGCACCCCCGTGGAATTGATCTTCAGCCTCTGCGGCCTGCCCTCGCGCATGAACTTCGGCCAGGTGCGCGAAGCCCTGATGGGCCGCCTCGCCCGGGCCGAGGGCCAACCAGCCATTGTGCCGCCCTTCTCCGCACCGGGCGAGGGCGAATTGCGGCAGCGCCTCAAACAGGCCGGCCTGCCCGAGAGCGGGATGGAGGTCCTCACCCTCAAGGGCCAGCCACTTGCACACCCCAGCACCGTGGGCTGGGTCTACTGGGGCCGCACCTTTCACGTGGCCCAGGACAAGATCCGCGCCGCCACCCAGCCAGACCGCTGCCAGCGCCAGGGCGAAAATGAGTACCGCGCCCTCCGGGCGGCAGGGGCTTTGACCACGGTCGGGGAATTCTTCAACACCCTTTCGACCGTCCGGGAGGAAGCGGCTGGTCTGGCAGCGCGGGTCGAGGCGGGACCCATCGCCCCGGCTGGCCCACCCAGCCCGCTCTTCGCGGGGCTGATCCAGCGGCTGGCCAAAGCCGGCATCTGGGCAGGAGTAAAAGAAGGAGCGTTGCACTTTGGTTTTGCGCCGCCCGAAGGCCCCTCCCTCCAACTAGCCCGGCCCCTGCCGCATCCCTGGTTGCCGCAGCGCGAACTGACCCAGGTCGGCGCTGCCGAGGAGTTGCCAGAGTACCAGGCCCTGTCCCTGGCCAATGCCCGGCTAGAGCGCCTGCTGGACAGCCAGGCCCCTGAGCCCCTGATCGAGAAGGCCAGGGTACAGCTCGAAGCGCGGGTGGGGGCGTTCTTCGACGCCCTGCTGGGTCCGGCGCAACTGCGCTTCGACGGCCAGGTGCTCTTCAGTGGGTGGGCCGTGATCGCCCCAGGGGCAGACCTGCAAACAGATCAGGTGGGCCTTGCCGACGAGATGGCCTGGACCCTCTTCGGGCCCCTGGTCAGCCGGCACTTGGGCAACCAAAAAGAAGTAGCCAAGCGCAGTGTTCGCGCAACGGAAGCGCTCGACCAACTCATGGCCCACTCCTGGGTGATCGTATCCCGGGCCCCGGCGACCGGCCCCACCGCGCACCTCGCCTTTCACCCCGTGCGCCGCCCGGAGCGGGTGATCCGCCTCCACCCGCTGGCCTGCGAGTTGTTAGACGCCGATTTCGACGGCGACCTGGCCGCGGTCTTCCTGCCCCTTAGCGAAGAAGCCCAGCGCGAGGCCGGCGCACGCCTCTCGCTGGCGGGCCACCTGGGGCGCGACCCCGGGTTGATCCGCAGCCTCGGCCCCCGGATGGACGCGGTCTTCGGCCTGGCGAGCCTGAGCCGCACGGCGGCGGGGCATGCAGAGATGGAGAGACTGGCCGGCGCAGCCGTGGCCGCCGATGGGGAGATCATCACCAGGAGGGCCCTGGGCGACACCCTGAAGGCGATCCTAGAGCGGGATGGCATTGCCGCCGCCCTCAGCACTGCCGAAAGGCTGATGCAGCGCGGCTTCGAGATCGCCCGCGCGGCGGGCGCTTCGATGAGCCCCTTCCTCGGGGAGAGCCTGGAGCATCCACCCGCGCCAGCAGGTGACGACCAAGTCCAGTGGGAGGCCTACCGCGACGAGGTGCTCGGCTGGCTCAGTGCGCACCGGGACTTTGACAGCCTCGACTTCGGATCGGTGTGGCTGATGTCCAGGAGCGGAGCGCGCGCCATTCCTCAGCAGTTGGTCCAGTTCCTGGGGGCCTTTGGCACCGTGACCGACGTGCACGGCCAGGCCGTGCCCATCCGCCACGGCTGGCGGGAGGGGCTGACGCCGGCCGAGGTCTATTCCCGCGTTGCCGGTGCGCGCCGGGGGTTGGCGCAGGCCCTGCTCGAAATGGGGGAGATGGGGCGAGTGCATCAGCACCCCGCTGCCGGCTTCGGAGTACTCGCCCGCGCCAGGCGCTCGCCGCATCCGGGGGTGGTGCTGGCGCGGGCCGCCGCCCAGGGCGAAACCGACCCGCTGACCGATACCGACAGCCGGCTCTTTGTCGGCCTGCCGGTGGCGGACCGGTAAAACTGCTTGACATTGTCCTGAGCGCCATGACATACTGTGCCATACACAGACTGTGACCGCTCCCCAACCCACGGTGCCATGAAGAAAACTGCCTTGGTGACCCGCCGTCGAAACCTCTTCGAAGGTGGGTTTGTTTTTTACCCTCGACCAAAAAGGAGGCCCGCGTGACAAAGTGTCTGCGGCTCGCAGCAGTCTGGGGTCTTTTACTCGGTGGGGTAACGGGGACATGGGCAGCGGAGGCACCCCGCAAGAGCATGACCGCCGTGCGGGTGAACCCCGCTCCGCCCAGAATCGATGGGGTGCTGGACGACGAGGCTTGGCAACACGCGCCCCGCTTCGGCGGCCTCACCCAGCGCATCCCGGATGAGGGGCTCCCGGCCACCGACTCGACCAGCGTGCAGTTCGCCTACGACGACGAGGCCCTGTATGCGGCCATCATGTGTTACGACCAGGAGCCGGACAAGATCGAGGCCCACCTGGCCCGGCGGGACCAGGGGATCTCCACCAGCGACTGGGTGCATCTGAGCATCGACTCCAATCACGACCGCCAGACCGCCTATTCCTTCTTCGTCACCGCGGCCGGAGGATTGCTGGACGGGTACTATTACAACGACGACTGGGAGGACGACTATTGGGACGGGGTGTGGGAAGGCCGTGCCCATATCGGGGACCAGGGGTGGAGCGCGGAGTTCCGCATTCCCTTCAGCGTCCTGCGCTTTAGTCCGCAGGAAGAGAACGTCATGGGCCTCCAGGTGGACCGCTACACCAACCGCAAGAAGGAGGACGCGTTCTGGATCTTCATCCCCCAGAAGGAGAAGGGCTGGGTCTCCCGCTTCGGCGACCTGCGGGGGATCAAGGGCATCTCCCCGCCCAAATCCCGGGAGCTCCTGCCCTACGGCATCGCCCGTTCCACCTTTGAGCCCAAGAGCGGCCCCAACCCGGACGGCAGGGATTACTTTACCAATCTGGGGGTGGACATGCGCTACGGGCTGGCCTCCAATATCTCCCTGAACGCCACCGTCAATCCGGACTTCGGCCAGGTGGAGGCCGACCCGGCGGTGCTGAATCTCTCGGTCTTCGAGACCTTCTACGAGGAGCGCCGGCCCTTCTTCGTCGAGGGTAACCAGCTCTTCAGCACCCCCTTCCAGCTCTTCTACTCGCGGCGTATAGGCCGGCAGCCGGGGAGATTTTCGCCTGCCGCTGGCAACGAACTGACCCACCTGCCGGAGTTCACCAGCATCCTGGGCGCCGCCAAACTGACGGGCAAGAGCGCCGGCAAGACCAGCTTCACCCTGATCGAGGCGGTCACCAGCGAGGAGCACGCCACCCTCCGGGCCGGCGGGATGGATGCGGGCCGCTTCCTGCTGGAGCCGAGGACCAGCTACCTGGTCGGCCGGTTGCAGAAGGACCTGCTCGCAGGCAACTCCAATGTCGGGGTATTGGGCACGGCCGTGAATCGCGCCAGTTCCGGGACGGCCTATACGGGCGGGGTGGACTGGAGCCTCTTCGCCCATCAGAATACCTTCCAGGCCTCTGGCCAGGTAGCCGGCAGCCGGACCGAGGATTTCGGCGAGCAGAAGCAGGGATATGCCGCCCTGATGGAGCTGGGCAAGAGGGCTGGCCTGGTGCAGGGTTTCCTCCAGTACGAGGCGCTCTCGCCGGGCTTCGACATCAACGACCTGGGATTCGTCTCCCGCGTCGGCAGACAGGCGGTGGTAGCCCAGTTGGAAACCCCCCAGTACGAAACCCGCGGGCCTTTTCGCTACCGCAACTTCTCGCTGACCGGCACCACGGCCTGGAACTACGACCGGGTGATCTACGAGAAGGAGCTGGAGGTATTCGCCTACCTCACCCTGAAGAACTACTGCCGTATACGGGGTGGCAGCATCCGCCGCTTCGAGACCCTCGACGACCTGGATACCCGCGGCGGGCCGCCCATAGAAAGGCCGGCCAGCACCTATGCCTGGGTCCGAGTCCAGGCAGATGACCGCAAACCCATCAACGGGGAGTTCAGGTTCAACTGGGAGCGGGACGCGCCAGGCAGCACCTGGCGCACCCTGAGCCTGCTGCTCCGGGTGCGCCCCTCGACCCAGGTGGAACTGAGCCTGCAGCCCCGGTACACCTGGAACGACGACGATGCCCAGTGGGTAGCCAACGTCGACGACAGCGGCGACGGCATCCAGGATCATTTCGTCTACGGCGAGTTGCAGAGCCGGGTATTCGACCTGACCGGTCGCTGCAACTGGGTCTTCACCCCAGACCTGACCCTACAGCTCTACCTACAGCCTTTCGTCGCGGTAGGCGATTACGAGAACTTCAAGGAACTGGCGCGGCCCAGGAGCTACACCTTCACCCCGTACTCCGGTCTCTCCTCCAACCCTGATTTCCGCCGGCGATCCATGCGCAGCAACCTGGTGCTGCGCTGGGAATACCTGCCCGGCAGCACCCTCTTCCTGGTCTGGTCGCAGTCGCGGCAGGACCGGGCGGCCAACCCCGAGCTGCAGCCCTGGCGCAACCTGGGGCGGAGCTTTGCCGACGAAGGATCGAACCTCTTCCTGGTCAAACTGAGCTACTGGATGAACATCTAACCCAGCACTGAAAAGGAGGAACCGCGATGATGTTCGATGGTCGCAGTGGTCCAGATCCCTTTGTCTTCTACAAAATGCACCACGTCTGGCGGGCGGAAAAAGCCGCGCTGCTCTCCGAGGATCTGGGGCTCTACGAAGCCCTGCGCGAGGGGCCGGCCTCCGTAGAAGAGGTCTGCCGGCGCATGGGGCTCCAGTACCGGCCCGCAGCCATTCTGCTCGCCGCCAATGCCTGTATGGGGATCGTGGGGGTAGCGCAGGGCCGATACTATATCTACGACATCCAGCGCGAATTCGTGCTCGAAGGCGGGCGGGCGCGCCGCCGTCCCAAGATCCCGGCACCAGGAGAGGACCAGGACTACGACCACCTGAAACAGGCGGCGCTGACCAATCAGCCCGTAGAGGAGGAGTTGCCCGACTGGCTCAAGAACCCCCAGGGGGCGCCGGGGGTGACCGCCCATGTCCCCCAGCGCCACAACTGGCGCATCCTCTGGGGCGAGGCCCTGGCGCGGGCCTTTGACTTTGGCCCCTACCGGCTGGTGGTCGACCTAGGCGGCGCCACCGGGGGGATCTTGGTGGGGCTCACTGCCCAGTACCCCGGACTGCGCGGCATCGTCTTCGATCTGCCCTACAGCCGCGAATCAGCCGTGCAGGCCATCGGCGCATCCGGCGCACTGGAGCGGGTGCAGTTTGTCTGCGGGGATTTTTTCGCCGATCCGTACCCGGAAGGGGCAGAGGTCTTTTTTATGTCCCACATCATCCACGACTGGGACGACGAGCGCTGCCTGCACCTGCTGCGGCGCTGCTATGAGGCCTTGCCGGCCGGCGGCCCAGTAGTGGCGATGGAGTTTCTGCTCAACGACGACAAGAGCGGTTCGCTGCTCGCCGTGTTCCAGTGGTTTGGTCTGTTGAGCGGCACCCCCGGGGACCAGCGCACCGGGGGGGAGATCATCTCGCTGATGGCAGAGGTGGGCTTCCGGGGCATGGAGATCCGCCAGGTGGACACCGAACATTCCATCGTGGTCGGCTGGAAGAGGTGAGCCCGAGCAAAAGCGCGTCGCCTAGAGCCGCACCTCGCGCAATCCCTGGTCGGCTGCCTGTTGAATGCGCAGGGCCAGGCGCGCTGCCTTGAGCACGGCGCGGGTGTCCAACTCGGCGGGCCGACCCTCTACATCGGCGAGAAAGTCTTGTAGATACCCCCCCTCGCGCCCCGGCGGCAGGGGCAGGGCGCGCAGCTTCTCGTCCCTGGCCAGCGCCAGGCTGATTGCACTCGCCGTGGCCGAGGTTTCGGCCACCCCCTCCCGGCCCCACAGCGTCAGCCGCCAGTACAGGGGCAGCGAATACCCCGCGCGGTCCGGCGAGAAGTAGGACACATCGCCGAGCACCCCGCAGCCTCCGTCCATGGTCAACATCACCTGCCCTCCGTCGTGGAAGTGGGGGGATTGCGGGGCAAAGGCGTTCCAGCTGCGGGCGGCATTGATGGTCCTGACCTCCAGCCCGGTGAGCCAGGGCAGGGCGTCGAAGGCGTGTATGCCGATGTCGTTGAGGGTGCCCCCGTGTTTGCCCGGTTCGAAGTACCAGCCGGGCCGCGAACCCAGCATCAGCGGATGCTGGCCGCCGAAGCTGATGGCGTGCAAGGGCCCCAGCGCCCCCTCCTGCACCAGGGCGCGCAAACCCAGGGTGGTGGCCGAGTCGCGCATGGTCAACATACAGCCCACCTTCAGCCCGCGGGTGCGGGCGAGTGTTTCGATCTGGTCCAGTTCGCCCAGACTGATACACAACGGCTTGTCGCTGATCACGTGCCGGCCGCGCTCAAGGGCGGCGATGGCCAGCCCTCCCCGCCGGGCATAGTAATCGCCGATAGCCACGGCGTCGCACTGCACCTCGGCCAGCATACGCTCGCAGGCCTCGTGGGTGAAGCGCACCTTCCCGGCCAGGGCCTGGCGCGTGGGCACATCGTCCTCGGCGGCGGCCACCACCTCGACGCCGGCGCTGCGGCCGGCCAGTTCGTACAGGCTGCGGATATGGCCGTGGCGAAACCCGGCAAAAGCCATTTTCAAAGGCATGGATCGCACTCCCTGTTTGGCGTCTGCTAGAGCCCCTAGCCGGTGCGCTCCGTCGGAATATATCCCAAGTCCGCGCGCCCTTCAAGAAGAGGTACCGGTCCCGCTTCCGGCGGCAGGCGGCGTATGGCTTTTTGGGGTGCCTGGCGACTCCCCCTACTTGCCGCCCCCGGCGCTGGCTCTTAAGTTTGGGTTATACCCCTGCCTTTCCGCTCCTCCCCGCTCCCTCTTTACCCGACAAACCACTGTGGATTTCGACCGCACCGCCGTGATCGGCGCCGGCACCATGGGCTGCGGCATCGCCCAGGTCCTGGCCGCCGGAGGCCTCGAGGTTTTGCTCTACGACGCCGACCCCCTCGCCGTACAACGCGGCCTGGACCGCATCGCCGCACGCCTGCGCCGGCAGGTCGAGAAAGGGGAGCTGGAAGCGCGGGCCGGCGAGGAGGCCCTGGCGCGTCTCCGGCCCGCAGCCAGCTGGAAGGCCCTGGCCGAGGTGGATCTGGCCATCGAGGCAGTGCCCGAGAAGATGGACCTCAAACAAAAGGTCTTCGCCCTGCTCGACACCCACTGCCGGCCCGCAGCGGTGCTGGCCAGCAATACCTCGGGCCTCGACGTGGAAGCCCTGGCCCTGGCCACCGGCCGGCCGGGCCGCGTGTTGGGCCTGCACTTCTTCAACCCACCCCCGCTCATGCCCCTGGTGGAGCTGGTGCGCACCCCGCACACCGACCCGGCGCTCTTTGCAGCGGTGGAGCGTTTGGCCCTGCGCCTGGGCAAAACCCCCATCGCGGTGCAGAACCGCCCCGGCTTTGCGGTCAACCGCATCCTCTTCCCCATGATCAACGAGGCCATCTTCGCCCTGGCCGAAGGGGTGGCCTCGGCCGCCGACCTCGACCGGGCCATACAACTGGGCGCCAGCCACCCCCTGGGGCCCCTGGCCCTGGCGGACTTCGTCGGCCTCGACGTGACCCTCGACATCCTCGAGTCCTTTGCCGAGCGCTTCGGCGACCCCAAATACCAGCCCTGCCCGCTGCTGCGCGAAATGGTGGCCCGGGGCGAGTTGGGCCGCAAAACCGGCAGAGGTTTTTTCGCCTACTGATTCCATGCGCGCCCGGCTCCTCCTTCTCCTGCTCCTGAGCGGCTGCGCTTCGGCACCGCGCTACACCCCGCCGGTGCCCCCCGGCGACAAGGAGGTGGCACGCGAGCTGGAGGCGCGGCGGCGGGCCATGCTGCGCGGCGACCGCAGCCGGCTGGTGCGGGTGGCCCAGAGCTACGTGGGGGTACCCTACCAGTGGGGCGGCAACAGCCGCGCCGGACTCGATTGTTCGGCCCTGACCCGGGCCATCTACCGCGAGGCGTACGGCCTGGAGCTGTCGGGCAATTCGCAGCAGCTCTACCAGCTGGGCAACGGGGTCTCCACCCAGCACCAGTTGCGCCCCGGCGACCTGATCTTCTTCCGTATCTCCTCGCAGGGGCCGGGGGTCTCCCACGTGGGGGTGTACCTGGGCAAGGACCGCTTTGCCCACGCCAGCCCCTCGATGGGGCAGGTGGTCATCGCTCCGCTCTCGGCCCCCTACTTCCAGGCGCGTTACGCCGGGGCGCGCCGCCTCCTACGCTGAGTGAAGGCCCAGGTGTGGTTGCTGCTGGCCGGCTTGTGCATCGAGGCCGCCTGGGCCGCCCTGGTCTGGCTGGGCCCCCTGCAGACCCAGATCCCACGCTTCTGGGCCCTGCTGCTGCCCATCTTCCTCGCCTACCTGGCTGCCGCCTGGTGGGTGTGCCGCCGGCCCGCCGGCCCCTTGTGGACCCTGCTCGGCCTGGCCCTGCTCTTCCGCCTGACCCTGCTGTTCAGCCAGCCCAGCCTCTCGGACGATATCTACCGCTACGTCTGGGACGGCCGCGTGCAACTGGCCGGTATCAACCCTTACCTGCACGCCCCCGAAGCACCTGACGTGGCCCAGCTGCGCGACGGGCAGTACTCGGGTATCAATCACAAAGACATCTCCACCATCTACCCACCCCTGGCGCAGGGGTTCTTTCTTTTGGTCTGCGCCCTGCACGCCAGTGTGTTGGCCATGAAGGGGGCGCTGGTGCTGGTGGAGTTGGGCCTGGTGCTCCTGCTGCTGCGCATCCTGCACCAGCGGGGACTGGACCAACGCCGGGTGCTGCTCTACGCCTGGAATCCTTTGCCGGTGATCGAGGTGGCCGGCAGCGGCCACCTCGACGTGCTGGCCGTCTCCCTGTTGCTCCTGGCCCTGTACTGGCTGGAAACCGGGCGCCGCCTGCCGGCCCTGGCAACCGCAGCCGCCGCGCTCCTTGCCAAGTTCCTGCCGGCCCTGGCCCTGCCCCTGTTCTGGAAGCGCCTGGCGGGCCAACGCCGGCTGCTGTGGTGGCTGCCCCTGCTGGTGGGGCTGGGCTTTCTGCCCTACGCCGGGGCGGGAATGCAGCTCTTTGCCGGCCTGCAGGCCTATCTGCTCAAGTGGCGCTTCAACGACGCCTGCTTCTCGCTGCTGTACGAACTGCTGCGCGATCCGGCCCTGGCCCAGGACGAGGCTGCCCTGCAGCAGGCCAAACTGCTCTGCGTCGGCCTGCTGGGGCTGGTGGTGCTGTGGGCCGCCTGGTGCGCCACCGACCTGTACCGGGGCGCCTTCGCCATCCTGGCCGCCTATCTGTTACTGACCCCCACCCTGCACCCGTGGTATCTGATGTGGGTGCTGCCTTTCCTCGCGCTTTTCCCCTCGCCGGCCTGGCTCTACCTCAGCGGTGCCATCTTCCTTGCCTATGACGTGCTCAGCGGCTATAGTAACACCGGTATCTGGGAGGAGCGCCCCTGGGTGCTGTGGGCCGAGTTTCTGCCCTTCTGCCTGCTGCTGCTCGGCCCTCCCCTGTATCGCTTCCTGAAGCATCACACGCGCTGAAACTTTCACCCCCACTGGGCCGTCTCTACTACGCATGCAACTACTGGTATTTGCCCTCCTCTCGCTGGCCCTCTCCCCACCCGCCTGGTCCCAGGACGCCTTTATCCTCCACACCGGGGACACCCGCTCCTTTCTGGAGGTGTGCGGCTGCGCCGACGAGCAACTGGGCGGCATCGCCCGGCGCGCCGCCCTGATCGAAAAACAGCGCGCTGCCGGCGAGCCCTTCCTGCTGGTCGATGCCGGCGGCTTCGTCGACGGCGAGGAGGAACTCGACCACCTGCGGGTGAAGACCTACGCCCGCGCCATGGTGCAGCTCGGATACGGGGCGCTCAACCTGGCCGGGAGCGATTTCGGCTTCGGCGCCGAGTTCATCACCCAGCTGGCCCACCAGACCGGCCTGCCCCTGGTCTCCACCAACCTGCGCCAAGCCCTGGCCGGCGTGGCCCCGCACCTGCTGCGCCCTCTGGGCGGCTGGCAGGTGGGCATCCTGGGGGTGGGCCCACCTCAGTCCGACCATTTCGTCGACCCGGTCGCGGCCCTGGCCGGCCCCATCACCCAGCTGCGGGGCCAGGTCGATTATCTGCTCCTGCTCAGCGACCTGAGCCCTGTCGACAACGAAACCCTGGCAACCCGCTTCCCCGAGTTGGACCTCATCGTCAGCCGCCAGCACACCGCCCGCCGCGAAAGCCGGCCCGCGCTGGTCGGCTCGGCATCCCAGGGCACCCGCCTGGGCCGGGTGAGGCTGGAGGCGGGCCCCGCCGGCAGACCGGTACTGGCCAGCGCCGAGGAGCTGCCGGTCAGCGCGTCCCTGCCCGAGGTTGCGGCGATGGTGGAACTGATCACCGCCTTTCAGGACAGCGTGGCCCGCAGCCCAGGAGCTCAGACGGCGGCACCTTCGCCCTTTGCCGCCTATCCCCTGGAGGCCAACCCCGGCCACACCTATGCCGGACAGGCGGCCTGCCGGCCCTGCCACCCTCAGGAACACACCCAATGGCTGGGCACCTCGCATGCCCACGCCTTCGACACCCTGCGCCAGAAGAACCGCCACTTCTTCCCCCAGTGTGCCACCTGCCACACCACCGGTTTTGGTCTGCCCGGAGGTTTTGCCCTGGACCAGCCCCGCGAGGCCCTGGCCGGGGTGCAGTGCGAGGTCTGCCACGGCCCGGGCCGGCAGCACACCCTGCGCCCGGAGGCGGCCAATATCCGCCGCCAGGTGGATACCCAGTTCTGCCAGCACTGCCACACCCCGGTGCAGAGCCCCGGCTTCGCCCCGGCCGAGTACCTGGCCAAAATCGACCACCGCGCCGCGCCCCACGGGATCGAGCAGGTGCTGCACCAGCGTCTCCAGCAGCAGAGCAGCGCCGAGTTGGAGCTCTTCGTGATGAGCCTCTGCCCCTACGGCATGGAGGCCGAAGGTGTGCTCCTGCCCCTGCTCGAACGCTTCGGAGATCGGGTGCGCCTGCAGATCCACTATATCGCCGACGAACAGGACCAGGCCAAGGTCTCCCGCGCCCCGGCCCGCCCCCAGGCCCGCGCCGGCTGCGCCGGCCAGGGCTCCTCGGGGGACGGCCCTTTCACCAGTTTACACGGCCAGCCCGAGATCGACGAAGGCCGGCGCCAGCTGATCGCCCTTCAGGATTTCCCCGCAGGTTACCGCGCCTATGTGCTGTGCCGCAGCCGCCAGGGCCCCTCCTCGGGCGATTGGCAGGCCTGTGCCGTGGCCGCCGGCCTCGATCCGGTGGCCCTGCAACGGGAGGCGGCCGGCCCGCGGGGCGAACAGCTGTTCCGCGAGGACATCCGGCTGGCCAATACCCTGGGCATCGACCTGTCGCCCACCCTGCTGATCGACGGGGAGGAATTCACCGGCGATTTTGCACCCCTGCCCCTGGCCCGCCGCCTCTGCCGCAGCCAGCCCGACCACCCCTTGTGCCAGGAGTTGTCCGCCTGCGGTGGCGACGCCGACTGCTCCCCGCCGCCGGGCAAGGGCGCCCTCTGCCGCGACCCCAACACCCCCAAAGCCCGCTGCGAGTATTTCGATCCGGTGCCCTTCTCCCTGCAGGTGATCGACAGCCACACCTGCGAGGTGTGTAATACCGGGGCATTCCTGGCCTCCACCCTCGAACTCTTTCCGCAGGCGCAGACCAAGGTCCACTCTTTGGAGACCCCCGAAGGGCAACGGCTGGCCGGGCAATATGGCATCCAGGTCTTTCCTGCCTATATTTTTAGCGCGGATTTCGCCCGCGATCCCCGTTTCGCGCGGGTGCGCCACCTGCTCGACAACCGGGGTGGCGCCTACCTGCTGTCGCCCCGTCTGGTCGGCGCTTCCCTGTGGCGAGCGCGCCCGGACAGTTCCGGACAACTAGATGTCTTTGCCCCGGCCTGGGACCCGGACGCCGAGGCTGATTTGTTGCGCGATTGGCCCGCAGATCCGGCCGGCTTGCGCCTCCACCTGCTGCAGCGGGGTGCCGAATCCGGCGGCGAGGAACTCGAGGTGCGGGCCTGCCTGAGCGCCGAGCAGCCCGACCGCTACCGGGCCTACGCGGCGGGGCGCGATGCGGCCGCCGACTGGCGCGACGCCGCCCGGCGGGCGGGCGCCTCGGTGGACAGGCTGGACGCCTGCCTGGAGCAAGGGCGGGGCCGGCAGTTGCTGGGCCAGGCGGCAGCCCTTGCCGACTCCCTGGAACTCGAGCCGGGCACCATGTCGGCCCTGCTCGGCAACCGCCTGCTGCTGCGCCGCACCCGCCCCGCGGATTTCTGGCCCTTGTGGAAGAGAGGAACCCGACCTTGAGTTACTGTTCAACCCTGTGCTGGCTGCTGGTGGCTGCCGGCCTGTCCGGTTGCCTGGAGGCGATCCGCCGGCCCTCCCCCGACCAGCGCGCCCCGACCCGGGAAGCCGTGGCGCCCGCCCGGATGGACACAGGGCAGCGGCCGGTCAGCGCAAAACGCCCCGCCACCGCAGGCGCCGAGCAGGTCAATGAGTACGCCTTCTGGTGTATCGGCAAGGGCCTGTGGCAGGAAGCCCGCCTGCACCTGGAACAGGCCGCCCAGCGCGACAGCCTGACCGCCAGTTACCAGAACAACCTGGCCATCATCTACGAACACCTGGGCCTCGAGGAGCAGGCGGCCTCCGCCTACCGCCGGGCCCAGGCGCTGTGGCCGGACCAGGCGGCGTACCAGGACAATATCCGGCAATTCGAGCGCCGCCAGCGGGCCGCTCACCCCGACTCAGCTGCAACGCCCCAGGCCGATTCGACCCAGACTGATTCGACCCAGACCGACCAGCCCTCCCCCACAGGAGAGTCAGGAGAGTGAGGATGCAGGCACCGATCAAGAGCGCAGGCCCCCTGCTGACGCTGCTGGCCTGGATGGCATTGGCCGCCACCCCTGCCCCCGCCCAGGACATCCTCACCACCCAGTTAGAACAGGGTTTCGGCCAGAACAAGGTCCGCTACAAGGATTTCAAGTGGATGGTCATGGAGAGCCAGCACCTGCAGCTCTACTACGAGCCCGAGTTCGCCGGCCTGGCCCAGCGCGCCATCCAGTACCTCGAGGAGGCGTACATCCACATCAGCCAGCTCATGCGCCACGAGCTGTCCACCAAGCCGCCCATCGTCATCTTTAAGTCCCATTACGAGTTCGAGCAGACCAACATCATCCAGGAGTTCCTGCCTCCCGGCGTGGCTGGTTTTGCCGAGCCGCTGCGCTACCGCATGGTCATCCCCTTCGACGGCGACCTCGACGAGTTCCGCAACGTGCTCACCCACGAACTGATGCACATCTTCCAGTACGACATCCTCTACAAGGGCCCCATCAAACGCCTCTCCTCCAACCCGCTCAGCGCCCCGCCCACCTGGATCATGGAAGGGCTGGCCGAATACTCCACCGAGCGCATGAGCACCATCGACGAGATGGTGCTGCGCGACGCGGTGCTCACCGACGAGTTGATTCCCCTCAAACTCATGGATGCCCAATGGGGCGTGGGCAATGTCTTCCTGGCCTACAAACAGAGCCACAGTCTGATGCAGTACCTGGCCGCCAATTACGGGCCCGAGAAGATCAGCCGCATCCTGCGCGCCTGGGATAGCCAGAACGACACCGACAAATTGCTCGAACGCCTCGTCGATCTGGATATGGACGAACTGGACGAGCGCTGGGCCGCCCAGATGCGCAAACGCTACTGGCCCCTGCTGCAGTCGCGCGACTACCTCAGCGAGATCGCCCACAAGATCATCAAGGCCGAAGACCAGTACGAGAACTACAGCAACCCCCGCTGGTCGCTCAGCGGCGACATGCTGGCGGTGCTCTCCACCGACGGGGTAGAGGAACATGTGGACATCATCCGCCTCGACGACGGCAGCCTGGTGGAGCGCCTCACCAGCCATATGCGCACCGCCGACTTCGATCAGCTCACCTTTGGTTCGGGCACGGTGGCATGGGCTCCAGACGGCCACACCATCGCCTTTGTCGCCAAGAAGGGCCCCCGCGACGTGCTGCTCCTGTGGGATCTCTACGACAAAAAGCTGAAGGAGACCCTGGAGTTCGAGGAACTGGAGGTCATCGAGTCCCTGGACTGGGCCCCCGACAGCCGGCGGCTGGCCCTGGTAGGCACCGGCGACGGGCAGAGCGACATCTACGTGGCCGACACCGCCACCGGTCAGTTGCAGCAGATCACCGGCACCCCGCAGCGCGACGACTACCCCGCCTGGTCGCCCGACGGCATGCGCCTCGCCTTCAGCGCCAAGCAGCAGGGACAGTTCGACATCAAGGTGTACGATTTCCACGCCGGCAAAACCCAGACCCTGATCGGCAGCCCCACCGATGATTTGTGGCCACTGTGGATGCCCGAAGGCAACAAACTGCTCTTCACCTCCACCCGCGAGCAGATCAACGACCTCTTCCTCTTCCATCTCGACGAGGGGCAGGAATACCGGCTCACCCGCACCATCAGCGGCATCATGACCCCTGCCATCTCCCCCGACGGCAAACAGCTGGTGCTGGTCACCTACTACCACGGCCGGCGCGAGCTCTACCGCATGGACGTGCCTTCGTGGCCCGAGGTCAAAAAGCGCAGCACCCTCCTGGCGGCCCGGGCTGCCGAACACCCCGTGGCACCGGCCGATTCGTCGGTGCAGATCACCCAGGCCGACACTGCCGCCGCCCCTGCCCCGGCGCTGGCGCTGCCCCAACCATTGGCGCTGGTGGACCAGGCGCTGCGTTCACCCAAGGCGGTGAAACTGGCCCAACTCACCGACCCTCTGCCGCGCGAAGCGGCGGCAACATCGACACCGGACCAGCCCCAACCCGCCTCGCCAACCGCCCCCGATCCAGAGCCGCTCGGTCTGGCGCCGGCAACCACCGCCACCGACAGCGTCGCCGCCGATTCCCTGCCCCGCCGCCCCTACACCCCGGAGCTGGCGTTCGACGGATTATCCGTCCAGATGGGCTACTTCGACGGCTTCTTCTCCTCCATCGCCCAACTGAGCATGAGCGACCTGTTGGGCAACCACGACCTGGCGCTGTCCACCGATTACGTGACTTCGCAGCAGATCGACAACGATTTCAACTTCGCCCTCTCCTACACCTACTACGGCCAGCGCCCCACCTACAACGTGGTGCTCTTCAATTGGAACCAGTTCTTCAACGACCGGCAGAACCGCATCCTGGTGGACCGCTATGGCCGCGCGGTGCGGGGCATCGAGCGCAGCCGGCAGAGCGGCATGCTCGCCAATATCAGTTACCCAATCGACCTCTACCGCCGCCTCGACCTGAGCTATACCTTCGTCGACGAGCAGAGCCAACTGGTCTGGCCCTACGACGAGCCTATAGACAGCTTCGGCACCCACCTCTTCCGCACCGCCTACGTCCACGATTCCATCTCCTACGGCCTGCTGGGCCCCACCACCGGCCGGCGCTTCTTCTTTTCGGCGGGCCGCGCCCTGACCTTTGTCGAGGGCGACCGCTCCTTCTCCCACCTGGACGGCGACTACCGCCACTTCCTGCGCCTGGGGCGCTGGTCGGTGCTGGGTCTGCGGGCCACCGGCGTCAGTTCCCTGGGCCGCGACGGCCTGCACTACAACCTGGGCGGGCCGGCCTGGTTCCTGCCCTTCTACAGCGGCTTCAACCTCAACCGGGGCCCCCTGCGCGGCTACAGCTTCACCGAGTTCGAGGGCACCCGGGTGGCACTGCTCAACACCGAGGTGCGGGTGCCTTTTATCCGCAACATCACCTTCGGCTGGCCGGGCACCTTCGCCATCCCGGCGGTGGACGGCAGCTTCTTCCTCGACATCGGCATGGCTTGGAACAAGGGCGATTCGCTGAAGCTGTGGCCCCTGCACAATCCCCACGACCCGCTGCGGCAGGTCGCCGGCGACATTCCCGAGGAGCAGCGCCTGCACGGCAGTGTCGGTTTTGGCCTGCTGGTCTACTTCCTCCTGCCCATGAACTTCGAATTCGCCAAACAGACCGACCTGCGCGGCAACTACTCGGACTACAAATTCCACTTCAGCTTCGGGAAGAGCTTTTGAAAAAGCGCGCCCCCCTCCTCGTCCTGCTGGCCCTGGCCTCCTGCGCCACGGTCGGCGGCTCCTTCAAACAGGTGACCTTCCTAGCTCCTTCCCAGCCCAACCCCGAACTGCGCCCCTACCTCAAGGACGTGTATCGCATCGGGGTGCTCTCCACCACCAACCTCGAGCCGCTCAAGGAGCTGGATATCGAGAAGGTGATGGGCCGCCTGGCCGAAGCCACGGCCCGCGGTCTGGGCAGCCTGGCGGAAAAAACCGTGGTGACCCAGGACGAGATCCGCTGGAACTGCAAGGACCTGCGCTTCGACTCCACCGGGGTGCTCACCCCCGAAAGCCGGCTCGCCCTGCGCGACCAGCTGACCCTCGATGCCCTGGTCTTTGTGGAGCTCAAGTCCCTCAAGGCCCAGATAACCCCCATGTCCCCGGGGCCGTACGGCGGCATGACCAGTCAGCCCGGCCTCGACCTCTCGGTCGATCTGCAAGTGGCGCTGCTCAACCTGCGCACCGGGGAAACCTGGACCCAGCGCGGCGAACCGCGGCGTAACTGGCAGCCGGCGCAGATGCAGGTCTTCGGCGATGACCAGGCCGAGCGCCAGTTGCTCCAGGCCCTGGCCAACCCACTGCAGCAGTTCCTCTCCCGCCTGGCCACTCCGCCCAGCCAGCAGCTGCGCCATTTCGACCTGGGCGCCAAATAAAAAAACCTCCCGGAGGTTGCTCCGGGAGGTTGCTCTTGCCCTGCTGGGTGAGGATCAGCGCACCAATAACATCTTGCCGGTGGCCACCCGGTGACCGGCTTCCAGCCGGTAGAAGTAGATGCCCGTACCCACCTGATTCCCCAACTCGTCGGTGCTGTCCCACTCCATCCCGTAGTTCCCCGGCCCCTGCATATCCTCCACCAGCACCCTGATCTGTTGCCCCAGCATATTGTAGACCGTCAAGCGCACCGGCGCCGCCTCGGCCAGGGTATAGACGATGGTGGTCGAGGGGTTGAAGGGATTGGGATAATTGGGCGCCAGGCTGAACTCCTCCGGCAGCACCTCGTCGGCGACCTCCTTGGCCAGGCGGGTGGGCTTGGCACCGGTACCCCAGGGCTTGAGGCTGCCCAGGGCGGCGACATTGTTCAGACCCGGGCGGCCCCGCGACAGGCCGTCGGCCACCGGATCGAAGAGTTCTTCGATGGTCCTCGCCTCCTGGTCGTAGACATAGAGCACGCTGGCGCGCACCGTGCGACCGTCCTTGAGCCGTTCGGGGGCAGAGGTGGAGAAGACTACACTCTCGGCGCTGCCGTTGCCGTCGTCGTCGGCCATTTCCAGCCCGTCGATGTTGGCCTCCTTGCCGCGGAAGAGCGCCCCGGCATCGAGCACCTTGACCGCATTGCCCACCGTTTTGGTCGCCGGGTTGTAGTCGAGCTGGACCACGTCGTTGCGGTCCACGCTCAACCCGCCGATCCGCGCATTCTTGGCCGTGCTGACATAGAGCTTCCAGAGCCCGGCGCCGAGCTGCCGGATGGCCAGGCCGTCGACCCGGGTATCCTCGCCTTCGTTTTCGTCCCGCTCCTTCTGGGTGTGGCTGCTCTGGAAGAGCCGGCTGCCCTCGAGGATGCGGCTGAAACGCGGCTGGGAGGAGGGATTGTAGAGCACCAGGTCGCCGGGCCTGATTTCGAGGCCCTCCATCTTGATGACGGCTTTGCCCCGCACCGCAAAGACCATCTCCAGCTCGGTGTCCGCGTCGAAGTTGTCCACCTCCACTGCGTCGAGTGCCTCGTCGCTCCTGAAGAACTGGCTGCCGTCGAAGAACCGCTCCAGGGTCTCGGGAAGCACCTTGCCCTGGGAGTCGCGGCTGAAGCGGATGACGTCTTCGTTGCGCAGCTTGGGCTGGATGGCCGCCGCCCCGCTATGGACGCCGAGGAAGAGCCAGTTGGCCGTATTATTGCGGTCGCGCACACTCACCGTGGTGAGCGCCGGGGCAGAGGACAGGCCGCCCAGGTCGGTGACCACCAGGCGGAAGCTGAGGGCGGTGGTGCCCGTGACCGGTGGCGCGGTAAAGGAGGGGGTGGCGGTGGTAGCGCCGCTCAGACTCACCGTCGGCCCTCCCAACTGGGTCCACTGGAACTGCAAACTGCCGCCGTCCACGTCGCTGCCGCTGCCGGCCAGGCTCACCAGCGCGCCTTCGTCGACCGTCAGCCCCGAGCCGGCATTGGCCACCGGGGCATCGTTTACCGGGGACACCGTCAGGTTCACGGTGCCGCTGTCCGTCCCGCCGTTGGTGTCGCTGAGCGGCTAGGTGAAGCTGTCGCTGCCGTGGTCGTTGGCCGCCGGGGTGTAGAGCACACTGCCGCCGGTCCCCAGCACCACCGTGCCGTGCAGTCCCTGGCTGACACCGGTAAGCGAAAGCACATCGCCGTCGGCATCCAGATCGTTGGCCAGGGGCAGCAGACTGAGCGCGGTATCCTCGGGTAGACCGGCCAGATCATCCACCGCCACCGGGGCATCGTTCACTGCTTTGACCCTCACCACCACCTCGGCCACGTCGCTGCCGCCCTGCCCGTCGGCGGCGGTGTAGCGCAGGGTATCTGTCCCATTGAAGTTGGGGTTGGGGATGTAGGCCAGGTCACCGGTGACGTTCAGAGTCGCCGTGCCGCGTTTGCCCTGGATCAGGCCATAGGCCGCCAGTTGGTCGCCGTCCACATCGGCATCGTTGGCCAGCACGTTGAGCTGGCCGCGCTGGTCTTCGTCGGTGTTGAGCCCATCATCCACCGCCACCGGCGCGTCGTTCACCGGGGTGGTGGTGACCATCACTGTGGCCGTGGCGCTGCCGCCGCTGCCGTCGCTCACGGTGTAGGTGAAGTCGTCAACGCCGTGGTAATCTGGAGCCGGGGTATAAGTCACCTGGCCGTCGAGAGTCAGAGCGACGCTGCCGTGGGCGGCGGCACCCAGCGCACTCACCGCCAGGGTGTTGCCGTCCACGTCGCGGTCGTTGGCCAGCACTGCCACCGCCACCGGGGTATCCTCGGCGGTGGTGTGGGCGTCGTCGGCCGCCACCGGTGGGTCGTTCACCGGAGTGATGGTGATGACCACCGGGACCGCCGCCGAATAAACCGAGCCATCCTTGGCCCTGAAGGTGAACCTGTCGGCACCGTAATAATCGGGAGCCGGGATGTAGGTATAGGCCGACCCGCTGAGCGCCAACGCACCGTGGTCCGGGCCAGCGGCCACGCTGTAGCTGAGCGCGTCGCCGTCCATGTCACTGGCCGTCAGTTCACCGGCCAGCGGCACATCCTCCGCAGTTTCGGCCACCCCCGCCACCGCCACCGGCGCGTCGTTCACCGGCAACACCCGCAGCGCCACCGCCGCCGTGGCGCTGCCGCCCTGGCCGTCGGTGATCGTGTAGGTGAAGCTGTCAGGACCGTGGTAGTCGGGCACCGGGGTGTAGACCACCACCCCGCCGTCCAGGTGCAGCGAACCGTGGCTGGCCAGACCGCTGAGCCCCACCCCGAGGGCGTCGCCGTCCACATCGGTATCATTGGCCAGCACCGCGACCCCTATCGGCGTATCCTCGGCGGTTTCAGCTGCATCCCCACCCGCTACCGGCGCGTCGTTCACCGGCGCCACCGTGGCGCCCACCGTGGCGCTTGCCGTGCCGCCGCGTCCGTCGCTGACCGTGTAGGTGAAGGTCTCTGCGCCGTGGTAGTTGGCCGCCGGGGTATAGCTGAGTTCAGTGCCGCTGAAGCTGACCGAACCGCCCGCGCTGCCCTGAGTCACGGCGCTGATGGCCAGCGCATCGCCATCCACATCGCGATCGTTGACCAGCACCTGTACCGTTGCGGCCTGATCTTCGTCGGTGGCGGTCTGGTCGGCGGCGGCCACCGGCGCATCGTTCACCGAGGTGATGGTGAGTTCCACCGTGGCCGTGGCGCTGCCCCCCTGGCCATCACTCACAGCATAGACAAAGCGGTCGGTGCCATTGAAGTCGGCGCCCGGGATATAGGTCACCGTGCCGCCGGCATTGGCCACCGCGTGCCCGTGCTGTCCATCCTGGCTCACACTCACCGCCAACCGGTCGCCGTCCACGTCGGTATCGTTGGCCAGCACCGGGATGACTACCGGGGTGTCCTCGGCGGTGCTCACCGCATCTGCGGCCGCCACTGGGGCGTCGTTCACCGGGGCGACGGCGAGCTCCACCGTACCCAGATTCGAATCGGCCGCCCCGTCGCTGGCCCTGAAGGTGAACTGGTCGGGACCATGGTAGTTGGGCTCTGGGGTATAGAGGTACCCGGACCCCGTCAGCACCACCGCGCCATGGACTGGTGCCCCTGCCACCAAGTAACTCAGCGCCTCGTTGTCCACGTCGCTGGCCTGGAGGGTACCCGCAAGCGGGGTGTCCTCCGCCGTGCCGACGCTGGCATCCATAGCCACCGGCGCGTCGTTCACCGGGGTCACCGTGACCGTGACCGTGGCGCTGGCCTGGCTGCCCTGGCCGTCGGTCAGGGTATAGGCGAAGTGATCCTCGCCGCTGGCTTCGGCGGCCGGGGTATAACGCACTGTGCCGTCCTCGGCAACCACCGTCTGCCCCCTGGCGGCGGGACCGACGGACAGCACCCGCAGGTGGTCCTGGTCCACATCGGTGTCGTTGGCCAGCACCGCCACACTCACCGGGGTATCCTCCGCGGTAGTGGCCACGTCGGCGGCGGCCAGCGGCGCATCGTTGACTGGGGTCACGGTAATCGTCACCGTGGCCGCCGCGGAGACGAGAGCCCCGTCGCTGGCCTGGAAGGTGAAGTGGTCGGCACCGTGATAGTTGGGCTCCGGGGTATAGCTGTAGGTCCCGGCATTGCCCAGGACCAACTGCCCGTGGGCGGGAGCGTCGACCACCTCATGGCTCAGCGGGGTCCCGTCCACGTCGCTGGCGGTCAGGATGCCGGCCAGGACAAGGTCCTCGGCCGTGGTCACCGCGTTACCCACTGCCACCGGCGCGTCGTTCACCGGATTGACCATGACGCTGACCGTGCCGGTGGCCTGGCTGCCCTTGCCGTCGCTCACCTCGTAGGTGAAGCGGTCGCGGCCATTGCTATTGGGCGCCGGGGTATAGGTCACTACCCCGTTGGCGTCCACCACGGTGGTGCCCGAAGCCCCATCGGTTGCCGAAAGGACGCGGAGGGCATCGCCGTCCACATCCACATCGTTGACCAGCACCGCGACGGCCACGGCCTGATCCTCGGCGGTTTCGGCGATATCGTCGTTGGCCACCAGCGGATCGTTGACATTGCTGACGGTGATGGTCAGCAGGCCGGTATCCTGGCCGCCATTGCCGTCGCCGACGGTGTAGCTCAGGCTCTCGATACCGATGAAGTCGCGGGCCGGCTCGTAGGTCACCGCGCCATTGACGGTGAAGGCCACACTGCCCTGGCCCGTGTAGGCCACCGCTACCAGCGACAACACGTCGTGGTCCTCGTCCCAGTCGTTGGCCAGCACATCGACCACCACCGCGCTTTCCTCGGCCGTGGCCTCCGCATCGTCAGCCGCCACCGGCGGGTCGTTCACCGGGGTGACGGTAAGGATAACCGTGCCCTCGTTCGAGGCGGCCACCCCGTCATTGGCCCGGAAGGTGAAACTGTCCGAACCATAGTAATTGGCCGCCGGGGTGTAGGTGTACGTCCCCTCGGCACTCAGGTCCACCTCCCCATGCGCCGGACCCGATCCCACCGTGTAGCTCAGCGAGACGTTGTCCACGTCGC
>SXGS01046807.1_pt1 | contig 36676 bp, 35 predicted proteins | sample 3174681 | NCBI WGS metagenome assembly SXGS01 (sample SAMN11356861, study PRJNA531348) | freshwater metagenome | isolation source: freshwater sample F1-80 | place: China: Fuxian Lake, Yuxi | collected 2017-12-25
CACATCGTAATAATCATTGAGATTATCAACAGCAATAATTTCATGACCATCCTCGAGGAGTTTTTTGGTACTATGCATACCAATAAAACCAGCTGCTCCTGTTACTAAAATTTTCATTTAACGGCCTATAGGATAATATTTAAATCCAAGTGCACGAACAGTTTTGGGGTCATAAAGATTTCGACCATCAAAAATTATGGGCGATTTAAGGGAAGATTTAATTAAAGAAAAATCAGGACTTCTAAATTCTGACCATTCAGTCACGATGATTAATGCATCTGCATTTTTAAGCACATCATTTTGATTTTCGGTGAATGATAAGAATTTTTCATCTTTGAAAATACGCTTGGCTTCAATCATTGCTATAGGATCGAATGCTGCAACTGTTGCACCAGCTTTTATAAGCTCTTTGATTAAGATGAGACTTGACGCTTCTCTCATATCATCGGTATTAGCTTTAAATGCTAAACCCCATAGCGCAAAATGTTTGCCTTTTAAATTTTTGCCAAATTGTTTTTTAATTTTTTCAGATAGGATATATTTTTGAAGGTCATTCACTTCCTCAACAGCTTTAAGTAATTTTAAATCATAACCAGCGACATCTTTAGCTGTCTTAATTAAAGCTTTAACATCTTTTGGAAAACATGAGCCGCCATATCCACAACCTGCATATAAAAAATCATATCCAATACGCTTATCAGAACCAATACCTTGTCGAACCATTTCGATATCAGCATTCACAATTTCAGCTAAATTTGCTAATTCATTCATAAAGCTTATTCGTGTAGCCAACATAGAATTGGCTGCATATTTTATGAGTTCAGCACTTCTTATATTAGTTACAACAATTTTTTGATGATTTCGTTGGAAGGGAGCATAAAGTTCTTTCATGACTTCAATGGCTTTGGGATCCTCAGTGCCAATGACAATTCGATCAGGCCTCATAAAATCGTCCACTGCAGCGCCTTCTTTTAAGAATTCTGGGTTAGAAACTACACTGAAATGAATATTAATATTTCTTTTTTTTAATTCTTTTGTAATGGCTTCACTGACTTTATCACCTGTGCCAATAGGGACCGTAGATTTGTCTACAATTATTTTTTCTTGAGTCATAAACCGACCAATATTACGGGCTGCTTCGGTCACATATTGAAGATCTGCAGAACCATCTTGGTCTGGAGGTGTGCCTACAGCAATAAATTGAATATCGCCAAAGTGCACAGCCTCTTCAATATTATTAGTAAAAGAAAGGCGTCCATTTTTTATATTACGACGAACTATTTGTAATAGGCCAGGTTCGTGAATAGGCACACCACCTTCTTTAAGAATTCTAATTTTCTCAGGATTTAGATCAAGGCCTAAAACATGATTTCCCACCTCTGCGAGACAAGCTGCACCCACTAAACCTACATATCCTGTCCCTATAAAGGTAATATTCATAATAATTCATTGAATTTAAAGCTATATTTTACCTCTTTTATTTAAGACTGTCTTTTCTAGGGATGATTTCACATATAATTTGAGTAATACCTAGAAGATTTTAAATGACAACTTTATTTGAATATTTACATATCATCCAATCGATTTGGGTAGCTAATCTTGAGTATCACATTAAACACGGTTGGGTTTGGCTAGAGCCTATTTTAGTTTTAGTTCGTGATTATTTTTTTGAAAGCACTGTCGTGGTGATGGTTATTATTTTATATACCATTATTCTTTTAGCTATTTCACTTTATGGCCGACAACCCAAAGATAAAAAAATTACGTATACGGATGAATTCAAGAATTTAGTTAAAGGTATCGATCTTCATTTAGGAGAGAAGCTCAAAAACACCTCAGAAAAAAAATCTAAGAAAAGTGAATGACTCTAACATGGACTACTTTTTTTCTTTTATGGTCTTAGATTGAGTCTTAGTTTTTTTTGTTACTTTTTTAGTAAGTGTGACCTTTTTTACATCTTTTTTAGGAGATATCTTTGTTTGTTTATTTGGCTGAGCTTTTACAGCAATTTTTGCAGCTAGGGATGCCTCTAATTCTTTGACTTGATTTTCAAGTCCCTCGATACGCAGCAATTTTGTATTAGCGTCGTCTAATTGTGCCTTAAGATTTTTAATTTCAGTATCTTTAAAATAAGTAGCTTGATAGTTAGCATATCCAAAAGTCAATGAGCTTAAAGTTATAACCCCTGCGACGATATAGATAGCTAATTGCTTTTTGTCAGTTTTCTTTACTTCAGGAACGTTATAAGGCACTTCTTCTTTTTGATCAAATTCCATTTAATTTCTCCGTAGTTATTTTTTACTGCGATCTTTCCTAACATTGTTGATGATGAAGTCAGCAATTTGAAGCGCTTCATTATTTCCCCCTGCCATTGTACTTGAAGTTATGTACTTACCATCAATCATTAACGACGGGACGCCCGTTGCACCTGAGGCTTTAAAAATTTGCGCTACTTTATTTAAAGAAGCGTTCACAGAAAATGAATTGAAAGCATCTTCCACTTTTTTGCGGTCAAGTCCTGATTTTAAGGTGACCCATTGAAGAATCGCTTTTTCATCGGCAGGGTTGAGTGTTTTTTCTTTATGTACTGCTTCAAAAATAGCGACATGAAGTTTATCAGTAATAACTAATGCTTCCATAGCATAGAAAGCACGAGCCATAGGAGACCAGTCAGCTCGGGGAATAGCTGCCATGCGTTTAAAGTTAACATCTTTAGGAAGTTTTTTTACCCAATCAGTCAACATTGGATCTATTTGATAGCAATGAATACAGCCATACCAAAAAAGCTCAACCACCTCAATTTTTTCTTTGTTATCCGTTGGAACAATTTGAACTGTTTTATTAAAATTAACACCAACTTCGGGTTCGATAGCTAAGGACATCGAAGTAAATAGCATTAAAAAAATGAATAAGGCTTTTTTCATAAAGGCATCTTTAATTAGTTGTATTAGGGTTGTTGAGTGTTGCTTTCACTAAGAAAGGTTTAAAGCCATTTTTAACCAGATCATTTTTTGTTTTCATAATTTGCGCGTCATCAGTCATAGGCCCCACTCTAACTTTATGCATCACTTCATTATTTTCTAAAGGGGCAGAAAGTACGACCGCTTCAAATCCTAAAAGTGCCAATTTTGCTTTAATATTATCAGCATCTTTGTCCAAGGTAAATGTGCCGACTTGATAAAAGTAAACCACTTTTTGTTGAATATTGGCTGGATTTCTCAAAGCTTGCGCGCTTTCATGGTCTGAAATATTTTTGTCGCCATTAGGCAAGATATTATAAAAATCAAATTTTGTCGGCTGATCTTGAATGGCGCCATTAAAAATTTCATCCTCAGATGTAGCTTCTCGAATTTCTATACAAGCCCCATTAGTATCTTTACTGATGAAAGGGCTTTTGCCATGGGTAATAAAAACAGTAATACCAATCGATAAGCCAATACCAAGTAAAATGCCCATAAAGAGGCCATTTATAAAAGAACTCCCTGATTTATTTTTTTCCATATTATCCTTTTACACTACATTTTTTCTGGGGCGTTGACACCGAGAAGATATAGGCCATTTTTTAATATAATTTGTGTAGCTTTAATAAGACTTAAGCGCGCTAGCTTTTCAACTTCATTTTCAACCAAAAACTTAGTGTCATTATAATAGCTATGAAAATCAGCTGCACAGTCTTTTAGATAGTTTGCAACGGTATGGGGTGCTAATTCGATACAAGCATGTAAAACTATTTCTGGGAATTCGCTTAAGCGCTTAATGAGAATCAACTCTTGCGAAGATTTAAGGCAATCTAAATTAACATTACTTAATTTATTGATATCTCCAGCCCATTGGTTTAAAACACCCGCAATACGGGCATGTGCATATTGAATGTAATAGACGGGGTTGTCTGAATTTTGCGTTTTGGCTAAATCAATATCAAAGATGAGTTGTGAATCAGGCTTTCTAGCCACTAAGAAATAACGAGTCGCATCACAGCCAACTTCATCAATGAGATCTTTTAGTGTGACATAACTTCCTGCACGTTTAGAGAGCTTTACTTCTTCTCCCCCCTTCATGACTGTAATCATTTGATGAAGTACATACTCAGGATAGGTTTTAGGAATTCCAACTTTGAGTGCTTGAAGCCCTGCCCTGACACGCATAATTGTACTGTGATGGTCTGAACCTTGTTCATTGATAACGCGCTTAAATCCTCGCTCCCATTTATTTAAATGGTAAGCGACATCAGAAATGAAATAGGTATAACCCCCATCAGATTTTTTCATTACACGATTTTTATCATCACCAAAATCTGTGGTTTTGAGCCAAAGCGCATGGTCTTCCTCATAAGTAAAACCATTTTTAACGAGAGACACTAGGACTTTTTCAATTTGGCCATTTTGGTATAGAGAAGATTCTAAAGTAAAGACATCAAACTTAATTTGGAATAGATTTAAATCCTGATCTTGTTCATGCCTTAAGGAAGCGACACTGAATTGTCGAATGGATTCTAAGTCATTGATATTTCCTGACGCAATAACCGTTTTACCTTCACATTTAATGCTACTTTTATTTAAGAATGCATTCGCAATTTCAACAATGTATTCACCACGATAACCATCTTCAGGAAATACAGGATCTGATGGATCAATATTTTGACAACGAGCATGTACTGATTTTGTAAGGTTATCAATTTGTGCACCCGCGTCATTATAATAAAATTCGCGAGTCACATCCCAGCCATTAAATTTAAGAAGTCTAGCTAATGAGTCTCCAATTGCAGCTCCTCGACCATGTCCCACATGAAGTGGGCCTGTGGGGTTTGCAGATACAAATTCAATTTGGACTTTTTGAGGCTTTCCTTTTTCATCAAGGCCTGAAGTATTTTGTCCATAAGCATCTGGATTTTTTAAAATCTCATGGATAATGAAAGTGCGCGCTTTTTCATTCAAATAGAAATTAATAAAACCCGCACCTGCAATTTCAACTTTTTCAACGAAAGTTGAGGCGGGTAACTTCTCTATAATGAGGGCAGCTAATTCGCGGGGATTTTTTTTTAAAGGTTTAGCGAGCATCATGGCTAAGTTCGTTGAAAAATCACCATGCTCTATCGATTTAGGACGATCCAATTGAATAGAATTCGCTAAGATCTCAGGATATATCGATTGTGCGACCGGCAACAATAATTGTAAAAGATGTGCTTTCAAGTCTTAGAATGATAGGTAAAGATTAAAACGTTTATTTTAACTTAAATTGATGGGCTCCCCTTAAAAACTAGATCTATGACTGACGCACTTCATATCCTAAAAGTCGCCCTGGATGTCCCCCTTGACCGGGTTTTTGACTATGCGACTATTGAGCCTAATACTCAAATTGGACAGTATGTAATCGTCCCTTTTGGCCCCCGCAAAATGATTGGTGTCGTGGTAGGTATATCAAATACCACCTTGATTGAATCAAAAAAATTAAAGTCGATTATTCGCTGTGATCCAGAAGTGATTTTTGATGAGCAAAGCTTTAAGCTTTTTCAATTTTGTAGTCAGTATTATCACTATCCTTTAGGGCAAACGATAATGTCTGCCGTACCATCACGTTTAAAAAAATTAAACACAAAGGGGATGGTAAAAAAATATCTTTATCGCTTAACGCCTAAAGTGTTTGCATTAGGAATTGATGCATTACCACCTCGTCAAATGCTTTTAAAAAGAATCGTGATGGCTCTGATTGATGCCACTCAACTCGACGAAGCAAGCCTTCGATCAATAAGTAGTACTTGGAAAAAATCGATTGAAACTTTAGATGAGATGGGTTGGATTGAAAAAGAAGAAGCAAAGTTAGACGATAAAGTCTTTCTGCAAGCTCCTATTCCGGCACTTAATCTCGATCAAAAAAAAGCCCTCGATGCCATCCTAGCAAGAAATAAAGAATTTATACCTTGGCTGCTATATGGGATTACTGGTAGTGGTAAGACTGAGGTATATATTCGTTTAATCGAAGAAGTATTAAAAAAAGACTACGCTCAGGTACTCGTATTAGTCCCTGAAATAAATTTAACACCGCAACTTGAAAGTCGGTTTAGATCTCGTTTTGAAAAATATAAACTCATCACGCTCCATAGCCATTTAACGGATAACGAGCGTTTGCTTAATTGGCGACTTGCCAAAGAAGGCAAAGCTCAAATTGTGATTGGCACGCGATTAAGTATTTTTACACCAATGCCTCAATTATCACTCATTATTATCGACGAAGAACATGATGCATCTTTTAAACAACAAGAAGGTTTGCGTTATCACGCAAGAGATGTTGCAGTCTTTCGAGCTAAATCTAAAAATATTCCGATTGTATTAGGCACAGCGACACCCTCTCTTGAAACTTGGTTTAATACGACAAAAATTAAAGCCCCTAAAAAATTTGGTTTTATAAAATTAACCTCTCGTGCAGTTAAAGATTCCACACTACCTGAAATCAAATGTATTGATATTTCAAAATCAACTTTCACTAAAGGATTTTCACCTTATCTTATTGAAGCAATTCGAGATCGATTAAATAAAAAACAACAAAGCCTTATTTTTATTAATCGACGGGGTTTTGCGCCAGTACTTTTATGTTCAGCGTGTCAGTGGACAGGAAAATGTACTCGATGTAGCAGTCGTCTAGTGGTGCATTTAAATCAGAAAAGATTACGATGTCATCATTGTGGCTATGATGAAAAAATACCTCAGCAATGTCCTACATGCGGGAATGCAGATCTTTATCCCACAGGACAGGGGACACAACGGGTTGAAGAAACTTTAAAAGAGTTTTTTCCCGAGGCGCGTATTTTAAGAGTCGATAGAGATTCAACAAGAACCAAAGAGGCACTCAATGATTTATTTTTAAAAATGAAAGATCGTGAGATTGATATTCTTATTGGCACTCAAATGCTATCAAAAGGCCATGACTTCCCATATTTAAGTTTAGTAGGCGTATTAGATACGGACCAGGCTTTATATAGTTCTGACTTTAGAGCGAGTGAGCGTTTGTTTTCTCAGCTCATGCAAGTGAGTGGTCGCGCAGGACGCGCCAACATTAAAGGCGAAGTCTATATTCAAACGGCATTTCCTCATCATCCCTTATTCGAAGCCCTAAAAACGCACAACTATGAACATTTTGCTAATGAACTTCTAAAAGAGAGAGAATTAGCAGAGTTAAGCCCTTTTACATTCTTAGTGCTCTTAAAAGCGGAAGCACATCAATTGACTTCTGTCATGCAATTTTTAAATGATGCGATGCAAAAAGCACAAGACTTAAGTCATCACGTCACCGTTTATAATCCAGTACGTCCTATTATGGAGCGCTTAAAAGGGATGGAGCGAGCGCAATTGGTTATACAGGCAAGCTCTCGTATCGCGTTACAAAAATTACTCGATGACTGGGTGCCTTATTTACGTGAAAATAAATTAGGTCAAAAAGTAAAATGGATTGTGGATGTTGATCCATTCGATTTTTAACTATTTATTTTTTAATTTGTAGCTCTTTTTCGAATTGTAAAATTTCATCAGCCACTTTTGAATCATCTTTCTTCTCTTCGACTTTTTCTAAAGCACGCACAGGTGCTGGTGGCTCTTTTGTCTTGCATACGACTTCCATTTTATTTAAGACATAAGGAACGACCTCAGAGGTTTTCAGCACATTGTATCCTTGTGCACATAATTCGCTAGCTTTTGCATTACATGCATCTAGGATCACACACTGTATTTCAGTCACTACTGGCTTATTGATTTCTTTGACTTCTTGTTTGGTTGAGTAAGTCATTGAGCTACATCCAGAAAATAAGAAGACTAGGGTGATAAAAAATAAATTTTTTTGATACATTTTTAAGTTAAGTTATGTTGTGTAAGACTTGAAGTTAATTATAATCATTTTTTAAAAAATATACCTTGATTTTAGATTTTTTTAGGCGGGTGTAATTCAATGGCAGAATGTGAGCTTCCCAAGCTCAATATGCGGGTTCGATTCCCTTCACCCGCTCCAATTTACAATTTTCTTATATAGGCTTTGAACATTCTAGGACGCCTACTAATTCATCTTTTAGAAATATCATCATGGCGCCGTTATCTCTTCTTATGTTGTAAGCATAGTTTTGATTCCAGAATTTTATTTCGTTATTATCAATTGATACTTTAGTTTGTGCTTTTTTGTTTGAGATAACTGATTGCTTAATTTCATCAAATTGAATGGTGAGTGACCCCCCATCAATTGCAGTACAAAAAGTAGTCTTTTCTTCTGCTTGTAAATTAAAATTTATAAGTAACAATATGAGAAGGTTAAATTTCATTTTTTATATGTCATTATAAACCACTCATCTATATATGATATTTGAATAGCACTTATGAATATTTTCTACTTGTTTTTCTTAGTAGGTTTAGTTTCAACGATTGGGGGTTTTGACGGGCTTGGCTGAGAGGACATTAATTTATCACCATTCCATTTTTGGCCGCACCAACAAACACCTTGCGCATTGATAATACAAGCACCAGATCCACAACATCTTTTGTCGTCCATTTTACCATTCCTAACATTTCGATTAGTATTCATAATTTACTATGAGATCTTAATATTCTTTAAATATGCCGTCAAACCTTAACTTAAAATGAAGTAAAAAAATTAAATGGCAAATATAACTATTTATTGGTTTAGAAACGACTTAAGGTTTGAAGATAACCCAGCTTTTTTAAAAGCATCCTTGGAAAGTGATGTTCTATTACCTATATTTTGCCATCGAAAAGAAGAATTGATTGATAACAATTATTCAAGGATAGGTGTTCATAGGAAAATATTTTTAAGGCAAACATTAAATAAACTGAAATTAAAGCTCAAGACTATGAACTCAGACCTCTTAGAAGTTCACGGTGAAGTATCTGAGCAATTCAAAAAAATAGCTGAAGAAATTCATGCCACAAAAATCATTTTTGAAAAAATTATAGCGCCTGAGGAATTAGAAGAAGAAGCCGAAGTTCGTGATTTAGGTATTCATGTTGAAACATTTTGGCAATCATCGATGTTTGATCCATCGCAACTTCCATTCGAAGTAGAAAATATGCCAGATATTTTCACAGAATTTAGAAAATGTATTGAATTAAACAATACAGAAATCAAAGAACCAATACCCTCCCCAACGAGACTTCCGAGCCTTCCAAATAAAAATTTAAATTTTAATTCTCAAACTGATTTTTCGATGCTTTCGCAATATAAATATTCTTCTTTTCCATACTTAGAAAGTTTATTTTTTGGCGGAGAACAAACTGCTTTAACTCATCTTGATAATTATTTACTGAAAAAATTACCACACACTTATAAAGCGACACGAAATCAACTTTTTGGTATTCAATTCTCCACTAAATTTTCACCTTGGCTCTCACTAGGTTGTATATCTGCAAGATATATTGCATTTAAAATTAAAGAATTTGAAAATGAATTTGGTGCAAATGAAAGTTCTTATTGGATATGGTTTGAACTTTTGTGGCGAGATTACTTTAGGTTCATTCATTTTAAATATGGAAAAAATCTTTATAAAAAAAATGGGCTAAACAAAAATCCGGTAATAATTAACCATAATGATAAAAAATTTAATAATTGGGTTCAGGCTGAAACAGGTAATCCATTAATTGATGCTGGTATGAGAGAACTATCATTGACTGGCTACTTGTCAAATAGAATCCGACAAATTGTGGCGAGCTATTTAATTTATGATTTAAATTGTGATTGGAGAAAAGGGGCGCAATGGTTTGAGTCTCAACTGATTGATTATGACGTATATAGCAATCAAGGCAATTGGCTTTATATTGCAGGGAATGGAACTGATCCTAGAGGTGGGAGAAAATTTAATACAGAAAAACAGGACCTAGAATATGATCCAAGAAATCTTTACAAGAAATTGTGGCAAAAAGATTGATGACGTTAAAAAAAGATGTAGAGAGTATAATAATTTTATATATGAGGTATTTCTTTTTAATTTTTCTACTAATTTTTTCACTTTTTTCTTGTGCTGAAGAATTGGTTGGTAAAGTAGTTAAAGTTTCAGATGGTGACACGATAACAATACGTGATCAAAATAATCAAAAGTATAAAATTCGAATGATGGGTATTGATGCGCCAGAGAGCCATCAAACTTTTGGCGATATCTCAGCTCAATCATTGATTGAATTAGTCTTTGATAAAGAAGTTGTTGTTCACTGGGACAAGCGAGATAAGTACTATCGTATTCTTGGAAAAGTAATAGTTGATGGCAAGGATGTCAACTATGAACAGCTTAAAAGAGGTTTAGCTTGGTATTATAAACAATATGAAAAAGATTTAAGTATTGATGATCGTGAAAAGTATACTGAAGCTGAAGTGCTAGCAAAAAATTACAATGAAGGTTTATGGTCGGATCCAAAATCTATTCCTCCATGGATATTTAGACATCAAAAAAAATAATCAGATTAGTACGATGAAATTGATATTATTTTTAATGGCAGTAGCAGTCCTAGTCGGATGTTCTTCAAGCGATATATCTTTATTATTGCACTGTGAGGGTAAGGTTTCTAATAATTCAGAATCCTATGAGAGCTCCATTAAAATTTTTCCTAAAAACTATTATTTTATATTTAGGCGATTACAAGGAGATGCTTATAGCAATGTGAAATGTATCTTCTCTTCAGGGGAGATTTCTTGCAAGGGGTTGGATTCACTCAACGATTATTCACTTCTGATAAATCGGAATACAGGAAAGCTTGCCGAGCTATTAATCCATACCCACAGTACCTTAAACTATGAGGCGTTCTGCCGCAAGGAACTGAAAAGCTTTGAGAAACAAATTACGAATCAATCAGAAAAGTTTTAATACTTAAATAATTTTTGAGGTTGCAAAGGTTGCAAACATCACCCATATTGCGACCGCTAAAATTAAATTAGAGCCCAAACTAGTTAGTGAGCAAATTTTTCCGGCGATATAAGCGGCATATGCGATTGTAAATAAATTACCGATGAGCTGAATGATGTCATTTGTAAACCCCACACTATATAAGGGGTAGGCAACACAATTTAAGAATAGTATGGGGATTAAAAATAAGATTGCTTGATCACGTGTCTTTTTGACTAATAGCCAGTATGTGTATGTCATAAATCCGATGAGTACTGTCCAAATCAGTCCAATCATCCATGAGGGGGGTAGTAAAGGATATTCTGCTTTCACTGGATTGGTGAAAGACTGATTGATATTGAATGTAAAAAGAATGCCATTAATTAAAGTAGTAATAGAAAGTGTGATCAAAAAAAGCTTAATAAGCCCCTGTCGATTTGGTTTGATATTGATCATGTTGAAATCTCCTTTTAAAAATAAATTGAGTAGTTAAACTTTTATCCCTTTAAACAACTCATAATACTATTGAAAACTTTAAGTGTTATGAGATTTAAATCATGAAAAAAAATCCCCCTTGTGTGATGACTTTCTCAGCTACAGACCCGACCGGTGGTGCCGGATTACAAGCAGATGTGTTAACTCTAGCAAGCCTTGGTTGCCACCCCTTGTCAGTTGCAACTGCAATTACAGTTCAGGATACATCGGGGATTGAGAGTATGATGGCTTTCGATTCAGATTGGGTGAATGATCAAGCGCGAGCTCTCTTAGAAGATATGCAAGTCGACGCATTCAAACTTGGATTACTTGGCAATGTAGAAACCATTGCAGCCGTTGCAGAAATTGTTGCGGATTATCCTAGTGTTCCTCTGATCATTGATCCTGTTTTGGCATCTGGACGCGGGGATGCACTTGTGACCTCTGAAATGATCAATGCGATGTCAGATTTATTATTTTCTCAGGCCACTATAATTACCCCAAATAGTATTGAAGCTCGACGCTTGGCTTTCAAGGACACAGATGATTTTGGAGAGTCGTCTTTAGATGAATGCGCTGAACGACTCACTAATAACGGATGCCAATTGGTTTTAATTACAGGTACGCATGAAGTCACGACTGAAGTGATTAACACTTTATATAATGAGCATGGAAAAGTGAAAAGTTATAACTGGGAGCGATTAGCAGGAAGTTACCATGGCTCAGGTTGTACATTAGCATCTGCGATTGCGGGATGCATAGCATTAGGTTCTTCCCTAGAAGAAGCGATTCAAGAAGGCCAGCGTTTTGCTTGGCAATCACTCAGGCATGGTTTTAAACCTGGGATGGGGCAATATCTTCCAGATCGATTGTTTTGGGCTCATAACGACGAATTGGAATATGCGCGATTCATCCATCATTAAGGGTTTATATGCCATCACCCCCGACATGATGGATCTAGAAACCTTGTTAGAAAAGACGCAATTAGCGATTGAAGGTGGGGCGTCTATGCTGCAATATCGCAGTAAAATTCAAGATCGTGACGTTAAAATGCAACAATGTGAAGCTATTTTACTTCTTTGTCGAGAGTATGGTATTCCATGCATTGTAAATGATGATGTGGATATGTGTCGTGTTTTAAGTGCAGATGGCGTACATTTAGGAGCAAAAGACGACAAGATAGACGAAGTTAGGCATATTTTAGGGGAGAATGCCATCATTGGGAGCTCATGCTATAACCAATTAGAGCGCGCAAAATTAGCCCATTCATTAGGCGCAAATTACATCGCTTTAGGGACAATTTTTCCGACACCTACCAAACCCTATGCACCTATAGCGTCGCTTGCATTTTTAAGACAAGTCAAAGCGGAGGTCAAGCTCCCAATTGTTGCAATTGGAGGCTTGAACCTGAATAATGCTCAAGAGGTTATTGAGACAGGGATCGACGCAATCGCTGTCATTACAAGTCTTTTTGATGCCAAATCAATTAAGGAAACAGCAGAGACATTTACCCATATGTTTCACTGACAAGTTATGAACCAAAATAAAATATTGTTTGAACGTTCACAAAAAGTGATTCCAGGTGGTGTCAATTCACCCGTGCGTGCTTTTAAGTCTGTGGGGGGTACGCCCATTTTTTTTAAAAAAGGTTTAGGCAGTAGGCTTTGGGATGAAGAAGGTCGCGAATATATCGACTACATTAACTCCTGGGGACCGATGATACTGGGGCATGCCCATCCAGAAGTTCTCAAGGCGGTTCAAAGTGCTTCATTTGATAGCTTGTCTTTTGGAGCACCTACTGCTCGTGAACTTGAAATGGCAGAGGTTCTTGTAAAACTGGTTCCAAGTATTGAGCAGGTGCGTTTGGTAAGTTCAGGCACCGAAGCGACGATGAGCGCTATTCGGGTGGCAAGAGGATTCACAAAGCGCGATACCTTAGTGAAATTTGAAGGTTGTTACCACGGCCATGCGGATGCATTATTGGTTAAAGCAGGTTCTGGTCTTCTCACATTTGGTGAGCCAAGTTCAGCAGGAGTCCCTGCGGATGTTGCGAAACACACCCTCACTCTGCCCTATAACGATGAGGAAGCTTTAAATGCACTTTTTAAGGAAAAGGGTGACACCCTTGCTGCAGTCATTATTGAGCCTGTGGTGGGCAATATGAACCTCATCATTCCCCATATGAGTTTCTTAAAAATGCTTCGAGAGCTTTGCACAAAACATGGTGCAGTGTTGATTTTTGATGAAGTAATGACAGGGTTCAGAGTGGCTTTGGGTGGTGCCCAATCTCTTTATGGTGTGATCCCTGATTTGACAACACTTGGTAAAGTGATTGGAGGGGGACTTCCAGTGGGCGCCTTTGGTGGGCGACGCGATATCATGCAATGCTTAGCGCCAATCGGCCCTGTCTATCAAGCGGGCACTTTATCAGGGAATCCTGCAGCGGTTGCCGCAGGGCTTGCAACGCTAAAGTTAGTCCAAGCCCCTCATTTTTATGAAGAGCTAACTGCAAAAACTAAATTACTCGTAGAGGGTTTAATGAAAGCTGCACATACTTTCAATATTAAATTTAGTGCGCAATCTGTGGGAGGAATGTTTGGTCTTTACTTCAGTGAAAAAGCACCTTCCAGTTTTGATGAAATCATGAAAAGTAATCGAGAAGCTTTTAATCAATTTTTCCACCACATGCTCACTTCAGGTTTTTATTTTGGCCCCTCTGCCTTTGAAGCGGGCTTTGTTTCTCACGCGCATTCAGATGAAGATATTCGTCGCACCGTTGCAGCTGCACAAGCCTTTTTTCAAGTCCTTAAATAAGCGCAATAGGTGTTGAATTACAAGACGTTAGGCTTTATGATCAAGGGTTCCGTTTAATCTTTTTAATGCAGTGTATGACTCAATTCGCAAGACCTGAGCAACAAGGTCTCTACAACCCTAAAAATGAACACGACGCTTGTGGTGTTGGTTTTGTTGCTAATATTCTCGGTAAGAAAAGCCACATGATTGTGGCACAAGGCCTAGAAATTCTCAATAATCTAACGCATCGTGGAGCGACGGGCTATGATCCTAAATTAGGAGATGGGGCTGGGATCCTCATTCAGATGCCTGATGAGCTTATTCGTAATGAAGCAAAAAAATTGGTCATCGAGTTACCCTCAATGGGGCAATATGCTTGTGGGCTTATTTTCTTTCCTCAGTCATCTGATTCTCGTCTTCGATGTGAAAAAATTATTAGCGATATCATTAAAGAAGAAGGGCAAACTTTTTTAGCTTGGCGAGAAGTACCTACAAATCCGGCAAATATTGCAAAGGCAGCGAAAGCTCTTGAGCCTCATATTAAGCAAGTGATCATCGGGCAAGGAGCTCACATCAAAGACCAAAATCACTTTGAGCGAAAACTTTTTGTGATTCGCAAACGGATTGAGCACAGCATTAAAAAATTAGAGCTTAACGATCCTGCACAATTTTATATTCCATCTCTTTCAAGTCGAACCCTTGTTTATAAAGGCATGCTTCTTGCGAATGAGGTCAGTACTTATTATCCAGATTTAAAAGACCCACGCATGACATCAGCGCTTGCGCTTGTTCATCAACGTTTTTCAACCAATACTTTTCCAGCTTGGGATTTAGCCCATCCATTTAGAATGATTGCTCACAATGGTGAAATCAATACAGTGCAGGGTAATGTGAATTGGATGCGCGCTCGTCACGAGAGTATGCAATCGTATTTGCTTGGAGATGATCTAGAAAAATTGTGGCCACTGATAGCGGAAGGTCAATCTGATTCTGCTTGTTTTGATAATTGTTTAGAGTTACTTGTCGCAGGAGGCTATAGCTTGCCTCACGCGATGATGATGTTAATTCCTGAAGCATGGTCTGGTAATTCTTTGATGGATGAAGATCGGCGAGCATTCTATGAATACCATGCTGCATTGATGGAGCCCTGGGACGGTCCGGCAGCTGTTGCCTTTACAGATGGTCGTATGATCGGAGCAACACTAGACAGGAATGGCCTTCGCCCAGCACGGTATTTAATGACAGATGATGGTGTTGTCATGATGGCATCTGAAATGGGTGTTTTAGCATTTCCTCAAGAAAAAATTATAAAGAAGTGGCGATTACAACCTGGGAAAATGCTACTTATCGATACGGAATTAGGCCGCATCATTGATGATGAAGAAGTAAAAAAAGAATTAGCGACACACAGACCCTATCGCCAGTGGATTGATAGCTCAAGATATTTTTTAGGTGATTTGCCAAAAACTCATACAAAGCTCGAACTTAAAGCCTCACTTTTAGATACGCAACAAAGCTTTGGTTATACACAAGAAGATATTAAATTTATTTTACAGCCCATGGTTGTCAATGGCGAAGAGAATGCTGGCTCGATGGGAAATGATGCAGCTCTGCCTGTGCTATCTAAAAAACCAAAAATTATTTACAACTATTTCAAACAATTATTCGCCCAAGTGACTAATCCACCAATTGATCCAATTCGTGAAGAGCTTGTGATGTCCCTTGTGACATTCATCGGGCCAAAACCAAATTTATTAGGTGTTAATGAAATTAATCCAACACCGAGACTTGAGAGCGATCAACCTGTATTAACACTCGACAATCTAGAACAATTAAAAAATATTTCTAAGCATACCAAAGATGCGTATAAATCTCTCGTGCTCGACATTACCTATGATGTAAAAGGTCTCAAAAAAGTTGACGCATATGGCATAAAAAAAGCGATTGATACTCTTCGTGAAGATGCATATAAAGCAGTGAAAGCAGGTTACAACATTCTTATTTTATCGGATCGTAATCAATCAAAAGATCGTATTGCGATTCCAGCACTTTTAGCCACTTCTGCAACTCACCAATATTTGGTCCAGGAAGGTTTACGAACTAATACCGGTCTTGTAGTGGATACTGGCTCAGCTCGCGAAGTTCATCACTTTGCGCTATTAGGTGGTTATGGTGCTGAAGCGATTTGTCCTTGGTTAGCTTACGAATCCATGAATGCATTGACCTCTGATCATGAGTTAGCCAAAAAGAATTTTATAAAGTCGATAGGCAAAGGCCTTTATAAAGTGATGTCGAAGATGGGTATCTCAACTTTTCAATCTTATTGTGGGGCGCAAATTTTTGAAGCCATCGGACTTAATTTGCAATGTATTCAGGAGTATTTTAAGGGAACGGGGACTCATATCGAAGGAATTGGTATTGAAGAAATTGCAGAAGAAACAATACGCATTCATCAATCTGCGTTTGGTTTGGATCCAGTGTTGCTGAATGCATTAGATGCGGGTGGTGAATATGCTTACCGAGTCCGGGGTGAAGAACATATGTGGACACCTGATTCGATTGCGAAGTTGCAACATGCCACAAGGACAAACCAATACAGCACCTATAAAGAATATGCCGCATTGATTAATGATCAGACAAAACGTCAAATGACATTACGTGGATTATTTAAATTAAAAATAAATGATCAAGCTCTTTCCTTGAATGAAATCGAACCCGCAAAAGAAATCGTCAAACGTTTTGTAACGGGTGCGATGTCATTAGGATCGATATCAACAGAAGCACACACCACCTTAGCTATTGCAATGAATCGTATTGGAGGTAAATCAAATACTGGCGAAGGTGGTGAAGATGCAAAACGTTTCTTAACGCTAGACAAAGATAATACGCTTGCCAATGTTATTGGTCTTAGCTTAATTGAAAGTGATATCAAACTAAAAAAAGGGGATTCACTTCGTTCACGAATTAAACAGGTAGCCTCAGGTCGTTTTGGGGTGACAGCAGAATATTTAACTTCAGCTGATCAAATTCAAATCAAGATGGCACAAGGTGCAAAACCAGGAGAGGGCGGCCAACTCCCCGGACACAAAGTAAGCCCTTATATTGCTAAACTTCGTTTTTCAGTACCTGGCGTAGGACTTATTTCACCACCTCCACATCATGAGATTTATTCGATTGAAGATTTAGCTCAACTTATTCATGATTTAAAAAATGCAAATCCAGCTGCAAGTATTTCTGTCAAACTTGTTTCAGAAACAGGTGTGGGTACTGTTGCTGCAGGTGTTACTAAAGCAAAATCTGATCACATTGTAATTGCAGGACATGATGGAGGAACTGGCGCTTCACCTATTTCATCGATCAAACATGCAGGCACGCCGTGGGAAATTGGCTTAGCAGAAACTCAACAAACTTTAGTATTAAATCGATTACGAGGCCGGGTCATTGTTCAAGTTGATGGACAAATGAAAACAGGCCGTGACGTTGTGATTGGTGCCCTATTAGGGGCGGATGAATTTGGTTTTGCCACAGCACCCCTTGTCGTTGAAGGTTGCATCATGATGCGCAAATGTCATTTGAATACATGCCCAGTGGGCGTTGCAACTCAAGACCCCGAACTACGTAAACGCTTTACAGGACAACCAGAACATGTGGTGAACTATTTCTTCTTTGTTGCTGAAGAGGTGCGTGAATTTATGGCTTCACTTGGCATCCGTAAATTTAATGATTTAATTGGCCGCAGCGATTTGTTGGATACGCAAGCGGGCATTGATCACTGGAAAATTAATGGGCTTGACTTTAGTAAAATTTTCTATCAACCAGCCATTGAAAAAGAAGTATCACGCAGACATAACGAAATGCAATCGCACAGTTTAGAACTGGCTCTCGATAATGAATTGATTAAGCGAGCTAAACGTGCTTTAGAAAAACGTGAAAAAGTATCGATTCACTTACCGATTGTGAATACGAATCGCACAGTAGGAACAATGTTATCTCATGAAATTGCTAAACGTTATGGTCATGAAGGTTTACCGCAAGACACCATTCATATCACTTTAGAGGGCACTGCTGGGCAAAGTTTTGCCGCATTCTTAGCGAAAGGAATTTTGATAGAATTGATTGGTGAAGGTAATGACTATGTGGCAAAAGGTTTATGCGGCGGTCGAGTTGTTATTAAACCACCTAAATCATTCAAAGCAAAATCTCATGAGAATATTATTGTAGGTAATACTGTAATGTATGGAGCCACAACAGGGGACAGTTATTTTAGTGGTGTGGCCGGCGAACGGTTCTGTGTGCGAAATTCTGGTGCATCTGCTGTAGTTGAAGGAGTCGGCAATCATGGCTGTGAATATATGACAGGGGGGACAGTTGTGGTCCTTGGTAGTACAGGACAAAACTTTGCAGCTGGTATGTCAGGTGGTGTTGCTTATGTATTTGATGAAGATGGACAATTCGCAAAACGTTGTAATCTATCCATGGTCACGCTTGAAAAAGTAGAAACTCATCAAGCACAAGCTAAAGGCGCTCAGCATTTAAATCAACCGGATGAGATTATCTTAAAAACTTTAATCGAAAATCATTTTAAATATACTGAAAGTGAACGTGCTAAATTTATTTTGGTCAATTGGGATAAAATAAGATCGCAATTTATTAAAGTGATGCCAATTGAATATAAACGCGCACTTAGTGAACTGCAAACCTCTATGACGAAAGAAGCTGCCTAATGGGTAAATTAACAGGTTTTATGGATTTTGAGCGTATAAGCGAACAAAATATCCCACCACAAGAGCGTGTCAAAAATTACAAAGAGTTTGTACTTCATTTAAGCGATGACGAAGCAAAAAAACAAGGGGCGCGTTGCATGGATTGCGGTATTCCATTCTGTACAACAGGCTGCCCAATTAATAATATTATTCCTGATTGGAATGATTTGGTATATAACCAAAATTGGGAAGAAGCGATCCAGGTATTACATTCTACAAATAACTTCCCAGAGTTCACAGGACGTATTTGCCCAGCACCGTGTGAAGCCGCATGTACACTTAATATCAATGATGATGCAGTGGGAATTAAATCAATCGAACATGCTATCATCGATAAAGCTTGGGAAAATAATTGGGTTAAACCACAAATACCTTCAAGTAAAACAAATAAAAAAATTGCCATTGTAGGTTCTGGCCCAGCAGGCTTAGCAGCTGCGCAGCAACTTGCACGTGTAGGCCACTCTGTGACCGTGTATGAAAAAAATGATCGAATTGGTGGGCTTCTTCGTTATGGTATTCCAGATTTCAAAATGGAAAAATTTCATATTGACCGCAGAATGAAACAAATGGAAGCCGAAGGTGTTGTTTTCAAAGTGAATCAAAACATTGGTGAAAACGTAAAACCTGAAGAACTTACAAATCATTATGATGCATTAATTTTAGCGGGTGGTGCAGAACATCCTCGTGACCTAACAGTACCTGGCAGAGAATTGAGTGGTGTGATGTTTGCAATGGATTTTTTGCCTAAACAAAACAAAGTTGTGGCAGGAGATAAAATTCAAAAGCAAGTATTGGCCACAGGTAAACATGTGGTTGTGATTGGTGGTGGAGATACAGGATCTGACTGTGTGGGTACATCAAATCGCCATCAAGCGACATCTGTGACACAATTTGAACTCATGCCACAACCCCCAACACAAGAGAATAAAGAACTTGTCTGGCCTAATTGGCCCTTAAAACTTCGTACATCAAGTTCTCACGAAGAAGGATGTGAGCGTGATTGGTCTGTCGCGACAAAAAGTTTTGTAGGCGAAGGAGGTGCAGTGAAAGAAATTATTGCTGCGCGAACAGAATGGAAAGAGGGCAAGATGGTTGAAGTACCTAATTCTGAATTTAGAATAAAAGCCGATCTTGTTTTACTTGCGATGGGTTTTGTGAGTCCTCAACAAAAAGTACTCGATCTTTTTGGGGTTGAAAAAGATCAACGAGGTAATGTAAAAGCTACCACTGAGGGTAAAGATGCATATATTACATCTAAAACTAAAATTTTTGCAGCAGGCGATATGCGTCGAGGTCAATCACTTGTTGTTTGGGCTATTCGAGAAGGTCGTCAATGTGCTAGAGCGGTGGATGAATTTCTTATGGGTTTTTCTAGTCTCCCGCGTTAATTTTTTTTAAAACTTTTTTAAGTTTTAAATTTTTTTATGTCAACTTTGCGTAACGACTATTTTTTAAAAGCTCTTCAAAGACAATCAACACCTTACACGCCTGTATGGATAATGCGTCAAGCAGGACGTTACTTACCCGAGTATCGTGCAACGCGTCAAAAAGCTGGTGACTTTTTAAATCTTTGTAAAAATCCAAATCTTGCAACCGAAGTTACACTCCAGCCACTTGATCGTTATCCTCTGTTGGATGCATCTATTTTATTTTCAGATATTTTGACTATCCCTGATGCAATGGGATTGGGACTTTATTTTGAGTTAGGGGAAGGCCCCAAATTTGAAAGACCACTTCGCGAAGAGGCAGATATTCAGAAATTGAATATTCCTGATGTTGGAAAAGATTTGAAATATGTGACTGATGCAGTGTCTCAAATTAAACAAGCCTTACAAGGTCGCGTTCCCTTAATTGGTTTTTCAGGAAGCCCATGGACACTTGCAACTTACATGGTAGAAGGCCAAGGTGGCACTGATTTTTTAACTATAAAAAAAATGGCATATAGCCGTCCTGATTTACTTCATCATATTTTAAAAACTATGACAGAAGCGGTTACGCAATATTTACATGCACAAATTGAAGCTGGTGTGGATACGATTATGATTTTTGATTCATGGGGTGGCGCACTTTCGCATCAAGGCTACTTAGAATTTTCACTCCCTTATATGAAAGTGATTTTATCGAATTTAAAAATGCTGACTCAAAAAAAGATACCATCTATTATATTTACAAAAGGTGGTGGTCTCTGGTTAGAGGATCAATTGACAGCGGGATCAGATGCTCTAGGTCTTGATTGGCAAACAGATATTAGTGCAGCGAAAAAAAGAGTAGGTAACCATGTTGTACTTCAAGGAAATTTAGATCCTGCCATTCTTCTCTCTAAACCTGAAGCTATTGAAAAAGAAGTAAAACGAATACTAGATGGCTTTGGCCATGGTTCAGGCCATATTTTTAATTTAGGTCATGGGATTACAGAACATACACCTCCAGAACACGTAGATGTTATGCTACGCAAAGTGCGTGATTACAGTCAGCAATTCCATACTACCTAATCTAAACTTTTCTGAAGCTTCGCAATACGGTCATCTAAACTTGGATGCGTCGAGAATAATTCCTTGAGTCCTATTCCTTGCTCACCAGAAATACCTGAAGCAGCAATTGATTTAGGTAATGTACTTGGTTCATATTGTGCTTTAAGACGTTTGAGGGCTGCAATCATTTTTTGTTTACCTGCAAGCTGTCCTCCTCCAAAATCTGCTCGATACTCACGCTGACGAGAAAACCACTTTACGACGATAGAAGCAAGAATACCTAAAAGTAATTCTGAAATAATCATAGTGATAAAAAATGCAGGCCCAGTACCTTGTCTTGTTTTAAAGATAACTTTATCCACGGTATAACCAATCACGCGAGAGAAAAATAAAACAAAGGTATTCACAACTCCTTGGATGAGGGAGAGTGTAACCATGTCGCCATTCGCAATATGAGAGATTTCATGACCAATCACAGCCTCCGCTTCATCTTTGGTCATCATTTCTAATAGACCAGAGGATACAGCCACAAGTGAACTATTTCGACTCATACCTGTAGCAAACGCATTGACCACTGGTGAATTAAAAATAGCAACTTCAGGTATTTCAATACCGACAGCTTTGGATTGTTTTTTTACAATATCCATAAGCCAAATTTCATCAGGAATTTTAGGATTTGTAATGCTGACTGCACCAGACATTTCTTTGGCAGACCACTTTGAAATCGCTAGTGAAATAAAAGCACCACCAAAACCCATTATAGCTGCAAAAATTAAAAGGCTATTTAAGTTCAGTCCGTTTGCATTAAGAAAAGGCTCCACTCCTAGCAATCTCATGGTAATTGAAAGGACTAGAATGATGGCTAGGTTAGTAATCAAAAAATAAAAGGTTCGTGTCATCTTTAAAAGATCCTTTAGTTAGATTCGTCTATGGTGGTATTCACTATTTTATAAAAAATTAGCTATCTCTTACAATAATTTTTTCTGCAAGTTCAATCATTCGTTCAATCGGGGTAACCCATACTAGCCCACCCCCTTGCTGGCCAGTGTGAGCAGTTTCTACAATAATTTGTAAAATACCTTCTACGAGATCATCGGGGGTAATGATTTGAATCAGTACCTTGGGTGTATAGTCTGTGAGTTCATTTTCCAAATTATTTGTTACATTCTTCAAACCATAGCCACAGCCATCAATTTTATTGACAGTCATGCCAGGAAATTTTTTAAGATTTCTCATGGCTGAACGAATTTTAGCTAATCGGTGAGGTGGAATAATTGCTTTAATTTCTTTCATAATATTTTATCCAATCAATTAGATTTCAATTTTTTTTTCAAATTTTTTATATAGCGTAGGCAAAACAAGCAATGTGAGGATAGTTGATGTGATAAGGCCTCCAATCACGACTATTGCTAATGGTTTTTGAACTTCAGAACCTGAGCCAGTTGCAAATAGGAAAGGAACTAAAGCAAGAAGTGCTACCGAGGCTGTCATTAGAACAGGCCGTAATCGCTGTTTACATCCCTCTTGAATCGCATCAATTTGTGACATCCCTTCTGATCTTAAATGCTGAATACAAGTGATTAAGACTACGCCATTGAGCACTGCAATACCAAATAAGGCTATAAAGCCTACCGAGGCAGGCACTGAGAGATATTCGCCCGTGATCGCAAGACCAAATACGCCACCAATCGCCGCAAATGGTAATACGGAAATAATCATCGTGGCATAGCGGATAGAATTAAATAAAATAAAGAGGAGGAAAAAGATGGCAAGGATAGTAATAGGCACTATAAGTGCCAGATGGTTTAATGCACGTTGCATATTTTCAAATTGACCACCATATACAAAATAATAACCTTCAGGTAATCTGATTTTAGTATCGAGTTTTTTTTGTAATTCTGAAACAAAACCACCTAGATCTCGGTTTTGCACATTCATTGCAATCACAATTCTTCTTTTAGCATATTCACGACTGATCTGTGCTGGGCCATCTTTAATTTCAATCGAAGCTAAATCCTTCAATGCTATTTTTGATCCATTAGGAGATGTAAGTATTGTGTTACTTATTGTTTCGACATCACTTCGTTGATCTTCAGGAAATCTAACTGCTGCAGAGAAGCTTCTTTGTCCTTCAAAGACTCGCGTTGCAATTTTTCCCCCGATCGCCGTTTCGATTAATTCGTTGATATCAGATGCATTAAATCCATGACGGGCAATCGATTGTCGATCTAGATTTATATTTAAATAAACTTGACCTGATACTTTTTCAATTTTAATGTCAGTAGCTCCTTTAATACTCCCAACTAATCGTGCCACCTCATCAGCTTTTGCTTTTAAAAGTTTGATATCCTCACCAAAAATTTTTACCGCGACGTCAGCTCTCACACCAGTTGAAAGTTCTGCAACTCTTGCAGAGATTGGTTGCATCATGACAATTTGTGTACCCAATAATGTTTTTAATTTATTTTTAATTTCTTGAGCAATCGTATCTTGCGTCCAACCATCAGGCCAAGCATCTTTATCTTTAAGACTAATTACTGCCTGGGATTCATTTTGTGATTGAGGGTCTGCAGGACTTTCCCCACGACCAATATTTGAGACCACACTTAAAACACCTCGCACTTTAGTGATTTCTTTGGTGGCTATTTTTTCCATTTCAATCGATTCATCTAATGAAATATTTGGCATACGTGTCATACTTGCGACAAGCGTACCTTCTTTCATTTCTGGAATAAAAGAAGTACCTAAGAAAGGTAACAAGATAATTGAAAAAATAAATGCTGAAGTAGCAATTAAAATTGTTTTTTTCTCATTGCTTAAACAAAGATTAAGGAATTTTTCATAAGGGGTTTTAATCAGTTTGATAATTGTTGTATCTTCTCCGCTTCCTGCTTTTAAAAAGTATGCACATAAAACAGGTGTCAAAGTAAAAGAGAGTATCAAGGAGATAATGAGAGCAATGGAGATTGTAATTGCAAGAGGACTAAACATTTTCCCCTCCATACCTGTTAAGGTCATAAGCGGGAGAAATACTAAAATGATAATACCCACACCAAAAAGTACAGGGACTCCAACCTCAGTGGTTGATTCTAAAATAGTACGAAGTTTACTATCGGACTTATCATGACCTAGCCTATGAAAAGTATTTTCAACAACCACAACAGCGCCATCTACCATAAGACCAATCGCAATGGTTAAGCCACCCAAAGACATGAGGTTAGCTGATATACCAAAATAATTCATGGCAATAAAGGTCATCAGGGGAGTAAGGATCAATGTCACAACCACAATTAAACTCGATCTTACATCTCCTAAGAATAAGAAAAGAATGGCAATAACTAAAATGACACCTTCAATTAAAACTTTGCTAACAGTAAATAAAGCTGAATCAACTAGTTGACTTCGATCATAGAAAGCTTTAATTTGAAGACCACCTGGTAATAATTTCTTTTGGTTAATTTCATTGATTTTAGTTTTAACACGTGAAACAACCTCTTTAGCATTTCCTCCTCGAATCATCATGACAATAGCACCCGCTGATTCTGTATCACCATTTTTAACAAGTGATCCGACTCGGACTTCATGACCTAGTTTTACTTCAGCGACGTCTTTCATATAGACAGGGACTCCATTGCGTTCTTTAAGGACAATGGTGCGAATATCATTTAAGTTTTTAATAAGACCTACGCCGCGGATTAAAAATTGCTCATCAAACTGAGGTAGAACCCCTGCACCACTATTGGTATTATTTTTAGCTAATGCTATATAAACTTCTTGTAATTTGATCCCATAGTGATTGAGTCGATCAGGATCCACGAGCGCTTGATATTGTTTAATGAAACCACCAAATGAATTAATTTCTGCCACACCAGGGACACTTCTTAAAAGAGGCCGCACCACCCAATCTTGTAGGGTTCTTCTTTCAGTTAATTCTTCCTGGGAAATATTTTTATTCTGATCGTCTGGTTTTTCAAGTGTGTACATGAATATCTCGCCCAGACCTGTAGAGACAGGACCTAAGACAGGCACAATGCCATCTGGCATCTTTTCCATGACCTCCATCAGTCTTTCCATAACTAATTGTCTTGCAAAATAGACACTGGTACTATCTGTGAATACAAGTGTGATGAGAGAAAGCGAGTTTTTATTAAGTGAGCGCATGTCCGTTACTCCGGGTAACCCCGTCATTGCAATTTCGATTGGGATAGTGACAAAGCGCTCTACCTCTTCGGGAGATTTTCCAGGGGCAGGAGTAGCAATTTGGACTTGAATATTTGTGACGTCAGGAAAAGCATCAACCGTTAATTTTTTGAAACCAAAAAAACCTGCTACGAGAAGTGATAAGGCAAAGACAAAAACAATGAGTCTATGTTGAAGTGAGCCTCGAATTAATTTTTCTAGCATGCTTATTCAAGTTCTTTCTTTTTACGTTCACTATTGAGATGGAAAGCGCCATCGGTAACGATTGTCTCACCCTCTGTGACCCCACTTGATATACTGATGAAATTGCCATCTCTTATATCAAGTTCTACCTCTCTTAATCGAAAAGTTTTAGGTGTATTTTGAACGAGGACATAATTACGATCGTTTTCTCTCAACAAAGAAGAAATAGGGATTACAAGTTTAGATGTTTTCTTTGAGCGGATATGCATGGATGTCAGCATGTCTGGTTTGAATAATAAGTTTTGATTATCTAATTCAGCCCGAACCATTACTGTCCGTGTTTGAGGGTCAACAATACTATCTTCAAAAATAATTTTAGCTTCAATTTTTTTATTTTCTAAGGCCGGAATTTCAATCGTGACGACTTCATCTTTCTGGATAAAGGAGGCTTGTTGCTCAGGAATATTTGCAACAGCCCATAATTTACTAAGGTCTGCGACATGAAATAAGTTATCTTGCGGATTGACGATTTGTCCAATATTGATTGCACGTGATATAATCACACCATCAAATCGACTGATCACATCACCAAACGAATTAATTTGGCCCGAGGCTTCTAATTTTTCAACTGCTTTTTCGCTCATACCGAGCACGATAAGTTGGTCACGAGCTGCTCTGAAATCAGCTTTCACTGCCTCTAGTTCGTTTTCAATGCGCAACATTTCAGCTTTACTTATTACATCAGCTTCAAATAATAATTTTGCCCGTTCTACTGCTTTCGTTTTTAAGCCAATCAGTTGAGAAGATTTGATTAATATAAGTTGTGTTTGGGTGAGTTCAATACTATTGACTCGAGCGAGTATTTGTCCCTTTTTCACGATGTCCCCCAGGCTTGCATAAAGATCACTGACTCTGCCTGTGATTGGGGAGCCAATTTTAGCAAGCCTTCGGTTTTGAGTCTCAAAACGTCCCGGGATCATGAGGGTTTCGCTAATATCCTGAAAACCAATCACTTCTGTTTTTGTTTGCTTTTGAATTTCAGGCGTGATGACTATCTCGAGTGGGTCGAGTTTTTTTTGTGTACTTTTATCTTCAGATTTAGAGCACGCTCCCAAAAAACTTACTGAAAGCAATATTAAAAATAAGTGTCTGATACTTTTTTTCATTTAAATTTTATTCTCCAGAATATCCATGCCTAATAATTGTTCAATTTCTAAAATTGCCACGATATAGTCATATTTGGAAGCTAAGTAATCTTTTCTAACTAAACGAAAAGTTCTTTGAGCATCTAAGTATTCGAGAATACCGCGTTCACCATATCGATATGCAGATTCAGCCACTTTTAAAACAGACTCAGCTTGTGCGAGAAGTCCTGATTCAAATGTTTTAACTTGTTGTTGTGCTATCAAATAGCGTTGAAAAGCAGATTCAATATCACGTCTTAGAGCTAGCTCTTGATCAGTATATTGAGCTTGAAGTTCACGATACACAGCTGCTGCCTCTCCAATCTGACCTTGTCTTTGATTCCAGATAGGAATAGGGATACTGACACCAAAACGATAGCTTGTGATATCAGGATCTTGATCAACCCCTGCATTGAGGGTTAACCCAGGATTAATAAGTTTTTCTTCCAAGCGAAATTTATTTTCTGCGATATCCGCTGAGGCTCTAATTTGTTTCAATTTCGGACTTTTAGTAATTTCCTTCTTTAAGGAGTCTGCATTCAAATTAATGTCACTCGGCGGGAGCACTCCCCTTAATTCAAAAGTATCTGTGAATGATTTACTCACTAAACCCCTTAAATAAACTTTACTTTCATAGATTCTCAGTTTGGCTGCATCTGCATCCCTTTGCGCTGCTACTAATTCAGTATCTGCTTTAATGAGCTCGTATCTTGGCGCTTCACCTACTTCAACTCTTAAGGCTACCTTTTCTCGAATATTTTTTAAAGCATCGCGATCACCTTCAGCAATTTTTAAAATATCCTCATTTTGAAGCACATCATAGAATGCCTTTTTGATCTGCAATGATAAATTAATGAGGGTAGCTTCTGTGACCGACGCTGCATAGTTCACCCGTGATTCCGCAATGGCTTTTTTTGCACCTCGCACATTTGGGAACTCAAGTGGTTGCGATAAGGTCACACCGTAATTACGACGCTGATTTGCGCTAGAATTCGGCACTCTAAAACGAGAGGGCCCCGTTCCGAGTTCAATTTCGGGATTGAAATAAGATTCAGCTGTGATGACACTAGATTTTGCTGCATCTTCTTTTGCTTTCAAAACATCTAAAATAGGGTTTTCCCTTTTTGCAATATCAAGGAGATCTTGCAATGTATATTGAGGTAAGCACCAAACGCTATTCGTAAATAGCCCTAAAAAAAGTACTGACAATATGATGCGCATATGAAAATTATACGTTAAAAAATACAATTTTTTTTTTAAAAGAAAGGTTTATTAGTTTTTTAAGACAATCGATACCTTATTGAATTCAATTAGTTTTTTATATGCTTTACAATAAAATTTGATCTCTTCACATGATAAAATTCCAGCTATGTGGCTAAAAATTTTTATTCTAATAATCTTAAATTTGCAGGTCACAAGCCACGCGGCTGATTCTATTTTTTATACTGATAAAGACCGAGATCAAGACCAGATTCGGCAAATTCCTCAAGGTTATATCGATCCAAGTATCAATGACCCCTGCCAACTTAAGATTTATGACAAACCTTTGTCTTTGATTGAAGTGGCCGAGGCCGCGCTTTGTCAAAATCCAAATACCAGAGAAGTTTATGCAAATGCAAAAGTACAGGCAGCACAAGTGGGAGTCGCTCGCTCCCTTTTTTTCCCATCGATTACAGATACGGTAGCAATTACAGAAAATGATCGTCGGACGCCAGCCAGCCAGAATAATTTTATGAACAAGCAAAATCGGATTGTAGCGTCTTATCTTTTATATGATTTTGGAGGCCGGGATGCCAACTTGGAAAATGCCAACCAACTTTTAAAAGCAGCTAGTGCAACCCAAGATGCAATGGTGCAGAGGGTATTGCTTAACGCAGTCAATGCGTTTTATCAAGTGCATGCGAATAAAGCAATTTTTCGCGCATCGATCGAATCAGAGAGACTATATGCAGAAAGTTTTAAAGCTGCGGAAGCGAAATATATTACAGGTATTGCAACCCCTGCAGATAAACTTCAAGCACAAACTTCTTTTGCTAACGCAACATTGACTAAACTTAAGAATGACGGGGTATTAAAAATTGCTTATGGAAATCTTGCGGTTGTTATGGGTATCTCACCTGGGACAAACATTGAAATTATAGATAATCAACAAAATGTCATTCCTGAATTGGTAGATCAGGATATCCAGGCATTAATTGAGCAAGCAAGACTTCAGCGACCAGATTTAATCGCAACGGAATCAGAATTAAAGGCATCACTTGCTAAAATTGATGCTGTAAAAGCGGATGCAAAACCGAAAGTAAAAATTGATGCATCTAATCAATTTGACTCTGACACAATTTTTGGGGGTAATATAAACTTTTCTCAAATTGGCGTATCAGTGACCATTCCATTTTTTGAGGGTTATAAGCCAAGCTATCTGATTAGATCAGCCGAGGCGACCGCAGAACTCAAAGCGTCAAAACGTGATCAGTTAAAGCTTCAAGTTTCACTCGATGTATGGACTGCCTATCAAAATCTTAAAACTGCAAATGAATCCATCACAGCCTCAAAAATTTTGTTAGACAGTGCTGAGGAATCCTCACGAGTTGCCCTTGGGCGATACAAAGAAGGGGTTGGAAATATAATTGATACACTCAATGCTCAGAACGCGCTTGCAAGCGCAAAGCAACAGAAAATTCAATCGATCTTAAATTGGAATATTGCACGAACAACACTTGCTCAATCGATAGGCGTCCTTGATAATGCAATGATTCAAAAATTACCGGAAGCAAAACGAAATTAAAGTATGAAAAAATTAGCTTATCATTTGATAAATATTACCTTAATTCTTGCATTTGTATTTGGAGCAATTTATGTCTACAAACTTTCGAACAAAAAGAAACCTGAGGATTTATACCGATTAGAGACAATAACGCGCGGGGATATTGAACAAAATGTAACAGCAAACGGCACTATCAGTCCTGTAACAATGGTGAATGTGGGTACACAAGTTTCAGGTCGTGTAAAAAAAATCTATGCAGACTTTAATGATCAAGTTAAACAAGGTCAGATACTTTTAGAGTTAGAAGATGATCTATTTAAAGCTCAAATTGAGCAATCTCGAGGCAATGTAAAAAATTTTGAAGCTTCAGTAGAGCTTGCGAAGGCAAATGAATTAAGAATGCGTTCATTATTCGAAAAAGAATATGTATCAAAACAAGAACTCGATCAAGCCTTACAAGCCCTAAAATCATCTGAAGCGCTCTTGAGTGCAGCTAAAGCTAAATTAAATCTTGACCAGACTAATTTTGGGTATTCAATTATAAAATCGCCTGTTTCTGGAGTGGTCATTGATCGTGTAGTGGACGAAGGACAAACTGTTGCTGCAAGTCTACAAACACCAATACTTTTTAAAATAGCGCAAGATTTATCCAAAATGGAGATTGGAACAAGTTTTGCTGAAGCTGACATTGCAAAAATTCAAGTAGGACAAATTGCAAAATTTAGTGTAGATGCATATCCAAATAATAACTTTGAGGGTGTGGTAAAACAAATTCGTTTAAATCCAGTGAACACCTCAAATGTTGTGACCTATAACATTGTAATTTCAGTGGCTAATGACGAACAGTTGTTACTTCCTGGTATGACCGCTTATGTGAAAATAAATTTTGCAAAACATGAAAACGTACTTTTGGTTCCAAATGCTGCATTGAGATTCAATCCAAAAAATGCAGATATCAAAGTTGAAAAGGAAAAAAAGGAAATATCTCGTAATGAGGCAAAAGTAAAAAAACAAGAATATGGCTCAGGAAAAATTTATGTCCTTCGAGACAATAAGCCAGTGATGATTAGAATTAATACGAGTATAACTGATGGAAAATTTACTGAAATCATTACTCCAGATATCAAAGAAAATGATTTGATTGTTACAGGTGATCTGATCACAGACCAGAAATCAGGTTCAGGCGGGCAAGGACCAAACCGCCCAGCTCGCATTTTTTAAATATGGCTAAACCCATCATCCAAATTAAAGAACTTTATAAGGACTACCAGAACGTCGCAGGGATCTTTCCAGTTTTAAAGAATGTAAGTCTCACCATTAATCATGGGGATTATGTCGCAATTATGGGACCGTCAGGTTCTGGCAAATCAACGTTCATGAATATTTTAGGTTGCCTTGATCGCCCTACTAAGGGATCTTATATTCTAGATAGCCATGATGTGAGCACTTTAAATAATAATGAACTTGCAAAACTTAGAAATAAAACTATTGGTTTTGTATTTCAAGGGTTTAATTTATTAGCTAGATCTTCCCTAGTTGATAATGTGGCATTACCCTTGGTTTATGCTAAGGATCAAAAAGAATTAAGAGTTAAAATTTCTAAAAATATTTTAGAAAGAATGGGGTTAGGTCAATATTTTGACTCAAAGCCAAACCAAATCTCTGGGGGACAACAGCAGCGAACTGCCATTGCGCGAGCTCTCGTAAATCAGCCCAAAATAATTTTAGCAGACGAACCAACAGGAAATCTTGATAGCAAAACAACCCATGAAATTATGAAAATTTTTGATGAACTTAATCAGATTGGAAATACGATAATTCTTATTACTCATGAGAACGATATTGCTGATCATGCAAAAAGACAGATACATTTTTTAGATGGAAAGATTTTAGAGGATCACATGACTGAAAAAAATAAGGTGACGGTTTAATGTTTTTAAGTATGTTAAGTGAAGCATGGCACGCAATGGGGGCAAATCGCTTACGCACTTTCTTAACCATGTTAGGAATGGTCATAGGGGTTGGAGCAGTTGTCCTTATGATGGCTATTGGCGCGGGTGCGCAGCAATCAATTAAAAGATCTATTGATTCTATGGGGACTAATTTATTTGTGATTTTATCTAGCTCGTCAAGTAATTCAGGATCAAGAAGTGGCTCTGGAAATTCATCAGCACTTAGTATTGATGACGCAAGCGCAATTGGTGATTTGGATGATATAGAAATGATTGCACCCATCAGCACTGGCAATGCTCAAATTATCTATGCTGGCAATAATTGGAATACATCAATTATTGGGACTACGTCCTCTTATTTTTCTATTCGCCGCTGGAACACAGAGAGTGGTGAGATTTTTACTGAAGCAGATATTCGATCGGTAAGTCGTGTGGCAATTGTTGGTAAAACTGTTGCTGAAAATTTATTTGGTGAAAATGATCCAATAGGTCAAATTATCAGTGTAAAAAAAACCCCTTTTACAGTAATTGGATTGCTTGAAAGTAAAGGCCAAAGTTTTGATGGGCGAGATCAGGATGATGTAGTGATTGTCCCAATCACTACAGCACAGAGAAAGCTTTTTGGTAATCAAATTCCCGGAAGTGTCCGAATGATCATGGCCCAAGCCAAATCAGAAAAGTATATGGGCATAGCCGAGGATACAATTACTGATCTTATTCGTCAGCGCCATAATATCCGTGAAAATATGGAAAATGATTTTTCAGTAAGAAACCTAACTGCAATCGCCAAATCTGCAAGTGAGACTACAAAAACTATGGCTTTTCTTCTGGGCGCAATTGCATCCATTTCGCTATTGGTAGGTGGTATAGGTATCATGAATATCATGCTGGTATCGGTGACTGAGCGCACACGTGAAATTGGTATTCGTATGGCAATTGGTGCTCGTGAAAAAGATATTTTGCTACAATTCTTGCTAGAGGCCTGTGTGATTTCAATCGTTGGTTGCACCATTGGTGTAGCACTTGGACTAGGGGGAGCTTTCTTAGTTAAAAAAACATTCGGTGCAGAAATTGTTATTTCAATGCAATCTATCATCTTGGCATTTTCGGTTGCAGCAAGTGTGGGTATATTTTTTGGTTACTATCCAGCAAGTAAAGCGGCTAAGCTTCAACCTATTGACGCATTAAGGTATCAATAAAAATTATTTAAGTAATAGAAGTTCAGGTATGGTATTTTTGGGGATCCATAGGATTGCATTTTGACCAAATTTAATCCCTAGCTCTATCGCTTCTTTTTGATCTATGCCAAAAATCAAAAAACTTTCTTCACCTGACCATTCGTTATCATCACATTTACCCACCCCACAAAGATATTTTAGTCCAAGTAGCCGAATTTTTTCTTCTAGGGATTGGTTACGTTTTTTATTTTCATCTACTGATAATTCAAGACTAGCGGGATTATAAGCCGTAATAAATGAAGCCTGATATGCTTTAAATTTTAAAAACAATAGTTGTAGTTTAGAGCTTTGCTGACCAATTTTTAAAACAAAGGGTGATGCCGCATGTACATGATAATTTGCCGATTGGTATGACTCAAGAAGATTTGTTCTGATAGAAGAACTCATTGATTGCTTGAAACTTAGAGCAATATTACTTAAAGGTCATACGTTTAAGCACACCATCTTTATTAATAAAAGTGTGCTTGATCACACCAAGAAGATGGAGTGCAAATATAGCAAGTAGAATATAACCTAAATATCCATGAACTTCATAGAAAAATTCTCTCATTTCGATATTACCCAGACCTTCAATTAAAGGAATACCAAACCATTTGATACCATATTTACTATAGGCTGCCATCAAAACGCCTGAGACAGGGAGGAGGATCATCACAAGATAAAAAGAATGATGTGATGCCTTTGCTAATTTCTTTTCCCATGCTTTCATTGTTTTTAAAAGTGCAGGGGCGGGATGAGTAAGCCGCCAAAAAACTCGAAATAAAATTAAACCTAATAGGGTGACTCCTACCGATTTATGCAGATTAAAATAAAAACTTCTTGGTGAGACTGACTCGGTAAGCTGCCAAGTATATATACCTAAATCAAAGAGATCAAAACTTGCAGATTTAGCAGCTTCTTTAGGAAGGCCTTCCATAAACCAGGCCAGTGAAAACATAAAAATGATACCAAAAGCAATCAGCCAGTGAAGGACAATAGCTGTTTTGGTATATTTACTCGGTGAATTTGTTGCCATAAAAAAATTTCCTAAATAATTATTATTTATTTTTTTTCTTTTTTATTTGATTATCAAGTGCGAAGGTTGTTTCGGGATTGAGCATAACAAATAAAAGCCCCCCTGTGACTGCTAAATATTGAAGCGCTTGTTGAAGCGGCAGTAAATTTACAGGAGGTGGAACAATCATAAATGTATATAAATACGAGAGCGCATTAATTAATGTGTAGATCATTAAAATAATTGCTGATAATCTGGTCTTATAACCTACAAAAAATGTAAAACCAATTATAAGTTGGATGATTACTGAAATAGGCGCAAAAATTCCTGGGAGTGCATGACTCATTAAGCCATTTTGATAGGCAATATAGCCATTAGGCATGTTTAAAATACCATTTAATGAAATGAGGATCGAAATAAGAAAAAGTTGAGCAATAAATATGCGTCCAAATGCAGATAAAAATTTATTCATAGTGCCCCTAAAATATTATTTTTGAAAGATCATCATGCCTTTAACAGCTTTAAGATGCAAGTATTTTACTTATGAAAAATTCACTTAGAATTAAAATTGTAAAATGGCAAGATCATCATGAAGTACTCATGATGATTCGTCAAAAAGTGTTCATTAAAGAACAGCAAGTGAGCCCAGAACTCGAATGGGATGATATGGATGAAAGTGCGATTCATTTTTTAGCTTATCATGATGAAACGCCTATTGGATGTGCAAGAGCTATTGTCAATCCACAGGAGTTATTTTTAGGACGCATGGCAGTTTTAAAAGAAAAGCGTAAGCAAGGTGTTGGTCGAGCACTTCTTGAGTATGCTATTACTATGGCAAAATTAAATCATCTAATTTCAATTCATATCCGTGCTCAGTGTGATGCCATCGATTTTTATATGCCTTTTGGTTTTAAAGTAGTCAGTGAAATATATCTTGATGCAAATATCCCTCATCGAGATATGAAATTAGAGTTTTAAAAGTATTTTTTTAATAATAGCTGGCGTTGCGGATCCTTCAATACTCGAGAGAGATAACCAACTATGTGGCGACTTTGCATGCTGAGATTTAGCTTCAAAAATACTATAGATAATTTTGAGTTTGTAATGTGTAAATGTAGTTGATGCTTTTAAATTTTTTTTGATTAACCAAGTGTCTAATCCAAAGTATTTTTTAATCCAAGTTTGTGCTGTCATAGCTTTTCTCTCGAATTGCGGCAGCGACCATAAACCTCCCCATATACCTCCTTGAGATTGTTTGACAACTAAGATTTCATCATGGTGTTTAATGATGAACATCTCCGCAGTTTTTGTAGGAATTTTCTTTTTTGGTTTTGGTATTGGAACAAGTTGAACTTTGTTTTGTAGAAAAGCAAGACATGTTTTTTTGAGAGGACAAAGATGACATTGCGGCGTCTTATTACATAAGGTTGCACCTAAATCCATCAATGCTTGTGTATAGGTATCAATTTTCTTGGCTGGTAAAAGTGACTCAGCAAAATCCCATAATTTTTTTTCTATCTTTGGTAAGCCTGTCCACTGTGTAATCAGAAAATAGCGGGCTAATACACGTTTTACATTGCCATCAAGAATTGCTTTTTTTTGATTAAAGGCAAATGCAGCAATTGCCCCTGCAGATGAGCGCCCTATTCCAGGTATTTGCATCATCATCTCAAAATCAGATGGAAATTTTCCACCCATTTCATTCATAATCATTTGTGCGCCTCCATATAAAAATCGTGCACGCCGGTAGTAACCTAACCCACTCCAAAGCTTCATTACTTCTTCCTCATCTGCATAAGCTAAGGTTTGTAGAGTAGGAAATTTTTTTATGAAGCGTTGATAGTATTTAATTACTGTCACAACTTGTGTTTGTTGTAACATGATTTCAGAGACCCATATAGCATAGGGATCTTTTGTTTGTTGCCATGGTAAGTGATGACGACCTGATTTTGAATGCCAAGCAATCAGTTGATCAGCAAACGATCTCATGAAACTAACTGATTTAACCAGTGGGGGAAATTGTGAATTCCTTCCATACCTAGGAGATAAAGAGCTATAAAAAAGACCGCAAAATAAGCTAAAGTAAAAAGAATCCAAAAGAAGGCGATTAGAATAAAAAGTCCATCTTTATGAAGTTGACCCAGTGCACAAAATAAAATGGCAAGACCTGGAAAAAAATTATTTAAGGGAAGAATACCAAAAGGGACTGCCAGCAGCAGTCCTGAAAGAATAAGAACCCAAGCTTCAATTTGAGTACCAAACGCACCCTCAAGAAAAAAAGTTAAACGTGGCTTAGTAAATTTTTCCGTCCATTGCATAAGTTTTATTGCTGCATTTGAAATGCGACGCCAATTATCATGACTTAAAATGATGCTGCCAATTTTTTCAGGTAAATGTGGCACAGAGTAACCTTTTAAAATTTGCCAGCCAAAGGCTGCAAAGGTAATTCCCCCTAATACAGTGATAGGGCCAAGGGGGAAAGGCTGCATAAAAGGCAAGACCAATAAAAAGCTAATAAATGAAAATCCAAAGTGGCTAAGGACAGACAAACCTTCTTTAATACTGAGAGGATATTGCTCTGCTCTTTTAGCAATCCCATGTAGTATTTTTATAAGAGCTTGATGCTTAGAGGCCATGATCAAAAACTAAAATACAAAAAACAATCATGCCTAAAATGATTCGATACCAGGCAAATGAAATAAAAGTATGTGTTGCTACAAAGCGAATAAAAAGTTTGATGACAGCGTAAGCGCTTAAGAATGCCGTGACAAAACCAATGATAAAAATTGGTAGATC
>SXGS01657504.1_pt1 | contig 36651 bp, 28 predicted proteins | sample 3174681 | NCBI WGS metagenome assembly SXGS01 (sample SAMN11356861, study PRJNA531348) | freshwater metagenome | isolation source: freshwater sample F1-80 | place: China: Fuxian Lake, Yuxi | collected 2017-12-25
GGCACCTGCATTCGCGACTACATCCACGTCGAAGACTTGGCGGCAGCCCACGTGCTAGCGCTCGAAGCCGTTCAACCTGGAGACGCTCGCGTTTACAACTTAGGAAGCGAAACCGGCTTCTCGGTACGCGAAGTTTTAAGAGCTTGCGAGAAGGTAACTGGTCAATCGATCAAGATTGAGGAGAAAGATCGTCGCCCCGGGGATCCGCCGGTTCTGATCGCATCAAGTCGCAAGATTCAATCGGAGCTAGGTTGGCGTCGTCAGTATCCCGATCTCGAAACGATCATCGAGCATGCGTGGAACTGGCACCGGACACATCCAGAAGGCTACAAAAACATCACGCGTAAGCCGTTGAATCAGCCGAGCGAGGAGTCAGCGCTCACGCACTGATTTTTTCTGATAAAGGTGGCGGACGTAGAGCGGCAGAAGAATCACGCCCGCTACCGCATGCAGGAGGCTATCGAAAGCTTGAGCTTTTTCGTTTGCCAGATAGTAGATGCCGATGCCGGTTACCGCCAAGAACGCGCTGATAAAAACGAGAAGGGCTCCGCTCGTCTGTTTTTGTTTACGCCGCCAGCCGACTCGCATATGGATGCTCCACAAAGCACCCAAAACGGAAACGAGAACGTAACCGCAAAGAACATGGAAGGCGACAACCCAGGTACGATGATCATTCGCTAGCCGCCACGGTACTTCCCATTCAAGGCGCATTTCAAATGTTGTGGGCAGCAAGAGAGCTCCGCTTAAGAATGCAATCGTGCAGACGCTTGTGATCAAGCGCGCCGAAAACCAACGCGGATAACCTTTCACGTCCACTCCCCTTCTTGAAGCTCAACTTCCGAGATCCAGCGGCCACCGAGTCGCGCGATTTCTGAGACGCGCTTTTCATCACTTAAAAGTGCCGCCACTTTCGTGAGTGCATCGGCCCTCCAGGCCGTTTGGGCCTGGACACACCAAGTACCAAGCTTAGGCCGAAGTTCACCACCGCCCACGATCCAAGCTGGAAACGTTTCCGAAGGCGCTTCGCGCACAATCGAAGTTGCAAATGCTGCGTTTCGAATGCCCAGGATCCGCTTCGTGAGGCCCCGCTCGGTTCGCACCTGCACAGGTAAAGCCACATCGCCAAAGACTCTCAAATCGCCTCCGGCGTTGACCCAACCATCGGAAACGCCCGATCGCTGCAAGGTCTGCACGGCGAGATCTACGGCAAAGCCCTTCGCGATTCCATCAAGGGTTAAGCGAACAGGCTTGAGCAGTCGTGCGCGTCTCGGCTCCAGTTCGATATCGAGGACCGTCCCCGATTTCAAGGGTGAGCTACCTTGATGTGAAGGAAGTACCTTCCTTCCCTCAAGCTCGCCCCCAACGGTCGGGTTAAAAAGTCCAGAGCTAGCGAGGCTCACTGCACGAGCTAGTCTTAGAACTCTCACGCTCAAGGGATCGAGTTGAACCCATGCGCCAACTCTCGAAGCATCGTTGAGCCGAGACAAGTCGCTTTCAGGATCATGGTAGCTGAGTAAGTTTTGGATCTTCGCGATTTGAGAAAATGCGGAATCAAAATCCGCATCTTGGGGAGAACCGATTTCCACAAACGTCCCCAAGAGGGGCTTCAATCTTCGGTGGACTTCAGCCATTCGCGAGCGCGATTTTATGGAGAATCAAAACTCGCTTCACACCATCGAGAATGTTGCGGCACGAGAGCGTGGCTCCGCTGATGTTCGGCACGTCGACATCAAGCTTAAACGGATCCGACAATGTCTTACCGTTGAAGCGTTTGCGCCAATTTACATCGCGAACTTGGCCACCGTGGGTTTCGCGGTAGCTCATCACTTCCACACCAAGAACTCGACCTTCAGGCGCAATCGCGATCGCGTAAGTGATGTACTCGTGTTTTCCGATGACTTCATCGACGACAAACCAGCCAACGTGTTTACCGTCTTTTTGAACGCGCCAAGCAGGCTGCTCGTTCTTACGCTGTCGCACGCCCGCTTCTTTGGTGACTTTGTCTTTTTGCTCATCGGAGAGCTTCACCGGTTGCGAGATGAATTCGCTCGCATCGGGAAAGAGAGCTTTCTGGGCCTGCTCCACCGAAAGATAGTCGGTAGCATATGCCGGCGTGGCGATGACCGTCGCCGGCATGAGCCAAAGAAGTTCGAGATGGCGCTTCGACATAAATCCTCAAGTTAGAAGTTGAAGCCCACTTTCAGGCGGACTTCGTCTTTTGTCTTTTCGACCAGGTGGAGATCTTTGTTGTCCTGCTCTTCGTAAGTTTCGCCACCGCCGCGGAGCTGACGGAAGTAAGTAAGCGTTCCCCACCAGCTTGCACTTCCGTAGTGAAGGCTCGGGCCAGCGAAAACGGACCAACGCTCAAGACCGACTTCCGTTTCGTACTCAGCTTCGTAAAGCGTCTCGGCACCAATGAACCAGCTGGGAGCAAAGCGGTAAGAAACACCTGTTCCGAGCTTCGGCTCAAGTTCCATCTCGGGAACTTCGGGCCAGTCAAAGTCAGCAGGCAAATCACTAAGCGGCGCCCGGTGAGAGTAAGTCGACTCAGCACCAACATTTGCAACCCAGATTAGCTGACCTTCGAGGAAGTACTTTTGAAACAAGAAGAGCAAGCTCCAGCTCAAAGTATCTTTCTTCTGGCCTGAATGGCGATCGACTCCACGATACTCGAGCGCTAGGTAACTCGCGAGGCCGAAATCGTCTTTAGCGGGGCTCAGAAAATTATACTTGAGCGCAACTTCCGCCCCTGCGGGGCGAGCGAAGTACTTTTCATCCTTCGGCAAATAGCCGTCGATAAGGATGCCGGAAGTATCGATGTTCATGAGGGTGAAAGAAGCAGACGCCGAGAAACGATCGGTTACGCCGTACTCAAATTCCGTGTCGGAATCGATAGCTTGGTAACGGCCAGAGCCTTTGTCGTTCCGGAGAGTGAGAATTTCGTAAATCTCCCAAGCGCCTTGCGGAAGCGGCTCAGCGCCCTTCACGTAACCAAGAAGGTTTTCGTCAGCCTGTGCGGTTCGAACTCCGAAAATGGAGATCAAAAGCGAAAAAAGCACAAAGGGAATGATCAAACGGAGCGAGCGTTCCTCGGTCGAACGGCTTTTCAAAGCAAGCGTAGAAGTCTTAGGCACGGCGGAAGGATCCTTTTTTGAAATGATTCTTCCAGCCGCTTACCTAGTTTTCGCCGCGCTGTCACAGCTTTCGGCGTGTTGAAAATCAACTGAAACGCTAATGCGAGAGACTTGAAAGCGCGTCCAGGAGCGTGCTTCGCGAGACCGGCTTGGTCAGGTACCGATCGAACCCGTTTTGGAGAGCGCGCTCCCGTTCTTCTCGGAGGGCGTGAGCCGTGAGGGCGAAGATCGGTTGACTAAAGCCTTCATCCCGAAGTTTCCGGGTAGCACTACCGCCATCGAGAATCGGCATCTGAAGATCCATGAGAACGACGTCGAATTTCTTTTCCGACGCTTTAACGACGGCTTCTTGCCCGTTCACGACAAAGTCGATCTCTGCCCCGGTGCCGCGAAGGTAACGACCTAGCAACATGCGGTTGTCGGGAGAATCTTCCGCTATCAAGATTTTCAGTCCTTTTAAGTCCTCATTTTTAGCGCGGTCCACGATTTTCGCCTTTTCGGCGTCGGCCACCGCTCGGCCGGTTGTGAGCCCCACGCGGATCGTGAACGCAAACGTGGATCCCCGATCGGGCTGACTTTCAACCAACTCAAGCTCGCCTCCTAGCGCCCGCGCAAGCTCCCGCGAAAGCATGAGGCCAAGTCCACTTCCGCCGTACCTTCTCGTGAGCGACGCATCAGCCTGAGTAAACGGTTGGTACAAGCGTTTCTGAAATTCATCCGGAATTCCGATACCGGTGTCACGCACTTCAAAGCGCAACAAAGCACCTTCTTCAGGCTGCGTTTGCGCGAGGCCAACGGACAAGCGAACTTGACCCTGGTGCGTGAATTTAAGCGCATTCCCCACGATGTTGACGAGAATCTGGCGTAGACGAAGCGGATCCGTGCGGATCCACTCTGGCACTTGAGAATCGATCTGGAGATCAAGTTGCACGTTCTTCTCGACAGCTTTGAGCTGGAGGAGGCTCACGATATCTTTCACGAACGCCGGTAAAGACAGCGAGCTCGCCTCAACATCAATTTTTGCGGACTCAATCTTCGCGAGATCCAGGACATCACCAATCAGTTGCAAGAGCTGCTCGCCATTGCGACGGATCGCTTTCAAATAAAAGCGTGCATCTTCCGTTAGGCCCTCGGTCTCGAGAGCCAAATCCGCAAAGCCGATGAGAATTCCGAGTGGAGTACGAATCTCGTGGCTCATATTCGCGACAAAGCGGCTCTTCGCCAAATTGGCGGCCGCGGCTTCATCGGCCGCGGACTTATAAGCCGCTTCAATTCGTTTTCGATCCGTGATGTCGACAACGAACGCAGCTCCCCGACCCGGCTCCGAACGCAGTTTCGATAGACCAATCAAAATTGGAACCCGGGTCCCGTCTCGGCGGATATATTCTTTTTCGTAAATGCGGTGAGATTGGCTGTCGCCGATGTGGCGCATGGCCTGTTCATCGCGCTCAAAGTATTCGGGCGGAGTGACTTCGCGCCAACGAAGACCTTCTTGTTCGTACTCCGCTCGAGTTAAACCCGTAATCCGTAGGTACTCTTCATTGGTTTCAATGATCTCGCCCTCATCCGACCATATGCATACGCCCATGAGGTTTGATTCAAGAAAGCTTTGCAGACGCTGTTCGTTCTTCTCGAGGGCTTGGAGCGCTAAGCGCTTTTCTGTGATGTCCCTTTGGGTACCCCAAACATGGACGAGTTCGCCATTTTCGATCGTGCCGATCATGCTGTTAACAAAGTAGCGAAGGTTTCCATCACGATCGACTTCGGTCGATTCCACTTCCGTTAGCCGATAGCCCGACTCAATGAAAGCGCGAAGCATATCGATGTTTTTTTGTTCTGATGGAATCAAAAGTGCTTTGAGCGGAACTCCGAGAAGGTCTTTGGGCTCGCTGAAACCGTACATGCGAGCCATCGCGAGATTGCACTCGGCTAAAAAAGCGTTTTCGAGAATCAGATCAATCTGCTCTTGAACGGGCAAATCGATGGATAACCCTCGTGGTCCCTGAAAGCGGGACATGCCCTCTGAGCTCTGCGTGATAAAGCTCCGATATTCTTTCAAGTGGAAGGAATGCGCCTGCTCAGTTTCGCGTACTCTCGTTTCAAGATGGTCGACACGATCCTTGAGAGCTAATGATTCCCAACGAAGCGCTACGACGTCCGCGACCCATTGGAGCCTCTCTTTCTCGGCGTCTCCAAATCTTCGTGCGGCCTCAACCTCAAGCTCTCCTAACCGCCGCTCCAAGCTCGAAACGATGGGATATTCGTTATAATGAAGATCGCCTGATGCAAAAGAAGCCTCGGAAGAGCTTTTCTCCAGCGTCTTCTCACCGATGCGGACTCTTGCGGTGGCCGACGGCACTAGCTCACATGCTTTATCAAGCGCTGCGACTAAAAGCTCATCAAGCGTGGTCGCTCGTTTGATCGAATGGATAGAAGTCGGCACCAACGCACGCGGCGCGTGCTCAAACACTTGAGTGGGCCCAATCGCGAACTCGGAGGTGGACACTGCGCTTTGCTCGTTCATTGTCGCTTCCGTCATCATGTATTCGGCTCGTTCAACAGACTTGATCATCAACACATCTGGTTTACAGAGTCTTGGATGCGCTGAACTTAACGAAAATCGCCGCTGGTTGGGAACAATTCTCCCACCCAGGGAAAGCGGCTTTCGCAGCCTGTCCTAAGAGCGATTCACCGCTTTTAGATGGGATCGTCGACGAACCCCGAAGAGGTGCGCAGCACGTGCGCCCATCCATAAGCGGAATCGGTCGATGTAGAGATAGGCCGCAGGAACGACGATCAGTGTCAGGACTGTCGAACTAACAAGGCCCCCGATGATCGCGATCCCCATCGACGTTCTTTGGCGAGCCGCTTCGTTGAGACCAATCGCAACGGGAACTGTCCCTGCAATCAAAGCTAAGCTTGTCATCAGGATCGGTCTGAGGCGTGTGCGTCCCGCGCGGATCAAAGCCTCTCCGCGTTCGTAACCGTCATCTTGCAAACGCCGAGCAAAGTCCACGAGGAGAATCGAATTCTTACTCGCGACACCCAAGAGCATGATGATCCCGAGGATCGAGAAAAGGCTCAACGACTCACCCGCAAGGAAGAGCGCCAAGAACGCTCCGCATAGGGCAAGCGGAAGCGCCAGCATGATCGTCATGGGCGTAATGAACGACTCGTACAAACTTGCAAGAACGAAGAAGACAAATAGAATCCCGAGAGCCAGCGCGATCCCGACGCTCTTATTCATCTCGCGGAAGTTTTCCGCATCACTTGCAAACGAGTAGCGCATATCCGCAGGAAGTTTGATCGTTTCTTTCAACGCCGTTTCGATATCGCTGAGAACCGCGCCCAGACTTGCACCAGGCGCTAGCGAAGCACTGATCTGAATCGCGCGGCCGCGGTCCTGCCTATCGACCGAAGCCGGACCTCGCGCCTCTTGAGGTTGCGCAACATCAGCCAGGCGAACGAGCTTTTGATTCATGTTCGGGACGAGAGTTTGCGAAAAGCTCTGCCGCAGATCGCGTTGATCTGGCTTCAAGCGCACGCGGATATCGTATTCGCGACCGTTTGTGCGGAATTTTGCAGGTGTCAGGCCTTCGACTTGCGCGCGAACTTCGGTTCCGACGGTTCGAGTGTTCACGCCGAGAATCTGCGCCATCTGCAAGTTCGGGCGAATTTGCAACTCGGGCTTTCCAGGTTGGTAGCTCGAATCCACGTCGCGAAGACGTTTGTCATTTGCTAAGAGCGTCTCAAGCTCATGCGCGTAACGTTCCAGATCAGCCTGCGATTGGCCGATCAAAGTGACGGCCACCGGCTGCGTTTGACCGCCGCCCGTTGGATCGTACTCGATGATCTTTGGTTCGCCAGTTTTCATCACGTTCAAACGTTCGCGGAGCTGATTTTTTACTTCCGTGGTCGTGAGTTTCCGTTTGTCGTCAGAAACCAAACGAACGTAGATGCTCGCTTCATTCGGTTCACCGGCTCGTCCTCCGACAGTGATCGCCGAGATTGCGACTTCACCCATCGAGCGAATGATTCGATCCGCTTCACTTGCTACGTTGGTCATCGCATCAAGGTTCGCCCCAGGAGCGAGGTCGAGCGAAACGCTGAACTCACCGGAATCTTGATCCGGAATGAACACCTGAGGAATCGCGAACAAGCTGGCAGAACTTACGATGAACACAACAAAGCTAGTTGCGAGAACGGTCTTCGGTTTTTTGAGCGTGTAACGGATGACCTTTTCGTACTTATCTTCAAGCCAAAGTTCGAACTTCTCAAACTTACGCAAGATGGGCCCCATCGTACGCGACCAACGAGATGTTCCTTCGGAGACGTGTTCACCGCTTCCGGCAAAGTAGGCCGAGAGCATCGGCGCGATCGTCAAGGCATCGAAGAGCGAGATTGCCATCGCAAAGCAGACCGTGAGTCCGAATTGCTTGAGGAACTGACCGATGATTCCGCTCATGAACGCCACGGGCAAGAAGATCGCGATCACGACAAGCGTCGTTGCGATGACGGCAAGTTGAACCTCGAGCGTTCCCGCACGCGCGGCTTCGGCAGGCTCTTCACCCGATTCGAGATGGCGGAAGATGTTCTCACGCACCACGATCGCGTCGTCGATCAAAAGACCTACCGCGAGAGACAGCGCTAATAGTGTTACGACATTGACGGAAAAGCCCGTCATCTTCATCAAGATAAAGGCGCCGATTAAGGAGTTCGGAAGAGCCAACGCCGTGATGATGGTTGAGCGACCACTTGCCAAGAAAAAGTAAACGACGAGGATCGTGAGAATAACGCCAATGAAGATTGTTTCTTGGACGTCATAAATATTGGAGCGGATCAACGAACTTGCGTCGCGAATGACTTCGATGCGAGCACCACTGCTCTGCTTTGAGAGCTCTTCGGTCAACTTCGTTGATGCACCGATGGCTCCGTCGGCAACCGCGATCGTGTTTGTTCCCGATTGACGATAGACGTTGATGAAGAGGGAACGCTCACCATTGACGAAAACGCGACTCGTCTCATCTTTGAGAGCATCTTCGACCGTGCCGAGATCACCGATACGCGTAGGTGTTTCGTTACCGAATAGGTAGACGACAGTTGTTCCCACGTCTTTGACTTCGTCGAATTCTCCGATGCTACGAACGATGGTCTCACGGCTTCCTTGCGCGACCTTGCCGCCAGGAATGTTTTGTCCACTCGCCGCAAGGCTTGCGGCGACGGCTTGAACGGAAAGTTCGCGACTCGCCAAGAGATTACGATCGAGTTGTACTTGAATCTCTCGCGGGCGACCACCCAAGATCTCGATCATTCCGACATCGCGGATCTGCTCCAGGCGAGGCTTTACAACTTCGTTGGCGAGGTCAAAGAGCTCAGCTTCGCTGACGTTTGCGCGCAGAGCGAGCGTCACGATCGGCTGATCGTTGGGATTCAATCGACGCACGATCGGATCGTCGGCTTCCGATGGGAGACGCGCGCGAGCAGCGCCGACCTTATCGCGAATCTGTTGTTCCGCATCCTGGATGTTCACGCCGAGTTGGAACTCAGCGACGACTTGACTTAGGCCTTCGACGCTTTTTGAATTCAACCGCTTCAAACCCGCGATCGTGCTGATCTCTTCTTCGATCGGTTCGGTAATGAGGCTCTCGATTTCCGACGGGCCGGCTCCTCGATAAGGAACCGAAACGGTTACGATCGGGAATTCCACGTTCGGAAAAAGATCTACTGGCAAGGAGCGGAAGCTCGTCCATCCGACAACGAGCATAAGCAGAACGATACACGTAATGAAAATCGGTCTGCGAATTGAGAGATCGGCCAAATTCATCTCATCGCCTCCTTACGATTGAGGATGATGCCGCGAGCAACGTCGAACTGCGACCAGCTGCCCCACATCGGCGGCTCGTTCATGCATTCTCATTCGTTGAGATCGATGAACTGAATTTCCGGAAAAAGGAACTCACGTTCCTCCGCACCCAGAAAAAGCTGCTCTCACCTTACTTCAAGCATTAAGAAGCATTTAGCAACTAGCTTGCGGTGAGCCACGCCTTCACTTTCGAAGGCGCCGCCTCAACGAACTTTCAAAGATAGGCGATGGAGTGCCCGGCTTCAATGCTGCCATCGCAAGGTTGCGAAGACTTCAAGGGCTCTCTCCATTCACTTCATACAAAACGATAGACACCGTGCTGCGGCTTGATCGGTGCTGCATCGCTTAATGTTCATCGAGACTTTTTGCTCGTTTATGCTAACGTCTGTCACACATGGATCAAGTCCAAAACTTAGTTGAGTTGCACTCCGGCAAAAAATTGATCGCGCTCGCAAAACCTGAAGCCAAGATCTTGGTCGTGGCGACTTTCTTCCTAGCGATCGGTAGCGCGATGAGTCTCTTGTATCCACAAGCCGTTCGTTCAATCGTGGACGAAGCACTCACTACGCGCAATCTCGTCGCCGTCGATCGTTGGGCTTTTCTCATCTTCGCGGTTTCCGCGCTGCAAGCGGGCGCCGCGGCGATCAGATATTTTTTGTTTACACTCGCGGGTGAACGAGTTGTCGTGCGTTTGCGCGAGAGTCTTTACTCACGTCTCCTAGACCAAGAGATTGCCTTCTTCGACACGAATCGCACGGGCGAACTCATGAGTCGTCTCACGGCTGATTGCTCCGTTTTGCAAAATGCGGTGAGCGTAAACATCTCGATGGCTTTACGGAATCTCACCGGTGCTCTAGGTGGTTTGGTGCTCCTCATCTACACATCGCCGAAACTTGCGTTCATCGTACTTTTGATCATCCCGCCGATTGCAGGCTTTGCCGGGGCGTACGGCAGAAAAATTCGCAACTTCTCCAAAAAGTCTCAAGATGCTTTAGCCCAAGCGTCGACGGTCGCGGAGGAAACACTGAGCGGAGTGCGCACGGTTCGTTTCTTCGCGCAGGAAAATTTCGAACGACGCCGTTACGGTGAAGCACTTAAAGAATCTCTGCGCGCCGCTCGCGAGCGTATCCGTCAAGTCAGTTTGTTTAGTGGTTTCGCTTCCGCGTTCGGCTACGCGGCGGTTGCGGCCGTGCTATGGGCCGGCGGACGCATGGTCGTCTCCGGTTCGATGAGCGTCGGAGACCTCACGCAGTTTTTGCTTTACCTCATGGTGGTCGCGTTTTCAGTTGCGGCCCTAGGAGGCCTATGGGGCGATTTCATGTCAGCGCTCGGCGCAGCCAGACGCGTTTTCGAATTGCTAGAGCGCACACCCGCGATCTCTAACTCGTCTGGACGAACTCTCTCCTCACTCGAAGGACGCGTTGAATTTCGGGAAGTGGGTTTCCATTATCCTTCGCGTGAGGAAGTCGAAGTTTTAAAAACCTTTTCGCTTACCATTGAACCCGGAAAGTCTGTCGCTTTAGTAGGTCCCTCCGGCGGCGGCAAAACAACGGTCGCAAGCCTGCTCGTACGCCTCTACGAGACAACTTCAGGCCAAATTCTCATCGACGGGACTCGCCTAACCGAACTCGAACCCGATTGGCTGCGCGCCCAAATCGGCGTGGTCTCGCAAGAACCGGTTTTGATTTCAGCATCCATCTCCGAAAACATCCGCTATGGAAAACCGAGCGCAACCGATGAAGAAGTCGAACAAGCAGCGCGCATCGCCAATGCGCACGAATTTGTCTCGCGCTTCCCCGATGGCTACGCGACTCTCGTTGGGGAACGAGGTATTCAACTTTCGGGTGGACAAAAGCAGCGAGTCGCAATCGCGCGAGCGGTTTTAAAGAATCCGAAAATTTTGATTCTGGACGAAGCTACAAGCGCTCTCGACACCGAATCTGAACGCCTCGTGCAAGAAGCGCTCGCGCGATTGATGAAAGGTCGCAGTACGCTCGTGATCGCGCATCGGCTCGCCACGATCCGTGGAGCCGACACGATTGCGGTGATCGAAAACGGACGCGTGGTGGAAAGCGGCACTCACGCGGAGCTAATAAAAAACCCGGCAAGTCATTATGCCGGGTTGATTCAACAGCAGATGAATCTGCGCTGAGTTCCGAATTTTATCCGCATTTAGGCTGCGGGTTTGTCCGAATGTTTAGGCGCCACGAGAAGCGAAAGACCAACGGAGCCCCCGATGATCACGGCGATGATCGCAAGCGACCAAGTGATCGGGAATTTTCCATCAAAGGCGTTGTTCAACCAGACCATCTTCAAGCCGACGAAGACAAGGACAAGCGCCAACCCGTACTTCAAGAGGTGGAATTTATCGACCACGCCAGCGAGCATGAAGTACATCGCTCGCAGTCCTAAGATCGCGAAGATGTTCGACGTGAAGACAAGGAGCGGCTCTTTCGTCACGGCAAAGATCGCCGGAACCGAATCCACCGCGAAGATAATATCCGAGAACTCGACGACTAAAAGCGCGACCAGAAGTGGCGTGGCGAAGAGCTTACCGTTGATGCGCGTAAAAAAGTGCGGCCCGTCCATATGGTGACTCACGGGCATGATTTTCTTCAGCCCACGAATCAAAATGTTCTTCTCGGGATCAACTTCCTTCTCGCTCGCAAAGAGCATCTTGATTCCGGTAAAGACCAAGAACGCACCGAAAATGATCACCACGATGTGGTACTTCATCAAGACAGCACCCAGCGCGATGAAGATCGCTCGGAACACCAAGGCGCCAATAATACCGTAGAACAAAATTCGGTGTTGATACGCTTTTGGAATCGCGAAGTAAGAGAAGATCATCACGAAGACGAAGATATTATCGACCGCGAGAGCCTTTTCGATAATGAAACCCGTAAGGAACTCGAGCCCCACTTGTTTCGCCGCAGCGGCCGTATCGATTCCTGCAGCGAGAAGTCTTTCATCGAGCGGAAATTTCCACAAAGCGTACTGGTAGAGCCCGTAGTTAAAGAGTAGTGCCAGCGAAACCCAGACCACGCTCCAAGTGGCCGCTTCTTTGAAAGAGACCTCGTGAGCTGTGCGATGAAAAACACCAAGGTCGAGCGCCAGCATGGCCATAACAAAAAGTGTGAACCCGGCGTAGATCCACCAATATTCGCTGATCGGAAAGAGAATGACTGATTCCATTGAGGGAGGAGCTCCTTATCCGGGATGAAGTAAGCCTCACGGCCGGTAGCCAATCTATCGGAGATCAGGATTGTTGCGAAAATTGATAATGCTCATCGAAGTCTTCGCTTTAAACAAATAAACCGGTATTCGCTATAAGCGATTAAGTCATTCAAGATACTCGGTATTGACGAAGATCCGGAAAGCCTTAGGATGGAGTGGTCAAAAGTCCTCACCGTCTTTCTCCCCTTTTCTTTGCGAGGGATCATGTCCGTAAAACTTGGCGATCAACCCCAATGGCTCAATTACCACCACCTCTACTACTTCTACGTGATCGCGCGGGAAGGCGGGATCGCAAAAGCTTCGCTCAAACTCGGAGTTGGTCAACCAACCCTCAGCACGCAACTCAAACAGCTTGAAGAATCTGTTGGCCAGCCCCTCTTTGAACGGCAGAAACAACGACTTTACCTGACAGAGTCAGGACGTATTGCGTTTGAGTACGCTGAAGAAGTCTTCCGACTCGGGTCGGAGATGGTTGAAGCGATTCACGATCGCCTTGAAAACAAGCGCATCCACGTTCAAATCGGAGCTCTTGATAGTGTTCCAAAAGACCTCATCCGCGAGATCGTATTGAAGACGTACGGGCTCGGTCAGCAGTGTGCGGTTACGATTTTGGAAGGAAAAGGCGATGAACTTTTGCGTGAGCTCCTCGCCCACCAGATTGACGTCGTCGTTTCCAACTATCCGCCTAATGCGGCTCAGTCTTCGATTTACGCAAAGTCGATCGCAAAACTGGACGTTGTCGTTTATGCCTCTCCGAAGTTTGCGCACTTGCGCGAAGGCTTCCCCGAGTCGCTCGACGGTCAACCATTCGTTTTGCCCACGCTTCACAGCCGCTTGCGGGGAGATCTCGATCATTATTTCAAGGTGAATGGAATTCGCGTCGACGTCGTAGCGGAAACGCAAGACACCAGCATCCAGAAATTGCTCGGCCGATCAGGCGTGGGTCTTTTGCCGTTGTCGGAAATTTCATCGGAGAAGATGGCCGAAGAACCCAGCCTCATTCAGCTTGGTAAGTTGAAGAACGTAAATGAAGAGATTTGGTTGATGTCGGCGGCACGCAAGATCGAGAACCCAGTTGCGGCAAGCCTCATGAAGACCTTCGAACTCAATTAAAGTTTGCCTGCTCACCAGCACATTGAGCGGGTGAGCAGGACTTGTGAGTTGGTTACGCGAACCGTTCGCACAGAGGTCGCACGCAAAGGCTACATGGAGGCGCTTGCAGCGGGCGCCTTGATCTTGATCTCCCCGCACGCGATGCGCGCCGGAGCTTTTTTCGACGGATCATCGGGTCCACCGTGCACAATGATAGCGCGGCCTGCGATCGGATATTCGTTATCGATCGAGAGTTGTTGTGCGACGAAACTTCCTTCTGCCATCCCTTTCGAATCTGTTTTGACTTGCGGCAAATCGCCTGCGTGCTTAGCGGGAGAATCGGCGGCCGTTCCTCCGGTGGGTGCGATTTCAGCATAGTGCGATCCGGCCGACTTTGCGTCCTTCGAGCTGCAATCACCAAAATCGTGAATATGGAAACCCAGGTTTGCGTTCGGCTTTAAACCCTGGAGCTTATAGGTGACCTTAAGTCCTTCTGGTGTCTCATCAAATTTGACTTCGCCTTTAGCTTTTGAGTTGTTTCTCGGCTGCATCACGGCGGCGGCGTGGGTTGCGTCGTCTTTATTCGTGCCGCTTGCAGTTTGCCCCTTAGTTGCGTCCGCGACGTGGTCATGCCCCGGGGTCACCGCATTTTGAGTCGTCGTGGTGGGAGCCGCTTGTTGCGTTGAAGGCGCTTGGGCTTGAGCCAGATTCAGCCCCATATTCAACCCCAAATTCGTCCCCAAGTTCGTCATAAGAGCCGCCGCACCTAATGTCGCCATCTGGAAAAATCTTTTCATGCTGAGTCCTCCTATTCACCCATTCTTCCCGGCGGAAGACGGAGCACTCCTGACAAACACAAGAAGAGATCTTGAAACTTGCGCATCAGGCGGGGCGAATCGACACGAGTATTTCGTGAAGAAGTCGAACTCTTCGCGAATTCACGCAGTCTTTAACGCTCGAAAGCCTTACTGTTTGCGTTGATGAACGGGAGGAGAACCATGGCTTCGACAGAACCAAACAAAAGAAATTTAGAACAACAAGCCGAGCAAATCGCCGAGGAAGTCAAAAACCGTACGACGAACGGGAATCGCGAAACGCAAAGCACGACGAAGCCCGGGGGAGCCGAACGCGGCGGCCCCGATCTTGATAAGGCAGAAGAAGATCTCCCGCCCGATATGAGCGCCCACTGACGGGATCTTGAACCAACAGATAAGAGTCTATTGGAGAGCCCATAAAAACATACGATAGCGCTCACCCTTGCGGTTGAGCGCTTTTGTTTATATCTTTGTATGAACTCGCCTGACGAGGAAAGACCCCTCCGAGAGGCTTTGCCGAAAGTGAAAGACTCAAAGCTTGATCGCTGGAGCCTAGGCACCGAGTAGGTAAAGACGTAAGAACGACGAAACCGTTCTTCCTAAATAAGCGTCGCACGAGACATCTCGTCGAAAGCCGGATGGCACCATCCCGCCCTCCCCGCGCGGATTCCGGCCCAATTCGAAATAGAAAATTGAACGAAAAACTGCGCGCCCGCGCTTTGGACCGATTTTGGTTTCAAGGTTTCGATCGCGATTTTAACTCACTCGCCGCTTAAAGGAGGACGAGATGCATTCCCTATTGCCCAAAACCCAAACGGCCGTCCCGCCGCGGACGTTCATTGCAGAGCTAGCGCCGCTCATGGGTCAGCGCGTGAAGATCAAAGGGTGGGTCCATCGCCTACGTGAACACGCCAAGACGACTTTCGTGGTTGTCAAAGACTTGAGCGGAACTCTCCAATGCGTCGTCGCTACTCGTGAAAATCGCGAGAACTTCCGGCTGCGCCTGGAGGATTGCGTTGAGGTCATCGGCAATTTGAATCCGGACGCACGTGTTGCGAATGGAATGGAACTCTTTGTCGAATCCATTCGTATCCTCGCACGCGCCAAGGAAGCTCTGCCGTTCACCTCAGGTTCTTCGATCGAAAAAGTGACGCAAGAAGTTCTCATTGAGAATCGACCACTCGTTTTGCGTCACGCGGAGAAAGGTGAAATCTTCCGCACGCAGGCGCGAATCGTGGAACTCTTTCGCGAGTACCTCACGAAGAATCGTTTCACGGAGATCTTTACTTCGAAGATCGTCGCGAGCGGAACGGAAGGTGGCACGAACCTATTCAAACTACGATATTTCGAGAAGACGGCCTATTTGGCGCAAAGTCCGCAGTTCTATAAAGAGCAGTGCGTGGGCGGTTTAGAGCGAGTCTTCGAAACGGGTCACGTCTACCGCGCAGAGCCGCACGCAACGAGTCGGCATCTAACGGAGTATTATTCCCTCGACGTGGAGCTGGGCTTCATTGAAGGGCCTGAAGAAATCATGGAGCTTGAGCGAGAACTTTTGAATTACATGTTCGAAGTTTTAAATCGTGAAAAGGCCGAAGTTCTTCAGCGTTTTGGAGTTGGGCCACTTCCTTCGATGGAGAAAGCACCCATTTGGGAATTCGGCGAATGCCTCGAACGACTCAAACTCGCTTACGGGAGTGAAGCGATCGAAGGCTTGAGCGAAGACTTAAACGGCGAAGCCGAGAAGCGCTTATGCGAACTCGCGATGCGTGAGTTCGCTTGTCCCGCGGTTTACGTCGTTGGGTTCCCTCTGCACGCTCGACCTTTCTACACCGCCGCGCGCGGAACGGCGGGTGCGGCGCAGAGCTTCGACTTGCTCTTCCGCGGGCTCGAGATCACGACCGGAGGCCAAAGGCTTCACGAGCGAGCGCAGCTTGAGAAGGCGCTTCGCGGCCGAGGCCTTGAGCCAAGTGCCTTTGAGAGTCACCTTAAGATGTTTGAGTTGGGAATGCCACCACACGGAGGATTCGCCATTGGTGCGGAACGTTTGACGGCTCAGATCCTCGGACTCGCGAACATTCGTGAAGCGACACTTTATCCGCGCGACCGCAACAGGCTTACGCCTTGATCAAAAACGATGGCTCCCGGCGGCTTAGGCAGCCGGGGGCTCAGCGCTAATGATCTTATTTCGACCGTCGGCCTTTGCGCGTTCAAGCGCCTCTTCGGCATGTTTATAGAGGCTATTTTGATTGTCCGTCGCCCATTTGTATCCGGCAACGCCGATCGAGATCGTCACTTTGATCTCTTTATCCAGCCCGTGAACGGCGACGTTCATCTCGTAAACTTGTTTACGCAAGCTCTCAGCTACGATCAGGGCGTCCATCGGACTTGTGTCGGGAAGAACTACGGCAAACTCCTCGCCGCCGACGCGCGCACCAATATCGCTTCCACGGATGCGACGCTTGATCACCTGACCAAGCGTGTTCAACACAGCATCGCCGGCCTGATGACCGTGATCATCGTTGATCTTCTTGAAGTGATCGATATCGATCAGAAGCAGGGTGAGCGGCATGCGCTTTTCGGTTGCGCGCATGCATTCAATCCCGAAACGGGAATCGAAGAAGCGACGGTTAAACAGGCCCGTTACCGTGTCGGTGATTGAAGCGAAGTAGAGCGAGCGATTATCAAGGAGAGTGCTCACCTGACCTGAGAGGGCTTCAAGTAAGATGCGGTGATCAACGCCTTCTTCGCCAGGCTTCGTACTCGCCACAAGAACGACGGGACGCTCAAGTCTCGGACGAAAGTACGTGATCCAGAAAAGACCGAATGGCTGAAAAACGACTGACGTCACGAGCTCTTCGTTCGCTTTCTCTTTGAGCGCAGGTCCGAGAAATTTCGCAACTTCACGCAAGCGTGAGCCCATGCGCTTATCGAGACCGAAGGGTTCGATCTCGCCTGTCTGCGGATCCGGGAAGGTAAAGAAATGCGCATCGCGGAAGCTAAGTTCTGTCTTCATACGATTGGCAATCGTGCTGAGCAAAGTTCCCGTATCCGTATAGATCGGAAGTTCAGTCGCAAGCCGACGTAGAAACGCGGTCTCCGATAAGCTGCGCTGAAGATCTCCGATGAGTCGCTCGTTGTTATCGATTTGCACTTTGTATTTCGCGTGCAGGCGGGCCTCAACGGTCACGTCGCGAAGAATGACGTAAAAGAGTTCATCTTGAGAGAGACTCGATATGCGAATTCGGTCGGTGAAGACCTGCGCGCGACCCATCGATCCACTCTTCGTAATGAAACCGACTTCGCGGTATCCGGCCGAATCCGAAACGCTGTCGCCGGATTCACGGAGCGGCTCCCAGCACTCTTCGGGGAGCTCGATGTACTTGACGGCATCTTCGTGAGAAGTCACCGCGCGGAGAGGAGCATCGCAGAGGTGACGAAAGGATTCGTTCGTGTAGAAGAGTTTTCCGTCGCGATCAACAATGAAGACCGCATCGAGAAGGTGATCAAAAATCTTCCACTGCTCTGATACGAGCTCGGCCATGAGCGCTCCTCCGAGATGAGTTGTTGGTGAGGCGACCTCTGCCAACTCTCTCCAAAGAGTTTAACTCTGCCTTGATGTGAACTAAATAAAAACCCTGACAATTCGTCAGGGTCCTGGACGGAATACCGGCTCGACCTGAGAGCGACGAGCCTATGAAATTGCCGGTTATTTTTTCTTATTGGCGTTGCCGCTATCGAATAAGGCTTTGAACTGATCACCGAGAGTGCCGAGCGATTTCGCGGGAGCACCTGCGCTCGAGCCGAATCCCCGCCATGCTTCCGCATCCGGATCTTGCGGGACACCGAGCGAAATCTTGCGGTCTTGATGCTTGATCTCATCGATCTGGACCGTGACTTGATCGCCGACTTTGAGCTTTTCGAAAGGGAACTCCCCGTTCGCAAGAGCTTTCGACTTCGGTAAAAGACCGACTACGCCTTCGTCGAGTTTTACAAACAGACCATAAGGTTCACGACGCTCCACGCGACCTTTCGCGACAGATCCTTCCGGAAACTTCATGGAAACCATCTCCCACGGATCCCCGCCCGCATCTTTCAACGAGAGCAGCAGGCGACGTTCTTCGAGGCGAACCTCTTTGACCATGACCGAGATTTTTTCGCCCTCTTTCATCAGCTCATCTGATTTCACCACACGCTTTGTGTAGCTCATCTCCGAGAGCGGAACGAGTCCTTCGATTCCGGGCGCAATTTCCACGAAACAACCAAACTTCATGCAGCGGGTGACTCGCCCCTGCACGACCTGACCTTCGGAAATCTCTCGCGGGAGGTTTTCCCAAGGTTGAGCCGAAGCTTGTTTCAACGAAAGCGATACATTCAATCTTCCGCCGGTGTCCTCAAACTTGAGGATTTTCACTTCGATCGGTTGACCCACTTGTACGACTTCAGAGGGATCATTTACGCGCGACCAGCCAAGCTCCGAAATATGGGTCAAACCTTCAAGCCCTGGCGCGATCTCGACGAATGCGCCAAATTTTTCTAAACGTGTGACCACGCCTTTCACTAAATCACCAGGTTTGTGGTCTTCGGCGAAAGAAGCCTGCGAAAGTTCTTTTTGCTCTTCGAGAAGTTTGCGGCGCGAAACAACGATATTGCGCCCCCGCTCGGAAAACTGCGTAATGATAAACTCAAACTTGCGACCTACGTAGGCTTCGGAGTTATCTACCCGGCGCAAGTCGATCTGACTGATGGGACAAAACGCAGTTTTCCCCATGACGGCCACGCGGAATCCGCCGTTGACCACTTCAGTGACGCGACCTTCGATCGGCAACATCATGTCGTAAGCGTCTTCGAGGTCTTCAGCCAAGTTCTTCGCGGTGGGCTTTGGCGAGAGCATGATTTGCCCGTTGCGATTTTGCGTAACGTACAAATCAAGGACATCACCGACTTTTTTCTCGAACAGACCTTCTGCATTGAGAAGGTCCGATTTCATCACGACACCGTCATCGGTCGTGCCTGTCGAAACAAAGACTTCTTCTTTGCCGATCGAAAGAATTTCGCCGTGAACTTTGTCACCAACGTTAAGCGTACGACCGACGCCCGTCAGAGAGGCTTCAAAAAGCTTCGCGAAATCAGAAGAAGAGTTGTCATTTGCATCATCATCGAAAAGATCGGCCATGAGACCCTCATTGGACTGGTTGATTCAAGAGGCTGGACGATAGCGCAAACTCGATAGGCGGTAAATTCCCACGTCGAAAATTTCGGCAAAAGTCGTGCTTAATGCGGTGGCTCAACGCTCGTCTCCGAAAGGAAAAGAATGCTTCACCGCCCGGGGAGGACCTTTTTCCCGAATCTGGCTCAGATCAGCTTGCGCCTCTCGTGGCCCATCTCAGGGTCTGCCTAGGCCGAGAACTGACCTTTAACCGGAGGAGAAAATCATGGCTCAAGCTCAAAACCCGAACGAAAGCGCTCCCCTTCAGGGATTGAGGATCGCGATACTCTGTACAGATGGCGTTGAACAATCGGAACTCGAATCTCCACGTGAGGCCTTGCTGAAAGCAGGCGCCGAAGTTGAGATCGTGTCCCCGAACAGCGATCGTCTCCAAGCTTGGAAGCATTTTGACAAAGCCGACTTTTTTGACGTTGATACGAACCTCGCCCACGCTCGCGTCGACGACTATGATGCGCTTGTTCTTCCTGGCGGCGTAGCAAACCCAGATCAACTTCGCGCCGACGAAGATGCGGTCAGTTTCGTTAAAGGTTTCGTGGAAAACAAAAAGCCCATTGCGGCGATCTGCCACGGGCCCTGGACTCTCATTGAAGCTGGCGCGGTCAACGGTGAAGAGATTACGTCTTGGCCTTCACTCAAAACGGATCTCACCAATGCAGGCGCCCGTTGGAAGGATGCGAGCGTCGTGTCCTCCAATTTGCTTGTCACGAGTCGTAAGCCTGATGACCTGCCGGATTTCAACGAAGCCATGATCACGCTTTTTGGAAACCAAGTTGAAACGAGAAGTGAGGTTGGTGGAACTAGCTTAGGCAAACAGAAACGATCGCAAGATCGCCAAACGCCGTCAGTTGCGCCGTCGGCGCAGATCTAAATGACTTGCCCCAAAAGATGAATTGAAAACGAAAGGAGAACCGGTTGGCTCTGGCTCTCCTTTCTACCTTCTAATTTCAAACTCGAAGATCATTTGCAATATCTCCGAAGTTCGAACTAGAAGCGACGTTCGCATCCCAACAACCGACAAGCCGGAATGATCGAAAACCGGTTACAAGTATTCACGGCTTTTTGCCGTGCTCGCCACAAGTTCCAGTCGTAAGCGTAGAAAGTACGGCCGATCAAGCTGCGGGCGTAGCAGACAAAGCGGCGTTGTGCGCCGACCTCATCGCCCTGCTGACCAGTTTGGAATTCGGCGGGGAGCTGGGGTGTATTCAACTCTGCAGGAGCTGAATATGCAGGAAGAGCGGCTAAACAAACAAATGCGGATAAGACGAGCTTCTTCATAGAGAGTCCCTCCTCTTTTGCCGCGCCCAAGCCCCGAAGCTTGCGCGCGGGGTGGTTGGTTCAGGACCAAATTGCTCCTCCGAGCCTCGCAATGCAAATCGAGTTTATTTAGGTGTCAGATTCCGAGCTGTCCTAATCTGGCCCACTTAGCCTGTCAGTTGTTCTATCACGCTCAAGCCTAGCTCGCGCGTCGGTTTGGATCAGGCCCAAAGAACCTTGGCGTATCGGTTCCATCCTGCATCGTCCTCCTAAAATCGCCATTGCTATCTACCTATTGGTAGGTAAGATAAAGCTAGACCTTACAGGAGAAAACGACATGACGAACCCTCGCAGCCCGCGACGTGTGGCGATCCTCGGTGGTACCCGAATCCCTTTCGTTAAATCATTTACGGCGTATCCAACGGACTCTAATCAAGAAATGTTGATTCACGTCCTCACCAAACTCGTTCAGCAGTTTGGCTTACAAGGCAAAAAAGTCGGGGATGTCGCATTCGGTTCCGTCATGGCTCACTCGGGAGATTGGAACCTTTCACGCGAAGTGGTTCTCGGCTCGGGCCTTGCCCCCGAAACTCCGGCTTTCAATGTCCAACGGGCTTGCGGCACAAGTCTCGATACAACGAATTTGATCGCGCTCAAAATCGCGAGCGGTCAAATTGATGTCGGTATCGCCGGCGGCTCTGACACAAACAGTGACTTACCCGTTGTTTACCGACGCGATCTTGCGCAAAGGCTCGTAGCGGCGGGCCGCGCAAGAAGTCTTGCCGAAAAAGTGAGAGCCTTTTCGGGCCTAAGCCTTGCGGATTTAAAGCCGCGTCTCCCCGCCGTCGTTGAGCCACGAACGAAGATGTCGATGGGTCAGCACTGCGAAGTGATGGCAAAAGAATGGAAGATCACGCGCGAAGCGCAAGATCAGCTGGCATATGAAAGCCATCAGAAAGCGGCCAAAGCCTATGAGCGCGGCTTCTACTCGGATCTCGTGACTGAATACAGAGGGTTAACGAGAGACGCGATTCTCCGCCCCGACACGACGGTGGAGAAGCTCGCAAAATTGAAACCAGCCTTTGATACTTCGAGCGCAGGAACGCTGACAGCCGGGAATTCAACAGCTCTCACCGACGGAGCTTCGGCAGTTCTCCTCGCGTCAGAAGATTATGCAAAACAAAATGGTTTTCCGATCCTTGCTTACTTAGTCGATGTGCAAACGGCCGCGGTTGATTACGTCTCGGGTAAAGAAGGTTTGCTTATGGCACCGGCGGTCGCGGTGAGTGAAATCTTGAAACGCAATAACTTGAGTCTGCAGGATTTTGATCTCTACGAAATTCACGAAGCTTTCGCCGCGCAGGTTCTCTGCACCCTAAAGGCCTGGGAATCGGAAGACTATTGCAAAACGGTACTCGGTCGCGACAAGGCCATGGGTTCGATTGATCGCAACAAGTTGAACGTCAACGGCGGAAGCCTCGCTGTCGGGCATCCATTCGCGGCCACTGGTTCGCGTATCGTCGCAAGCCTTGCGAAAGCACTTCGCGAACGCGGCGGCGGTCGTGGACTCATTTCGATCTGCACGGCAGGCGGTATGGGCGTCGTTGCGATCGTGGAGGCTTGAAGAAAACGCGATAACGCGAACCATTTCGATTCAAGGCAAGACGTTGGTCCTCGCGTCTTGTCCTGAATTTCTTTCGGCAATTTTTTCGGCAATTTTTTGGCCACTTTTTCTCGGCTTTGATCTTTGGACATTTGATTGCTCGTGCGCTCATTCGGCTTTTCGGAGACAATGGAAGAGTCTTATGAGCGGAGGATGACGATGGCTTCTGGTGATGCAGCTGAGATCAAGAGCATGCTTGATCTGCTTTCTGACCAATTAGGAAAAGAATCTGTTCTCGAACTTGTGGACATCTACGTCGACAACTCCGCAAAACAGCTTGTGAAGCTTCAAGGCTTTTTCGCTGCAAACGATTTGAAAAGCGTTAACGGCGAGGCCCATAGCTTGAAGTCTTCAAGCGCTAACATGGGCGCTCAGGGCATTGCCGAATTGAGTTTGAAACTCGAAAAAGCGACGGCGCTCGATGAGACGGCGAAGAGTCTCTTGCAAACTCTTGCGCAGGATCTCACGGCTGCTCAAGAGTGCATGCTCAAGTGGAAGATCGCTAACGCTTAATCGAGCAGCTTTCGTGGGCGTGGTTCACGACTAATAAGCACCACTCGCGACCCGGATGCTCCGCACGAAAGCTTTCGACGTATCCGCCCGCCCGTTGAGTAACGAAGACCGTCTTACCATCGCTTCCGCCAAAGGCCAGGTTAGTCGGCTCCTTCGCCGTTGTCGCAACTTCGCGCTCAACACTCCCGTCTGGTCTCACGATCGCGATCGTCCCTTTTTCGATACGAGTGACAAAGATGCGACCCGCTTGATCAACACGAAGTCCGTCGACGTCGAAATCTTTGAATTTGATCACGAGCTTTGGATCTTTAAGTTCATCTCCCGCAACCTGGTAAGACCAAATCTCACGCGAAAACGACTCGCTCACAAAAAGCGTTTGATCATCCGGACTCAAATCGATCCCGTTTACGGGACCCAATTTTCGTTTTGCTCGAAGCTCCGTGCCGACGACTTCTCCATTCGCCGTTCGCGAAATTTTCCAAAGCTTGCCGGTGCGTTTCTTCCAGAAGGGATCACTCGCGTACAACGTGCCGTCTCGAGCGGTGGTGAGATCGTTGGGTTGATGAAAAGCCGGGCTGGTAAATAAAATTCGCGCTTCCATTTTACCGTCGGGCGTTTTCACTACCTCCAAGATATTATGTTTCTTATAATCGGCTACGAACATTCGGCCATCGCGGTCGAACCGGATCGCGTTTCCGATACTCCCCTTAGGAAGTTTCACGTAAATCTCAGGTTCCTTGTTGCCCGCGATAGGGATGCGACCGATCGTTCCCTGCTCTTTAAAGTTGACGACAAAGAGATCACTCGCTGAAGGCGAAGCCGGCCCTTCGATTCCTTTCGTAAAGAGCCCCTTGGCGGTGACCGGTCGACTCACGTAAAGGCTCAAATCTTGTGTCGGCGCTGGCGAGGCGTTCACCTGCAGCGAGATCGCGACAAGAAGAGAATTCGCTGAAGTGACGAGCGTCAGCTTACGGTGCAGCAAGGTACTTCACCGAAACGTAGTAGCCGTCAGAATCTTTGCATTCACCGTTGAGAAAACGATCGGCTGGTCGGTAGATCCTCGCGAAGCCGGGTTTGTCCTTCGGTTTTCCATCGACGACGACGACAACCGTTTCGGCCGCAATCGATCCGCAGTTCGCGTCTTTGCGATTGCGAAGCTTAAGAGATGGAGAGGTTTGCAATTTGATTCGTTTGCGCTCCCCGGGCACCATTGTGCTGACGAAGGCATCTAAGTCCTCCAGCAAAGCGCGGTAGGAAGGATCATTCTTAATCAGTTCAAGACCGTTTGCGGGCATCACTTTCTCCGATCCTTTCCCCCAAGTTCGACGATGGAGCCTGCCGGATTCAGGATCGCCTGGGTAGATCCATCCGTCTTGAGAGAGCATGAACCGCGCGACGGTTAAATCTCTCTGTCCTGGGGAGAGTTCAGGCTTCAAGTCAAAATCCGAGTGACAGCCCATACAATGCTTTTCGACGAACTGCGTGCGGATTCGCGTTAGACGCTCGCGATTCTTTTTGTCTTTACCGATGAACGTCAAGAGTTCGTGGATCTGTTCTTCACCGCGGGCATCACAGGCCAGCGCTTCGGCCTTCTTCTTCGACGAGGGATCACGATCCACCCTTAAAATCGTTTGGTTCTTATCTTCAACGATCCAGATCGCTCCTTCGCTATCAAAGGAGATGTTTGTGGGAGCACCTTGCGGCCTCACTCCGTTCACTTTGTGCCAATCGCCGATGAGTTCTTCAAAAGGAGCTGCGGCCACTTGGCTTGCGCTTTCCGTTTGGTACGGCCGCCGTTTTTCGGGAGCGCAGCTCACACCGTAAAGGACCGGTGGCTCTTCGACCTTTGGAAATCCTTTTTCATCGACCGCGAACGAAATCAGTCGGCTCCCGGTCGGGCGATAACCGTGCAAGCTAACGACCAGATGATTCTTAAGTTCAGGGAAGCGATCCGCGTTGTAATAAAACATCCCGAGCGGCGCTGAATGCGGCGGAAGCAAAGAGAACGGTGCTTTGTAGAGCGCGTTTCCACTGCACATGCTCTGGAACTTCGACTTTGATTTGAGGAAGTTCGCGTACTCCGGGCTTGGGCTATCGAGATCGTAACAATAGGGCCAACCGTAATGGCGCCCCTCTTCGAGCGCATTGAGTTCTTCGTTGGGTTTCATGGCATCAGGTAAATCGCGCGCATTCTCCCCTTGCAAGAACGCAAACCCCGGCTCAGGAAAACGCGGATGCATCGCGAGAGCCATGGAGTTGCGAAGTCCGCTGGCGTAAATGACGTGCGGAGGGTTCTTATCGCCTTTTTTCAACTCAGGGAAAATTCCGTTAGACGGCGGAGTAAAAACCCATACTGAAGCCATGGCTTGAGGGCCTTCTCCGGGAGCGCAAGACGTCGTTTCCGACTTCGAAGGCGACGAGATGCAGTTGTCCGTCGGAGCCCCGACGTTCAGAAACAAACGTCCTGAAGAATCGAAGACGAAATACTTCAAGGGATGCGCATTCTTCTCTAGCTTCGTCCCGGCAGAAGTCACCGGCTCCCGGCCCGGAAGGTTTTGGAGAATCGTTTCGACCGTCGTCTCCGGCTGCGCGTGAAGAGGATCAAAGCGGAAGACGCGATCAATTTCGCCTACGTAAACTTTGCCATCAGGGCCTACTTGCAAACCGTGAGGAGCGTCTAAAGTCTTAAGGAGAACCCGTATCCGTTTTCCTTCGGACGCCTGAGGATCCAAGAGCAAAACGCGTCCTAAGTTTTCACCCCAACCGCCCATATCGGCTACGACGTAGAGCTTTGAGTTCGGAATTTGCACAATGCTGCGGGGGAATTTGAGGCCATCTTGCGAACTCGCGACGATCCCCGTGCAGAAGCCAGCGCGCATGCCGACTTTCACTTTCGGAAATTTTAAGCTTCCTTCACCGCACGTCTCGTCATTTACGGCATAGCCACTTAGCTTACGCGCGCTTGCCGTTGCTCTCGGAACAGGTTGCACTTGATCTTGACTTGCGGTGAGGCCTTGCCCACGTGGTTCACCGGAAGATTCGGAGCTACTCATCGGCATTTGTTTACAAGCGGTTGGTAAACTTGCAACGGCCGCAAGGATCGCGAGTGACGGCAAAGTGAAATTGATCAACTTCCGCTTCATGCAGAGCTCCTCAAAAAGCTACGGATGAACAAAGATGGGTGACTGCTAGAATGATCTACCTGATCAATTTAAAGACACTTCCCTTTCGAGGATAGATAAATTTCCTTCAGCGGCGAGAGCTTTCTGGCGATCGCGTTTCTTCGACGACTAGACTAAAGTTCAGTTGATCGCATCAGCCAATCGATCTATCAGCTCTCGCTTCGCGACAGGTTTGGTCAGAGTCATATCGCAACCGGCACGCAAGCATCGATCTAGCTCTTCGCGCATGGCGTGCGCCGTCAGGGCAATGATGGGTTTGGCAAAGCCAAGCTTTCGAAGTTGTGCGGTTGTCTCGTACCCATCCATGTAAGGCATTTGAATGTCCATCAGGATGGCATCCCAATCGGAGCTTCCAAAGAGTTGAACGGCTTCTTGCCCACCGGCTGCTTGCTCCACCTCGATTCCGGCCGGACGCAAATAGCGTTCAATGAGCGTTCGGTTATCGATAACATCATCGACGACGAGAATCTTTTTACCCGTTAACCGCTTTGCGGAATCAGATAATTCTTTTCCTTGGCCATTCTTTTGGCCTTTTCGCTGGTCGTTTCGTTGGTCATTTCTCTGACCATTTCTCTGGTCATTTTCCTCGTAATAACCTTGCGTCGAAGCGATTTCTGCGGCGGCCGATCGCTCCAGTTGCGGCGCGCGAATCGAAACGAGAAACGTGGTTCCTTCGCCAGGAATCGACTTAATGATCAAAACATCTCCGCCGAGGTTTCGCGCTAGCTGCTTCGAGATCGCTAAGCCTAAGCCTGTTCCGCCGTAAATCCGCCTTGTTGAAGAGTCCGCTTGCGCGAAGGGTTCGAAAATCTTTTGCACTTCCTCTGAGCTCAGACCGATTCCTGTGTCGTGAACTTCGAACCTGATTTCCTTCAACGGAGCGGCATCACGCACGTCGGCCGAAACTTTCACCGATCCCCGATGGGTGAACTTGATCGCATTCCCAATGACATTCAACAAAATCTGCTTCAAGCGAAGAGGATCCGAAACGAAACGGTTTTGGATCCCCTCGCCTCGATGGAATTCAAGGGCGATTCCTTTGTCGCTGGCCTTATTGTTGAGGGTAGCTTCGAGATCTTTAAGAAGCTCGTTGAGATCGAATTCATTTTTCTCAAGTTCAAGCCTCTGGGCTTCAATGCGTGAAAGATCAAGAATATCATCGATGATTCGCAACAAGAGCTTGCCGTTGCGACTGATGCTCGAGATACACTCGTCGCGATCTTGCGCCGCCAATTCCGATTGCGAGAGCACGTCAGCAAAACCTAGCACGGCACTCAAGGGCGTACGAATTTCGTGCGACATATTCGCAAGAAAGCGGCTCTTCGCAATGTTGGCGGACTCAGCTTCTTCTTTTAAGTGAGCCATCATCCCGATTTGATCGCCGAGGAGGCGACTTTGCTGGTCAAGGCGTACGAAGACGCGAACTTTTGCGCGAACGATATGAGGATCGAGAGGCTTAAATAAAACGTCGACGGCGCCGCTTTCGTACCCTTCAAAGATGAGACCCGAGTCCGCCGCTTGGGCCGTTACGAAGATAATCGGTAGATCCCGACTCCGATGCACACCGCGAATGAGCCTCGCGAGTTCAAAGCCGGTCATCGTCGGCATTTGCACGTCTAGAAGCGCAAGTCCGAAATCATGATCGAGAAGTAAGTCGAGCGCCTGATCCGGAGATGAGGCCGTGTGGATTTCGACGTCGCTAGCTTCTATCAGCCGCTGAAGGGCGATGATGTTCTCGCGAAGATCGTCGACGATGAGAATCTTCGTTTTCATAAGCTCAACTCCGTTTGGCTATGAACAAAACTGTTTAACAGATCAGCGATCGAACCAAGTTCGAGTACAAAGGACGGTTCGAATCGATTGAGTGCGGCGCGCGGCATGAAGGGCGACTCAGCCTCTTCGGGATCTTGCACGATCGTGACGCCGCCACTTTCGTGTATAAGCTGTAAACCTTCAGCTCCGTCGCCGTTTGCGCCGGTGAGCAAAATGCCGATCGCTCGCGATTTCAGTGAACGCGCAACCGACATGAAGAAAACATCAATCGAAGGGCGCGAGTACATCACCGGATCATCCACACTAAGAGCGACCGTGCGATCACGCTCAACTAAAATGTGATAGCCAGGGCAAGCCATATAGACAATGCCAGGCTCCAGTTTCATTTTGTCTTCGACCTCGACAACGCGGGCACCAGTGCCTCCGCCGTAGATCAAACCCACATCTAGGCGCGCAGTCGGCGGCATATGTTGAACAACGAGGATAGGAATATGAAACTCGGGATGAAGGTACGTTAAGAGCTTCCGGATTGCCGCGACTCCGCCCGCTGAAGCCCCTACCGCTATAAGTTCGATTCGTCTTGCTCGCGGATTAGACATGCAGACCCCGAGACGTCATCGCGCGTTTGCGATAGATCCGCCATTTCTCACTGACCGCATCGAACTCGGTTTCAACTTTTGAGAAACGAATGGCCTCTTTACTGCCAAGGCAAAGAAGTCCCCCGTAGCAGAGCGAATCCGTAAGAAGACGCAAGACTCGCGCTTGGAGCGTTTTATTAAAATAGATCAGGACGTTTCGACATAAAACGAGCTGGCACTCCGCAAAGACGCCATCTGTTACAAGGCTGTGTTCCGAAAAAACGACGTTACGGAGGAGATCCGAATTCATCTTTACCAAGCCATAGTCGGCCGCATAGTACTGACCAAAAGAATCTCGACCGCCCGCTTCTTGGTAGTTGCGCGTATGCACTTTGATATCGTCCGTGCGATAAATTCCGTCTTTAGCGGCCCTGATCGCACGCGGATTGATGTCGGTGGCGTAGATCGTGGTCTTCTCTTCGATTCCCTCTTCGCGGAATAAAATCGCAAGCGAGTAGATTTCCTCGCCCGTGCTGCAACCAGCGCTCCAGACTTTGATGGTCGGATAAGTTTTTAAGATCGGCACGATCTCTTGGCGTAGGCACCGAAAGAATTCGGGATCGCGAAACATCTCGCTCGTGGTCACCGTTAGTACGGAGAGAACCTGACGAAACATCGCGGGATCACGAAGCAGTGAGCGCAAAGCCTCCAACGGATCGCTGAAGCGAAAATGGCGAAGTACCGCTTCCACTCTTCGGACCATCGAAGCCTCGGAATAATCTTGAAAGTCGTAGCCGTACTTCAGCCGAATGCCTTCGATGAAGAGTCGAACTTCAGTTTCATCAAGCGCTAGATTCACAGCGTCGCTCCTGTTCCCGGATGCGCGCCACTACCAGGAACCCAAACGCTTAAGAGAGAAAGAAGATGAGTTAGGTTTATCGGTTTTGGAAGGTAGTCGTTAGCACCGGCTTCGATGCAGCGCTCTTGTTCACCTTTCATGGCTTTCGCGGTGAGCGCAATCATCGGAAGATCTTTGTGCTCGCGCTGAGCGCGGATACGTTTCATCGCCTCGAGCCCATCCATTTTCGGCATCATGATGTCCATCAAAACGAGGTCCGTTTCTGGTCGTACTTGGAGCTTTTCCAAAGCTTCAATCCCGTTGCGCGCAACCGTGACCTTGAAGCCTTCAGCTTCCAACGCGCTCGTTAAAGCGAACAAGTTACGCAAATCGTCGTCGACGAGAAGAACGCTTTTGCCAGCGAATCGTTTCGCCTTTCCCTGCGACGATGATCCTCGAAACTCAGATTGTTCAAGGCCGAGCTCGCCAAAGCTTTGTCTTCTTTCGTCCTCGGGCGCTTGAGCATCGACGCGGTGGAGGAAGAGATTCACTTCATCCAAGAGGCGTTCCGGCGACTTTGCGCCCTTGATAATAATGCTATCGGAGTAGCGGCGGAGACGATCTTCTTCCTGCGGCGAAAGATCCTTACCGGTATAGACGATGACGGGAGGCAAGGCGACGGCGCCCCCACCACCTAGAGATTCTAAAAGCTCAAAGCCCGACATATCCGGTAATTTGAGGTCCAACACCATGCAGTCGATGCCACCCGCTTTCAAGAGCTCAGCGGCTTCGTGACCGCTCGAAACGGAGAGCACTTCCGTTCCCTTGGCCGCGACAAGCTCGTTGATCGCTCGATTTTGTGTTTCGTCGTCCTCCACGATGAGGAGCCTTTTGACCTTCTTGTCGATGACGCTCTCGATACGAGTGAGGGCCGCACGTACACCGTCAACCGTCACGGGACTCGCAAGGAACCCAACAGCTCCGAGCCGAAGAGCATTATTTTTATAATCAGAGGCCGAGATCATGTGCAAAGGAACATGGCGAAGTCGCGGTGTCTTTTTGAGCTTCTCGAAGAAATTGAGTCCTTCAACATCGGAAAGTTTTGTATCGAGAAGGATAGCGTGAGGCACAACCTGTTCCATGAGCTTCAAAGCTGCACCGCTACTCTCCGCGAGAAGCGGCGTAAAACCGTGAGATCTTGCAACTTCAGCCACGGAGTCACGAAACTTGAGATCATCCTCGATGATCAAAAGAGTTTTGGCGTTCTTCGATAATCCCGAGAGTGGTCCTCGTTCCGTGGGATTTACGTCTTGCGCCCCCGTCTCTACCGCGATCTGGTTTCTCGAAGTTTGTGCCGTGTTCGATAACTCTATCGGCTTCTCGACAATGGCCGTCGAAGCCGACTTCAGTCCCGCATCCGAAATCTCGGTCGGAATTTCAACCGTAAAGCAGCTGCCCTTTCCTTCTTCACTCTCAATCGTAATTTGTCCGCCAAGAAGGGCCGCGAGTTCTCGACTGATCGTTAAACCAAGACCAGTGCCGCCGTAACGTCGACTCACCGACCCGTCGGCTTGCTCGAAGGCTTCCCAGATGAGTTGTTTTTTGTCCTCAGGAATTCCGATCCCAGTATCAGTAACCGAAACTCTGAAGTTAGGTTTATCTGTTCCAGTAGCGCCCTCAGAAGCCGTCACCTGCAATTTGACTTCACCTTTTTCTGTAAATTTCAAAGCGTTCGAAACGAGATTACGGACAATTTGCTGTAGACGCTGGCGATCGGTGCGCAGCTCTTTCGGTGCGCCGTCTGAGATTTCGATCTTGAAACCGATATTCTTGCTTTCAGCCTGAGGACGGAAGGAAGATTCAAGCTGCTTGATAAAACTGACCGTTGAGAAAAGTTCCGGCCTTGCTTGCAGCTTTTTCGCTTCAAGCTTTGACAGATCCAGGATGTCGTTGATGAGTTCGAGTAGGTCTTGACCTGCATCGCGGATCGTTTTTGCAAAGTCGATCTGCTGCTGATTGAGGTTCTTTTCTTTATTCTCTTGGAAGATCGTAGCCAAGATCATAACGCTATTAAGTGGTGTCCTCAGCTCATGTGACATCTTGGCGAGGAACTCAGATTTGTACTGATTGGCGCGCTCAAGCTCTTGAGCTTTTTCTTCAATGCGCTTCCGACTTGTTTCCAGGGCCTGATTTTTCAAATTCAAGCTTTCCTGTTGGCTTTCGAGGGAGCGAGCTTGCGTTTCTAGCTCTTCGTTCACCTGCCGCAATTCTTCGGTTTGCGATTGCAACGCTTTTTCCGACTGGAGGAGAGCTTTCGTTTGTTCTTCGAGCTCTTCGTTCGTCGTCCGCAGCTCTTCTTGTTGCATTTGAAGCTCTTCGGCTTGCCGCTGAGTTTCTGTCAAAAGTGAGTTGAGGCGTGAGCGGCCGCGAGCCGAAACAAGACTAGCTCCGAAGACCTCGCGAATCTGCTCGATCCAAGCGATCTGTCTTTCATCCGGCCGGTGAAAGGTTGCCAGCTCTAATAGCCCCGCGAGTTCTCCTCGGAATTTAAGAGGGACGAAGACGATCGTGCTTGGTCGGGCCGCACCCATCTGGCTCGAAAGCGAGAAGAACGTAGGAGGCACGTCATCAACAAACGTGAAAGATTCAGCTTCTGCCGCTTGGCCGACGAGTCCTTCTCCGACGCGGTAACTGTTTCCATTCCCATTTGCGCGTAGGTGACCTGACGATTCCAGATAGACGTTCACGAGCGGAAAGCCGAGCTTTTCCTTAACGAACCGGGCGATGTTCGAAGAAAGTGAATCAAGCGCGAGATCTCCAGCCACCAAAAGTCCCGCTTCGTGAGCCGAAGCTTTGATCCACGCTTCCTGACTTTTGCGCGCAGCCTCAGTCGCTTGTCGACGCATCTGTTTTACGAAGGAAGTAAAAAGCAAACCGAGAACAACGACATTTAGAATCGTGGAGCCTATGAGAGTTGCAAAAACAATCCGGCTTTTTTCACCCGCTTCGGCCGTTCTTTCTCTTAGCAACTTACTTTCATTCTGATTGAGGTCATCAGCGAGCTTCCGGACGCGCACCATTTCTTGCCGCCCTTGCGCTGCGAAGTCTGCGTACGAAGATGGAGTACGAACCGTTTGGAAACGATTTAGCGCTTGATTCATGAGGGCGATCCGACGATCGATGGCGCTTGCAAACTCCTCAACGCGCGCTTTTTGATCCGAGTTGTCCGTGACCAACTCACGCAGGCGAGTCAAATGCATCTGCGCATCGTCGATGAGTGTGCTGCGAATCTCCAAGGGGGCGGCCTCGGGCCGAAGCATGTAGCCACGTTGTTCGCTCTCCGCACCGACTAAAGCGGCCGTGATCGCTTCGATCTCGTGGAGAACTCGATGAGTGTGATCAACCCAAGCTTGTTGTCGAAGGGACTCCGAGATTGTGGTCGAGAGAAACCAGCTATTGAGAAAAAGGATTAAAAGTCCCGCACCGAAGAGAGCTGACAAAACTTTCAAGCGAAAGGGCAACTGCTTCGGCATTGAACCACCTCCTGGTCCGGCCTCGAGTTTGACTACGTCCGGCTTCGCTTCTTAGCGCCCAATCACGATTCCAAGCGGAAGCTTCTGTCGTCTGAGACAGGGTTGACTTTTGCTTTCGATCAAAACGTTGAACAAAAACTCCTCCTCGCCCTCGTGGGAGACAAAGCGTCGCGAAAACGAAAGCACGGAACAGATGATTCAGAATTATCTATCTAGCGTTAAGAAAACCGCCGAACAGTGTAGAACTTCAATCAAGTTTCATACACATCCGACAACTCTTCACTCATTAGGTTTTTACGAGTTGTCGCCATTATCACAGCGAATTCGAGAATCCCTCACGAAAGCAAACCACTTCCGGATCTATTATGGCTGGCAGCTTGGAACGATTTTTCCGACCGACCAACCGATAAGAACCACCAGAAGAACTAAGTGAGAATCAACTAAGAACAAGACAGCAAACGCGAGAGAGAGGGAGGGAGCAGAGAATGGCACAGACGTCGATCGTCGATGAGTTCATGAAGAAACTGCAAGAAGCGGAGCGCACCGGAGATGTTAAAGACCTCGTGACTCTTTTCTCAGAAGGTGCTGAATGCACAGCGCTGACTCGCCATAATGTCCACGCAAAGAATGAAGGACAGCCGCAATCACCTACGCAATTCTGGCGTCAATACTTAAAGGCCTTCGATTCAATCCAGTCGAAGTTCAACAACGTTATCGACAACGGTCGATTTGCGGTCCTTGAATGGCATTCAACGGGGTGTCTGCCGATGGGTCTTCCGATCGATTACAACGGAGTAAGCATCCTTGAGTATGATGCAGACAACGTTCACAAGTTTCGCACTTACTATGATTCGGCAGCCCTACTTCCGTACGCCGCTCGCGCCGAGAAGACGCATTCTCAAACGGTCGGTAATCCGGAGATCAATGCGACTGCGAGTTCCTGATTCGAACCTAGGGTTTGCTTCGCTCTGATTGTTGATGATTCTTTTTGCGATCTGCCAAAGAAATTTGAACGTGACGAACTTTGTGGAGATGAGATGACTCACGAAAAACAACAACGTGTCCTGAGATTTTGGTTTGGTGACGACCCCCTTAAACCACTTGCAAACCGCTCGCTCTGGTTCGCCCGCAGTGCCGAAGTTGATTCGATGATTCGCGAGCGCTTTGAGCCTTTGCTGAGCGAAGCCGCAACCGGAGCTTTCGACGATTGGGCGAAGACGAAAGATGGTGCCCTCGCCCTCGTGGTTCTCTGCGACCAGTTCCCGCGCAATATGTATCGCGACGACGAAGAAGCTTTTCGCTACGACGATCGCTCGCTGAGAGCTGCACAGATCGCGATCGACCACGGACTCGATAAAGGCATGTCTGTAGTCGAGCGAGTTTTTCTGTACCTTCCGTTTGAACATAGCGAAAACATCGATGTGCAAAACCGATCGGTCGAGCTCTATCAAGAACTCATGGAAGAAGCGCGCGATGAAGAGCGCTCTTTCATTCAGGAAGCCCTCGACTATGCTCTTCGCCACCGCGAAATTATCGCGAAGTTCGGTCGCTTCCCTCATCGCAACGATCTTCTCGGAAGGTCGAGCACGAAAGATGAAATCGAATTCCTCAAACGTCCGGGGTCTGCTTTCTAGCAGCTGAGTTGAAGCTCTGCTCTCCAAAAAAATTTATGCTTGTCGCGCTCGGCGAAAGGCCGAGCGCGGAGTGAAACGTGTTGCGAAAAATCCACATGCAATCGACTCCGAGTCGGGGGATTTTGTCATGCGGAGACAGGGATAGTTTATTAGGAGGTCAATCATGGAATCGAGGACGATCCCGCCGGGCCACGCGAGCGCTCGGCAAACCGAGATGGGCGAACGTTTCAATCGCGTACTTTTCTCGGCTTTAGATGCACTGGAATCCCAGAGCATTCCCTTTGCATTGATCGGCGGAATCGCGGCGAGTGGATTAGGCCGCCCGCGCTCCACGCATGACATCGACATCTTCGTTCGACCTGAAGACGCTGACGCAGCTTTGGAGGCCCTAGGTAAAGGCGGCTTCGAAATTGAAAAAACGGATCCTCGCTGGCTCTACAAAGGCTGGATGGAAGATCAAATGGTCGACATCATCTTCAAGTCGCAAGGAGATATCTACTTCGACAACGAGATGAGCAGCCACGCGCGAAAAATCCATTTTCACGGTCGAGATATTCCCGCCGTCGCTCCGGAAGACTTGTTGATCATCAAGGCGGCGGTTCATGCCGAAGTAGGTCCGCACCACTGGCACGATGCGCTCGCGATTTTGTCGCACGCAAACCTCGACTGGCAGTACTTGATGAGACGCGCCCGTCGCGCCGCTCGTCGCGTGCTGGCACTTTTGATTTACGCTCAGTCGAACGACATCTGGATTCCCAACAACGTGATCCACGAACTCTTCTCGGGTATCTTCGGTCAAAATCCAAACAAGAATCAGCCCGAGCCGCATAAGACGTTCGCGAGTCAACAACAACCGGCTCCCGCTCCCCAGGCACCGCAAGCGCAGGCGGCTGCTTCGCCCAAGCACCTTGAGACCTATATGGTCGGACATATTCTCGATAAGCTGGCGACGGATGGACGGACGGCCGCTAACGATTTGCAACTTTCCGTCGGCGGAAAAAAGATTCTCGTCAAAGGCGAAGTTCTCTCGAAAGATCAGCGCATCGCGATTGAGGAAGTCATCCAAGAGCTTGCCGTTGGTTTCGAAATCGATAACCAAGTGCGGGTAACGGAAGTGACGGCTCCTCAAGCGGAGGCGGTGGTATGATTCGCATTGCGGCGGTAGGCGACATTCACTACGACCGTCGATCGAGCGGCAAGTTAACGAAGTACATGGATGGACTTGAGCAAACGGCCGATCTCCTGTTGCTGGCGGGAGATCTCACGCAAGTCGGTTCGGTCGAGGAGATGTCGGTGCTTGCCGACGACCTCGCCGAGTGTCCGGTGCCGGTGATCACGGTTTTCGGAAATCATGACTACCATTCGAACATTCAAGAAAAACTCTCGGAGATGTTAACTCGAGTGGGCGTTACGGTGCTTGAGGGCACCGCGGTTAGCTTGGATGTTCAAGGCCAGTCCGTAGGCGTGATGGGCCTAAAGGGTTTCGGCGGAGGTTTTATCGGCGCTTGCGGAAGCGATTTCGGCGAGCAGGAGATGAAGAACTTCATCCGCTTCACGAAATCGCAAGCTGATGCGCTTCGCAACGGTCTGATCTCTCTCAACACGGATTACAAGATCGCGTTGACTCACTACTCGCCTTGCGAGGACACGCTCTTGGGCGAAAAGAAGGAGATCTATCCGTTTCTCGGTAGCTACCTCCTAGCGGAAGCGATCGACGAAGGTGGCGCGGACATCGCGTTCCACGGCCACGCCCACCACGGAGTCGAGAAGGGCTGCACGCCTGGTGGCGTGCCCGTGCGCAACGTGGCTATGCCGGTGATTCGGCATGCGTTCAATATCTACACCCTGAATAAGGAGGGGGCGATTCATCAGGAGCGCTCTTTTGCCGCGGTCACCTCTTGAACTGGGCCACCTTGTTGCAGATCAACCAAACGCTGACGCTAGGTTGATCTCAGCAAGAGTGGCCAGAATCTTGCTCATCAGGCGCCCATGTCGCGCCCCTGCCCGTATTGCTTACATCACGAAACAAACTCGTCCGAAGATCGGAGCATCGTCCGGGCAGGATGGTTTCGACGCAAGTCTGATGGCCAGCGTGTGCAGCGCTATCACTGCACGTCGTGCGGCCGTGGCTTTTCAAGCGCGACGTTTAACGATTGCTTTCGACAAAACAAACGTCACTTCAATCACAGAGTAAAAATGGATTTCGTCGAAGGCGTCTCGATGCGCGCAATTGCGCGCAAACACAATCTGCATCGCACCACCGTCAAACGAAAACTCATCTTTCTCGGAGTAAAGGCTAATAAAAATTTCCGGAA
>SXGS01149264.1_pt1 | contig 36623 bp, 32 predicted proteins | sample 3174681 | NCBI WGS metagenome assembly SXGS01 (sample SAMN11356861, study PRJNA531348) | freshwater metagenome | isolation source: freshwater sample F1-80 | place: China: Fuxian Lake, Yuxi | collected 2017-12-25
CGGTCCGGGAACCATTTGATCAAGGTGGAGACCGGCGAGATGGAGCCGATGCCGAGGCCGATTCCGCCGATCACGCCGTAACCGAGGTAGACCAGCCAGAGCTGGCCGGTGAAGATGCCCAGCGCGCCGACCAGGAACCCCACGGTCCAGCACAAGGCCGCGGTCGCCATGGCTTTGCGTGGACCGCCCCGGTCCACCCAGGTGCCGAAGACCGCTGCAGAGACCCCGAGCATCACGATCGCGATCGAGAAGATGATGCCGATTTCGGTCTGCCCCACGCCGAAATGCTTGACCAATGCGGTCTTGTAGACGCTTGTGGCGTAGGCCTGTCCGATGCACAAATGCACGGCCAGCGCGGCGGGCGGAATCAACCAGCGGTTGAAGCCGGGCGGCGCGATGGTTCGGGACCGTTCCAGCCACGGAATTCGGTCCAAGACGGCTAAAGCGCTCACAGTTCGGCTCCTTTGCCAAGACATTGCCACGACGACGGCGATTGCTACCTCAGATTCTGCACCCTACCAGCCCGGAAACCCGGAATATTAGCCATATTGTGAGGAACTTCGGGTGCGTCGGCGCCGTTGGACTTGTTAGGGTTGAAAGATCACTCGCCCGAAATGGAGGACGAATATGGCATTCGGTGGAAACCCGGTCTTTGCCAACAACAAGAACTTCAGCGACAAGCCCCCGGTGCCGCAGGCACCGCAAGGCTACGCTGCACAAGGCTATGGCCAGACTGGATACGCAACTCCGCCGCCGGTGTACACGCCGGAGCAGTTGCAGGGGATGTACAACCAGCCGCCGGCGTCGAACGCCCAGATGGGCCGGATGACGTATGACGATGTGCTGATGAAGACCCTGGGCACTTTGGGCCTGGTCGTCGTCGGTGCCGCGGTCGGTTGGGTGTTCCCGATCCTGTTGCTGCCCGGAATGATCGTCGGCTTGGTGTTGGGCCTGGTCAACGCGTTCAAGAAGGAACCGTCCAAGGCTTTGATCCTGGCCTACGCCCTGTTCCAAGGCTTCTTCCTGGGGGCGCTCTCCGGAGTTTTGGAAGCTCGCTTCAGCGGCATCGTGTTCCAAGCCGTGCTGGGCACGCTGATCGTGTTCGGCCTGACCCTGGCGCTCTACAAGAGCGGCAAGTTCCGCGCCACGCCGAAGATGACCCGGTTCTTCATGATCGCCCTGGGCGGCTACGCGATCTTCTCGCTGGTGAACCTCGGCCTGGTGATGTTCGGCGGCATGGCGAGCCCATGGGGTATGCGGGGAATCATGGTGTTCGGCATCCCGCTCGGTGTGATCATCGGGATCTTCGCGGTCGGCCTGGCCACCTACTCGCTGATCCTGGACTTCACCTCGATCGAGCAGGGTGTCAAAAACGGCCTGCCGGCCAAGTACTCCTGGTCTGCGGCCTTCGGCCTGACCGTGACCTTGATCTGGCTGTACGTCGAGATCCTGCGGATCCTGGCTCTGCTCAGAGGCAATAACTAGCTAACCGAACCGCATCCGAAGAGGGGCCCCGCCGTCGGCGGGGCCCCTCTTCGCGTAGCTGGTCCAATCGGCGATTCGGCTGGTGCCGCTGTTTTTGGACAACGCCGCCGAAATTTCCCCGGCATTTTCCAAAAACAGCGGCGCGGGACCTGCGCGGTAGCCGGGGGAAGGTGTGCCTAGACCAGCCGTTGCGCACCGGGTCCGGGCAGCACCTCGAAGACATCGGGCGCGGCGAAGCCGGCGGTGCGGAAGGCGGCTTCCACCGCCGCACCAACCTTGCCGGCGTCGGGCTCCCGGACCAGGGCGATCGCGGAGCCGCCGAAGCCGCCGCCGGTCATCCTGGCCCCCAACGCGCCGTTGGCCTGGGCCGTGGCCACGGCCAGATCCAGTTCCGGGCTGGAAATCTCGAAGTCGTCGCGCATCGAGCGGTGGCTGCGGTCCAAGATCCCACCGATTCCGCCGGGGCCGGCAGAGCGCAGCACCGAAACGGTTTCCAGCACCCGGGCGTTCTCGGTCACGATGTGCCGGGCCCGGCGGAAGGTCTCCTGGTCCAGGAGTCTTTCCGCCCGGGGCAGATCTGCCGGCTCCAGGTCGCGCAGTGCAGCGATGCCCAGGGCCGCCGCAGCGCGTTCGCAGGAGGCCCGCCGGTCCGCATAGCCGCCGTCGGCGTGCGCATGCGAGACCTTGGTGTCCACTACCAGGATGACCAGGCCGGCCCCGGGCAGATCCAGCGGAACCGGCTCGGACTCCCGGCTGCGGCAATCCAGGAAAACCGCATGGCCCGCTTCGGAAAGCAGCGACGCGGATTGGTCCAGGATCCCGGTCGGCGCGCCGACCACATCGTTTTCCGCATGCTGGCCGACCAGCACCAGCTCTTCCCGGCTCAGTCCCGCCTGCAGCAGCTCGTTCAGAGCCAGAGCGGTTGCGGATTCGAGCGCGGCCGACGACGAGAGGCCGGCCCCGGTGGGCACCGTCGAGTCGACGAACAGGTCGAAGCCCGGTACCTCGACGCCGCGTTGCTGCAGCGCCCAAACCACCCCGAGCAGATAAGCGGACCAGCCCCGGGCGGCTCCGGCGTCGGCGACCCGGCCGGCCACCGGTTCGCTGGCCGGATGCGCGGAGGCCAATCGGACCCGGCCGTCCGCACGCCGGCGCAGGGCCACCACGGCCTGCCGGTCGATGGCGAAGGGCAATACGAAGCCCTGGGTGTAGTCCGTGTGTTCGCCGATCAGGTTGACCCGGCCCGGGGCTTGCCAGCAGCCTTCCGGAGCCATCCCGAAGGTCTCCCGGAAAGCCTGCTGCACCGACTCTGCCCGGTTCATGATCCACTCCCTTGCTGGAGCCGCCCGGCTTCGCGCAGTTGTCCGGCGATCCGCTCCGGCGTGCTGTCGTTGATGAATGCACCCATCGCCGCCTCGCTGCCGGCCAGGAATTTGAGTTTGTCGGCGGATCGGCGCGGCGAGGTGATCTGCAGATGCAGCCGGCTCACGGCACGCAGGCCGGGGTCGACCGGAGCCTGGTGCCACGCTGCGATGTAAGGCGTCGGCGAATCGTAGACCGAGTCCAAACGGTGCAGCAGGTCCAGGTACAGCACCGCGAGCTCATCGAGTTCCGGGCCGGACAGCCCGGCCAGGTCGGCGACCTGCCGGTGCGGCACCAGATGCACTTCGAGCGGCCAATGCGCGGCAAACGGGACGAAAGCGCTGAAGTGATCGCCTTGCAGCACCATCCGGTCGCCGGCTTCCTGCTCCGAGTGCAGGATGTGCTCCAGCAGCACCTGCCCGGACCGCTCGTGGTGCTTCGCGGCGGCTTCCGCCATGACCGTCGCGCGCGGCGTCAGGTAGGGGTAGGCGTAGATCTGGCCATGCGGGTGGTGCAGGGTCACGCCGACGTCTTTGCCCCGGTTTTCGAAGGGGAAAACCTGTTTGATCCCGGGCAGCGCACTCAGCCAGGCGGTGCGTTGCGCCAGCGCCGCCAATACGGTGCGTGCCCGCCGGGGCCCCAAGGTGCCGAAAGAGCCCTGGTGGTCCGAGGTGAACGCCACCACTTCGCAGCGGCCGAAACCAGTGCTCTTGGTACCCCAGACCGGCGGGACCGGAGTATGTTCGGCGAGCGACCCCAGAGCCGGACCGAGCGAGGGGAAGCGATTCTCGAAGACCGCCACGTCGTAGTCTGCAGCGGGGATTTCCGAGGCAGCCCCCGGTTTGCTCGGGCACAACGGGCATTGGTCGGCCGGCGGCAGATAGGTCCGGTTGCCGCGGTGGGCCGCAATCGCGACCCAGTCGCCGGTCAGCGCGTCGTACCGGACTTCGCCGGCCGCATCTGCCGCGCGCGGCTCGAGCGGACGTTGGTCCGGCTCCGGATGCGGGCGGGCGGTCTCGTCGAAGTAGATCAATTCCCGCCCGTCGGCCAGCCGGATGCTGCTCATTGCGGGAATCATCGGGCCGCCTTCGTTTCGGGAACTGCACTGGCGATCCGCATCTCGGCGACCAGTGGCTGGTAGGTTTCCCGGACCGGAGGCGAGATGCCGTCGTCGGTGATCAGCACATCGATTTCATCGATCTGGGCGAAGCTCGACAAGGCCCGCAGACCGAATTTGCTGTGGTCGGCCAGGACCACGAGCCGGTTCGCCGAATCGATGAAGGCCGCGTTGGTCTGCGCCTCGGCCAGATTCGGACTGCTCAATCCGCGCAAGTGCACCCCGTGCACACCCAGGAAACACATATCCGCATTCAGCGTGCTGATCGCCGCGATGCTGAGCGGGCCGACCAAAGCTTCCGACGGCGTCCGCTCGCCGCCGGTGACGATCACGGCCGGTTGGCTGGGCAATTGGTGCAGCGCCTCGGCGGCCTTGATCGAATTTGTGATGATGGTCAAGGCTTCGACCTGGCCCAGGCTGGCGGCCAGATGATAGGTCGTGGTCCCGGCGCCGAGCGCGATCGTCATGCCGGGCTCGATCAGGCCGAGGGCTTCGCGGGCGATCGAACGTTTTGCCGCCAGCTGCCGGTCCGCTTTCGAGGCGAAGCCGGGCTCGATCGAACTCAGGGCATTGAGCCGACTCGCGCCACCATGGATCTTCTTCAGCAGCTGCTGTTCGTCGAGGATTTCGATGTCCCGCCGGATGGTCATCTCGCTCACGTCGAGTGCTGCGGCCAAGCCTGCGACGCGCACCGCGGGTGCATCGCGGAGGGCTTGCAGGATCCGGCTGTGGCGTTCCGGTGGCAGCATGCTCGCTCCTTCTTTCGATCAAAATATAAGTTATTCAAACAAAATATAACATCTGCGAAAGCGCTTCGATCGTCATGATGCGCGACAGCCGGAAAGTCTCAGATTCAATAAGTAGACAACACTTATTGCGCAATAGTTCTTGTTCATTTACAGTTGCAGGCATGAGCAACCGAGATGACTCACGCAGCACCCTGACGTCGGCGGCTTCGCTCCGGGTCCTGGCGCATCCGACCCGGCTGCGCCTCTTGGGGCTGCTGCGCGAGCTGGGGCCGCAGACCGCTGCGCAACTCGGCGATGTGGTCGACGAGGCGCCCGGCACCATCAGCTACCACCTCGCGAAGCTCGCCTCGGTGGGGCTGATCGATTCGGCGGTTCCGCAGAGCAGCGACCAGCGCGAACGCTGGTGGCAGGCCACTGCTCCGCTGACCAGCTGGGCAGCAGCGGAACTGCTCGATGATCCGGAGCAAATGGCGGCGGCTTCGGCGCTGCAGAAAACGGTCGCCCAGGAGTATGCGGCCCGCTTCAACGAATACGTCGACGCCACCCCGGCGATGCCCCGGGAATGGGTCGCGGCGGGAGCCAGCAGCGACCGGAGCCTGCGTCTGACGGTCGAGGAGCTCAAGGCGATGCGCGCGGAGATCGATTCGCTCATCGAACGGTGGCAGGAGGTCAGCGCGGCCCACGACCCGGCGGCCGACGATGGGGCCGAGCCGGTGTTCCTGCTGTACCAGGCGTACCGGCGCCCGTAGGTCCGGTCCGATGCGGCATCGGGGCGGCGGGGCGGCGCCGGGGCGTGGGCCGATCGGTTCGCTCGTGGCGCTGCTGACCGCACACGCAATCTCACAGACCGGGAACGTGGTCACCGCTTTTGCGATTCCCTTCTATGTGATCGGGATCGGAGGATCCGGCATGGAGGTGGGAACCGCGGCTTTCTTCGCCACTGCTCCGGTGGTGCTCGGCGGGATGCTCGGCGGCGTTTTGGTCGATCGCCTCGGGCACCGCCGGGTGTCGATCCTGGCGGATCTGCTGAGCGGAGTCACCGTGCTGATCATTCCGGTCTTGGCCTCGACCGTCGGCTTGCCGTTCTGGGCCTTGCTGTTGCTGGTGTTCGTCGGCGGCTTGTTCGACACACCCGGGCAGACCGCGCGCAGAGTCATGCTGCCGGCGTTGTCGGCCCGGGCCGGGGTGCACCTGGAGCAGAGCGTCGGCCTGCTCGACGGCTCGGAGCGGCTCGCCCGGCTGATCGGGGCGTCGCTGGCCGGACTCCTGGTGGCGCTGTGCGGGGCGACGCCCGCGCTTTTCGCGAATGCCGCAGCCTTCGCCGTCTCCGGGTTGCTAACCTGGCGCTGCGTTGCCCCGACGCCGGTTCGGCCGCGCCCGCAGGGCCCGGACGTCGGCGCTTCCCGGCCCGGCTATTGGGCCGAATTGGCCGAAGGGCTCGGTTTCATCAAACGCGACCGCCTGATGCGCCTGGTGGTGGGCCTGGTGCTGGTGACCAACCTCTTCGACGCGGCCCGCGGTTCGACCCTGATGCCGCTCTATGCCAACGATCGCTTAGGCGGCGCGGCAGCTTTGGGACTTCTCGTCGCGGTTGCCGCCGGATCGGCGCTATTGGGCAACGTCGGCTTCGGCTTCGTTGCCCACCGAGTGCCCCGAAGGGTCCTTTTCGCGGTGTGCTTCATGATCGCCGGCGGCCCGTTGAGCGGCGCTTTCGCCCTCGGAGCGCCGTTGCCGGTGCTGCTTGCGGCGTCGGCGGTCTCCGGGCTCGCGAGCGGCGCGCTCAACCCGATCCTCGGCGCCGTCGAGCTGGAGCGGGTGCCCGAAGCCATGCGCGGACGGGTGCTGGGCATGATCAATGCCGGAGCCTGGGCCGGAGTGCCGTTCGGCGCGCTGCTCGGGGGTTGGACGGTGGACGCGTTCGGTCTGGCCGCCGCCTTCGGCGCCATCGCGGTGCTGTATTCGGCCATCACGCTCAGCCCCTTACTCGGCGGCTCCTGGCGATTGATGGAGCGGACCCGGGCTGCGGCCCCCGGGCAAGCGAATGCGGGTCCGGCGTTGTAGCGTGGGGAATATGACGGACTTTCCGGCCCCAGCAGCTGCCCCTGAGCTTCCCGGCTCCTTGCTCCGCATCCGCGCCGCGGGTGCCGAAGCGGTGATCTCCCGGTTGGCTGCCGGCCTGCGCAGCTATGCCCGGTCGGGAGTGCAGCTCACCGAGCCGGCGCTCCACGAACCGGTGGCCCCGGGCGGATCCGGCTTGACGTTGGCACCGTGGCCGAACCGGGTGGCCGGCGGGCGTTGGCTGTTGGGCGGTGTGGAACAGCAGCTGGACATCACCGAGGTGGCCCGCGGGCACGCGATTCACGGATTGCTCCGGAATGCCGAGTACGCGGTGCTGGCGGAATCCGAAGTCGCCGTGCAGCTGGCTGCGCGGATCTATCCGCAGCACGGCTACCCGTTCCAACTGCTGCATGTGGTCGACTACCGGATTGCCGACGACGGCTCGCTCCAGGTGCGGCAAACCCTGCGCAACGAGTCCGCGGCCGCGGCACCGGCGGCGCTGGGCGCACATCCGTATCTGCGGCTGGGCGACCTGCCAGCAGACGCTTTGACCTTGACGGTTCCGGCGACGCGTTTCCTGAGTGCCGACGAAGCCTTGATTCCGCAGGGCGAACACGCGGTCGGTGCGGAACAGGATCTGCGTGCCGGGCGGCCACTGGCCGCACTCGAGATGGACCGCGCATATACCGGCCTGGCCGCCGACCGCGACGGCTGGGTCCGCAGCACGCTCAGCGCTGCGGACGGGCGGAGCGTGAGCCTGCGCCAGGACGATACATGCCAGTATGTGCATATATTTGCAACGACCGGATACCCTGGCCGGAATAAAGCCGTGGCCATCGAGCCGATGAGCGCTCCGGCCAATGCTTTCAACAGTGCCGAGGGGTTGCGCTGGCTGCAGCCCGGGGAATCTTTCAGCATCGAGTGGGGCATTGAATCGGTGCTCTGAACCGGGCGGATGACCACCTGGTGAACATGAATTTCGCAATTGATGCCGACTGCGGAATGATTGACCCACTATCGGAAGCCGGCTCGCTGCGGTACCCCGCGGGAGTCCGGCCTCCCGGTCTGGATGACGGCTGTGGCACAGCTGGGAAAGAACGGCTCGCGTGAAACCGACACTGAGCCCGGCAGCAGATGCCGGGGAGATGGACAAGATGCTTTCGCAGCTCCCGGTGCGCCTGGACGATATTTACCAAGCCCAGGAATTGCTCGCCGGAATCGCGGAGAAGACGCCAGTGGAGAGCTCGCGTGCCTTGGGCCGGCAGATCGGCTCGGAAGTGTTCTTCAAATGCGAGAACCTGCAACGCGCCGGTTCGTTCAAGGTGCGCGGTGCCTATGTCCGAATGGCCCGGCTGAGTCCGCAGGACCGGGACCGCGGCGTGGTCGCCGCCTCGGCGGGGAACCACGCCCAGGGCGTCGCGGTGGCGGCCAAAGCGTTGGGCATCAAAGCGCGGATCTACATGCCGCTCGGCGTTGCGCTGCCGAAACTGGCGGCGACCCAGGGGCACGGGGCGGAAGTGGTGCTGCACGGGCACAACGTCGATGAGGCGCTGGCCGAGGCGCAACGCTATGCGGAGCAGAGCGGCGCGGTCTTCGTCCACCCGTTCGACAATGTCGACGTGGTCTCCGGCCAGGGCACCATCGGATTGGAGATCTTGGAACAGATCCCCGACGTCGAAACCGTGGTGATGGGCGTCGGCGGCGGCGGATTGCTGGCCGGCGTCGCGGTGGCGATCAAGAGCCGAGCCCGCGAGTTGGGCCGGCCGATCCGGATCATCGGAGTGCAGGCGGAGAATGCCGCCGCCTATCCGCCGTCGTTGGCCGCGGACGCGCTGGTTCCGCTGACCAAGGTCTCCACGATGGCCGACGGCATCGCGGTGGGCCGGCCCGGGCAGATCCCGTTCTCGATCATCCGGGAACTCGTCGACGATGTGGTCACGGTCAGCGAAGACTCCCTGGCCCGGGCGCTGATCTTCTTGCTCGAGCGGTCCAAAATGGTGGTCGAGCCGGCCGGTGCGGTGGGCGTCGCGGCACTTTTGGACGGCACTTTGAACTTGGACGGCGCCAAACCCGGTACCACCGCGGTGATCCTCTCCGGCGGGAACATCGATCCGATGCTGATGCTGAAAGTCATCCAACGCGGTCTTTCCGCCGCCGGCCGGTTCATGACCGTGCGGATGCTGCTCGATGACCGGCCGGGCTCATTGGCCACGATCTCGCGGATCATCGCGGAATCGGATGCCAACGTGACCGGCGTCGACCACACCAGAGTGGGCGGTTCGATCAGCATGGGCGACGTCTCGATCACGGTGAACATGGAAACCAAAGGCCATGAACATTGCGAACAGGTGCTGATGAATTTGCGGGCGGAGGGCTTCCAGCCGATCGTGGTGCATTGAGTCCGGCCGGGCACCGCCCGGCCGGATCCAAGGTTCAGCCCACGAAGGGCTTGGCGGAGATGATCTCCACCTTGATGTCCTTGCCGTTCGGCGCGGTGTAGCTGAGTTTGTCGCCGGCCTTGTGGCCTTGGATCGCGGCACCGAGCGGCGACTTCTCGCTGAACACGTCGAGATCGGTATCGCCGGCGACTTCGCGGCTGCCGAGCAGGAAGGTGGTCTTCTCGCCGGCGATTTTGGCCACCACGAGCATTCCGGGTTCGACGATCCCGTTGTCCTCCGGGGACTCACCGACGTGCGCGTCGCGCAGCAGTTCGGTCAATTGCCGGATGCGGGCTTCGATCTTGCCCTGTTCTTCTTTGGCTGCGTGATAGCCGCCGTTCTCCTTGAGGTCGCCCTCGGAACGGGCCTGTTCAATCTTCTTGACCACCTCGACGCGACCGGGGCCGGAGAGTTCCTCCAGCTCGCCCTGCAGGCGGTCGAAAGCTTCCTGGGTGAGCCAGGCGGTGGGTGCGCTAGGGGTAGACACGGATGTCCTCCTCGTGGTTGCTGGGTGCTTGCTTTACAAGCAAAGACCCCGCCCAGGTTCGCCGTCGATTCGTTCCGACTGCTCGCCAAGCGGGGAGAAGATATTGAACAAGTGTAGGCAAAACGCCTGGATTACCCAAGAGTTGTTCGCCGACAGCGTGTCTTCGTGGCCGAATTGCAACCGCCGGGATCCCCGGATCGGGCAGCCGGCTCAGTCGGTTTTCGCGATCCAGCAGCTGTCCACGGTCGCAGTGACCGCCAAAGCATCAGTGCGCAGTTCGACCCGTTGGCTGGTATTGGCCGTCTGGTCCGCGTTCGGCGGAATCGTGATGACCTTCCAGCCGACCACCGCATAACCGTTGTCGAGTGCTTGCAGTGCGCATTGCGCGGTCGCCGTCGCCGGCTTGTTGACCTGGAACTCGATCACCGTCTGGGTGGCATCGGTCACTTGGTAGCCCAGCAGCTTGTTCTCGGCCGTGGGGCCCTTCCCGAAGGTGAGCCAGCTGATGAACAAAAGCACCAGCACCGCGGCCACGGCAATCAGCCAGAGCTTCCGTTTGCGGCTGAGTTTGCGCCGCTTCGAGCCGTAGCGCTGGGCAAGGGTGGTGGCCGAGGGGGCAGTCGGTGTGGACATGGAAGGTACGCCGGTCCCGTTCTGTGGTCGATGCAGTTGGTTCCTGTGGAAGCACGCGGTAATGTCCAGTCTAGTTCGCCCGAGCGGTACTGGGTGCACCGGGTGAGGGCAAAGCCTCCGGGAGCGGGGCTCCGGAGGCGAAATGGGATTGCAAAAGGAATGCGAATGGCTCAGGGAGCAGAAACCACACCAGATTCCGGGCTGCGTTTGCTGGCAGTGCACGCCCATCCCGACGACGAATCGAGCAAGGGTGCGGCCACCATGGCCGGCTACCTGGCCGACGGCGTCCAGGTGATGGTGGCGACCTGCACCGGGGGCGAGCGCGGCGGGATCCAGAATCCGGCGATGGCAGGCGACGCGCATTCGCTGCGGGACATGGCCGGAGCACGCAGGCTGGAAATGGCCCGGGCGGCCGCGATCCTGGGCATCGAGCACCAGTGGCTCGGATTCGAAGATTCCGGCTTGCCGGAGGGCGACCCGTTGCCGGCGCTGCCGTTCGGCGCCTTCGCGACGGTGCCGCTGGAGCAGGCGGCGGCGCCGTTGGTCCGGCTGGTCCGGGAGTTCCGCCCGCAGGTGATCATCGCCTACGACGAGCACGGCGGCTACGGGCACCCGGACCACATCATGGCGCACCGGGTCGCCGTGGAAGCGTTCCAGGCCGCCGGGGATCCGGAGCGTTATCCCGGGACCGGAACCGCCTGGCAACCGGCCAAGCTGTACTACGATCTGGCGTTCAACCAACAGCGCTTCCGGGCACTGCACTTCGCCCTGGTCGAAGCCGGGCTGCAATCGCCGTACGCGGAGTTCATCGCGGCCAGCCAGGAGGCCGATCCGGACGGCAGCGGGATGCCGCCGGAGCTGCATCCGACCACTTCCCAGGTCGATTGCGGGGACTATTTCGAGATCCGCGACCGCGCGCTCAAGGCCCATGCCACCCAGGTGGATCCGGAAGGCTTCTTCTTCCGGGTATCCACCGATTTGCAGCGGAAGGTGTGGCCTTGGGAAGACTATTCTTTGATCGAGTCCAGGGTCGCCACGGAGCTGCCGGAGCGGGATCTGTTCGCCGGATTGCGCTGAGCGGGCCGGGGATTTCTTCTACGGCTTGTCGAAAAGTTTGCCGACATCGGCCGGATGGATTTCCAATAGCGCGTTCCGGCACGGGATAATGGACGAATGCTTCCAATGATCAAGCTGCTCGAGGCGGTCTCCAGCTCGAGTGAATCGCCATCGCTCAAAGCCGGACTGAGCGAGGACCAGGTGAGTCCGGGCTTCCTGGGCTTCCTGCTGACTTTTTTCGTCGTCGCCCTGACGGCGTTCTTGATCGTGGACATGGTCCGCAGGATCCGCCGGGTGCGCTACCGGGCGCAAGTGGCCGGAGAGCTGGTCGAGCCCGGCTTCGGCGAGGCCGATTCCGGGGCCGAACCGGTGGCCGGGGCAGCCGCGGCGCCGAATGATCCAGATTCCGGCGATCATGGACCCCGCCGGCACTAACGCCCTCGCCGGGCAGACTTCGGCCTACCTGCGCCAGCATGCGGCGCAGCCGGTGCATTGGCAGCCGTTCGGCGAGGCCGCTTTCGCCGCGGCAGTGCGCCGGGACCAGCCGGTTTTCCTCTCCATCGGCTATGCGGCCTGCCATTGGTGCCATGTGATGGCGCACGAATCTTTCGACGACCCGGAGCTGGCGGAGTATTTGAACGCCAATTTCATCCCGGTCAAAGTCGACCGCGAGGAGCGCCCCGACGTCGACGCGGTCTACCTGTCGGCAACCCAGGCGATCAGCGGTCAGGGCGGCTGGCCGATGACGGTGTTCCTGACTCCGCAAGGGCAGGCGTTCCATGCCGGGACGTATTTCCCGCCGCAGCCGAGCGAGGGCCGGCCCTCACTGCGCCAAGTATTGGCCGCGGTGCTCGAAGCCTGGCAGGACCGCCGGGCGGAAGTCTACGAATCTGCGGAGAGCTTGGCGCAGGCCCTGCAGGGCACGCCTTTGGCCGTGCGCCCGGTGGTTTCGCTGCCCGGCGCGCCCGATTCCCGCCCGGAGCTGCTCGATGCCGCGCTGGCCGGGCTGGCGGGCCAACTGGATCCGGTGCACGGCGGCTTCGGCAAGGCGCCGAAATTCCCGCCGTCGCCGGTTCTGGGTTTTCTGATCCGGCACGCCGCAACCGACCGGGACGCGGCCGGGACCGCCCGTTCGATGGCCGCGGCGAGCTTGGCCGGGATGGCCGATTCGGCGCTCTTCGATCAGTTGGCCGGCGGCTTCGCCAGGTATTCGGTGACCGCAGACTGGTCGCTGCCGCACTACGAGAAAATGCTTTACGACAATGCGCAACTGCTGCGGCACTATGCCGCTTGGCTGAAGTTGCCGGAGGGCGCCGACTTCGAGCCGCAGCGGGCGCGCCGGGTGCTGCGCGGCGTCGTCGATTTCCTGCTGGATTCATTGGCCCTGCCGGCGGGCTGCTTCGCCTCCTCGCTGGACGCTGATTCGATGCTCGACGGCGTGCTCACCGAGGGCGCCGCTTACACCTGGACCGCGGCGGAGCTCGGTGCGGTGCTGGGCGAAGCCGACGGCGGGCGGTACGCCGGGTTGATGAACGTCGCCGACGAACCCGTGCCGCTGCACCCGGCCCGGGCGTTCGGCGCCGCCGACCAGGGCTTCGTCGATTCGGTCCGGACGGCACTGCTGGAATCCAGGAACCGGCGCAGCCAGCCGGGGCTGGACGACAAGGCGGTGGCCGGGTGGAACGGACTCGCGATCAGCGGCCTGCTCGAAGCCTGGTCGGTGCTGGACGACCCGCGCTGCCTCGAAGCGGCAGAACGCTGCGGACGTGCGTTGCTGACTTCGCATTGGCGCGACGGCCGGTTGTCCCGGGTCCCGGGCAGCGGCGCGATCGGCCTGCTCGAAGACCACGCCTGGTGCGCGGAAGCGTTTTTCCTGCTGTTTTCGGCGACGGCCGATGCCGCCTGGTACCGCCACGGAGAAGCCCTGCTGCTGGCCGCTTGCGAGGCCTTCGTCAGTGCCGACGGAGTGGTCGACGCGGTGCCGGATTCCGTGGAACTGCTTCGCGCCCAGGGCGGCCGGCAAGGCGCCGATCCGCTGGACAATGCCACCCCCAGCGGAGTTGCCGCCTTTGCCGAGAGCCTGCTCCGCTACGCCGCCTTGAGCGGCTCAACCTTGCACCGGGGGCTGGCGGAATCGATTCTGGCCGGCTTGGCGCCGGTGGCGGTGCGGTACCCGAGAGCAGCCGGAGCTGCCTTGGCCGCGATCGAGTCGGTGCTTTCCGGCCCGTTGGAAGTCGCCGTCGTCGGCCCGGAGCGCGAGTCTTTGCTCGCGGTGGCCAGGCGGAGCCCGCTGCCCGGCCTGGTGATCGCCGCCTCGGACGGCAGCGCCAGCACTGCCCTGGACAGTCCGGTCCCGTTGTTGCAGGGCCGGCGTGCGGATGCCGGAGCTTTGGCGTTCGTCTGCCGGGAGATGGTCTGCCAGCGCCCGACCGCGGATCTGCGGCAGCTCGAGGCACAGCTCAGCGGGTATAGACCGCGAACATGATCGCAATGAAGTGGCAGGCGAAGCCGGCCACGGTGAATGCGTGGAAGAACTCGTGGAAGCCGAAATGCGCTTTGCTGAAATTCGGCCGCTTGATTCCGTAGAACACCGCTCCGGCAATGTAGAAAGCGCCGCCGACGCAGATCAGGATCGCGGCCGGAATGCTTGCCGCGAAGAAGTCCGGGATGAAGAACAGCGAAGCGAGGCCCAGGGCGACATAGATCGGTACGTAGAGCCAACGCGGCGCGTGCACCCAGAGCACCCGGAAAGCCACCCCGGCCAGCGCTCCGCCCCAGATCAGCCAGAGCAGCAGGGCGGCTTTGTCCGCGGGCAGCAGCAGCGCCGAAAGCGGCGTGTAGGTGCCGGCGATCACCAGCATGATGTTGGTGTGGTCCAGGCGCTTCAGCACGGCCTTGACCTTGGGCGACCAATTGCCGCGGTGGTACACCGCGCTGGTGCCGAAGAGGAGTATTCCGGTGAAGGCATATACAGCTGAGGTGACTTTGCCGGTAGTGCTCGGAGCCACGCAAATCAGCACGATGCCGGCGGCGAGGGCCAGCGGGGTCGCGGCCAGATGGATCCAGCCGCGCCAGCTGGGCTTCACCTCGGGCGGTGCCGGTACGGGGCGCCGGCCGGTGCCGCCCAGGGTTGCGGAGGCTGTGCTTTCCATACTCGAATTCTAACCTACGGCGAAGTAAGTTACTGCTGAGTAACATGAGGATTCGCTGAGTCTTGCCTCGTGCCGGGTACCCTAGAGTGGGCGCATGAGGACGAAGGGTTCGGCCGGTACCGGAGCGTGCGGGGGCGCGTCGGGGTAAAGCGCGGACAAGTGGAGGAAGGCGGGGCGTCGACGATGCCGGTGAAACTGCCGCAGTTGCTCTACGACTACTACGAGCGCAGGCTGGTCAAATCCCTCAAAGGGCAGAAGATCCCCGCGCACGTGGCGATCGTGGTCGACGGCAATCGCCGTTGGGCGAAGCAATTCAATGCTTCCTCCGGCCACGGCCATCAGGCCGGGGTGGAAAAGATCCACGAGTTCCTGGGCTGGTGCCGGGACTTCGGCGTCAAAACCGTCACGATCTACATGCTTTCCACTGAAAACGTCAATCGCTCCAAGGCGGAACTCGACGAACTGCTCGGCATCATCGCCAGGCTGATGGACCATCTGGATTCGGACGAGTCGATCAGCGTCAGCGCGATGGGCGCCCCGGAGCTGTTGCCGGATTATCTGGCCGAGCGGCTGATCCGGTTGACCCAGCACCGGCCGGCCAGCGAGAAGCTGCACATCAACCTCGCGGTAGGCTACGGCGGCCGCCGGGAGATCGTGGACGCGGTCCGCGGTTTGCTGCGCGATGCGGTCGCCGAGGGCAAAGACATCGGGGTGCTGGCGGAAGAGCTCGACGCCGAGGACATCTCCAGCTACCTGTACACCTCCGGCCAGCCCGATCCTGATTTGTTCATCCGGACCTCCGGCGAGCAGCGGCTCTCCGGATTCCTGATCTGGCAGAGCGCTTACAGCGAAATGTATTTCTGCGAGGTGCTCTGGCCGGCGTTCCGCAAAGTCGACTTCCTGCGTGCCCTGCGCGATTACGCCGGGCGGCACCGCCGCTACGGCTACTGATCGCGGCGGCGCAACTGTTCACACCGAGTTAACCGACACGCCGTTTGCCGGGTACCGCGTGGGCGTCGTTGCAGGCGTAGATTTTGTCTCATCGGCACTCACCCAGAGCGCCGGTCGGGAGGGCCAGTGACTGCGCGATTCTTCGCTCCGAACACCTTGGAGGCTGGTCCTGTGCCAAGCCTCATGGCCGGACCGCCCCACGTGAGAAGCAACCGGGCATGTACCCGGGGTCTGGAGTCCTGTGGCACTGACTGAAAATGCGCTGGCCGGGAACCTGCCGGAGGAAGCTGAAGGCGCAGCAAAGCAAGATACCCCTCGCAGCAAGCGGGGCGGCACGAAACGCAAAACTGAAACCAGTACTGGGAAAACCACGGCCGGCCGAGCGAAGTCCATCGCTGCCGGCCGTTCCTATGTGCTGGACACCTCGGTGCTGCTTTCCGATCCGCGCGCGATCATGCGGTTCGCCGAGCACGAAGTGATTTTGCCGATCGTGGTGATCAGTGAGCTGGAGGGCAAGCGGCACGACCCGGAGTTGGGCTACTTCGCCCGAAAAGCGCTGCGTCTGCTCGATGACCTTCGGGTTGAGCACAGCGGCTTGAACAAGTCGATCCCACTCGGGGAAGAGGGCGGATCGCTGCGGGTCGAGCTGAACCACATTTCCACCGAGGTGCTGCCTGCCGGGTTCCGCAGCGGCGACAACGATGCCCGGATCCTCGCGGTGGCGAAGAACCTTTCGAATGAGGGCCACGACGTCACGGTGGTGTCCAAAGACCTGCCGATGCGGGTGAAGGCCTCGGCGATGGGCCTGCAGGCCGACGAGTACCGGAACGAACTGGTCAAGGATTCCGGCTGGACCGGCGTTGCCGAAGTGGATGTGCTGGACGACGAGATCTCCGCGCTCTACGGGCATGAGCCGGTCTTCGTGCCGGCGGCGGCCGAGATGCCCAGCAACACCGGACTGATCCTGCTCTCCAACCGGGGTTCGGCGCTGGGCCGGGTGGGCGCGGACAAGCAAGTGCGGCTGGTCCGGGGCGACCGCGACGTCTTCGGCCTGCACGGGCGTTCCGCGGAGCAGCGGCTGGCCATCGACCTGTTGATGGATCCTGAGGTCGGCATCGTTTCGCTGGGCGGCCGGGCCGGCACCGGCAAATCCGCACTGGCGCTCTGCGCCGGCCTGGAAGCGGTGTTGGAGCGCCGGGAGCACCGCAAAGTAGTGGTCTTCCGCCCGTTGTTCGCGGTCGGCGGCCAGGAACTCGGCTATCTGCCCGGCAGCGAGCAGGAGAAGATGGGTCCCTGGGCCCAAGCGGTCTTCGATACGCTGGGCGCCCTGGTCTCCCAAGAAGTGGTCGAGGAAGTGATGGACCGGGGCATGCTCGAGGTGCTGCCGTTGACGCACATCCGCGGCCGTTCGCTGCACGACGCTTTCGTGATCGTCGACGAAGCGCAGTCGCTGGAGAAGAACGTGCTGCTGACCGTGATGAGCCGGATCGGCCAGAACTCGAAGATCGTGCTGACCCACGACGTGGCGCAGCGGGACAATCTCCGGGTGGGCCGGCACGACGGCATCGCGGCGGTGGTGGAGACCCTGAAGGGCCATCCGCTCTTCGGGCACATCACGCTGACCCGCTCCGAGCGTTCACCGATCGCGGCATTGGTGACTGAACTGCTCGAGGGCGCCGAGATCTGATTCCTTTCGTCGAGCGTGCACTTGTGGCTGGTTGGCCCAGTCGATACCCGCCACAAGTGCACGCTCGGCGCTCAGTTGAGGAGCCCGACGGTGAGCAGGATCGCGCTCGCCGTGTTCAAGAGGCCTCGGGCCAGGTTCGACGCCGACCAGGCGTGGCGGAAGGCCGGCCAGCACTCCGGATCGGCGGCCAGGCGGCGGTTCCACGGCACGTTGTGCGCGAGCGTCAGGATCAGGCTGATCAAGGCGAAGACCGCCCCGAGACTGAGCCAATGGTTGGCGAGCAGGTGCAACTGGGGCAAGAACACCACCAGCACCACCACTGCGGCGATCGGATTGAGCAGGAACGGCAGGAGGAAGCCGCGGCGTTCCGCCGCGACGTTGATCTGATTCATCGCCGCGGCCGCCCTCGCCGGCTGCAACCGGCTCAGCGCGGGCAGCACCATGAAGGAGAACGCCAAATACACGCCGCCGAGCAGGCCCGAAGTGACGGCGGTGAAAACCACGGTGAAAGCTGTCCAGGGACTCATTCGACCAGTAAACCGCATCATCCGGATCGGTGGCACCGGGCTGGGGTTCGATCGATCGAAATGATTGATTTTAATCGAAAATGATCAATTTGTTTCAAAAAAGTTCACTTTAGGGCTTACATTCGGAAAGCCGGCTCACTACTCTTGAGCCATGGAAAATTCGACGCCGGCCCGGCGGCTTGCCCTTTCGAGGCGACTGTTCCTGGCCAGTTCCGCCGCTGCGGCGGTCACTGTGGCCACCGCGACGCAGGCATTCGCGGATCAGCCCGGGCGTGGGTTGCCGGCCTTGCCTTGGAACCGCCAAACCCATCGGGGGATTCGGGTCGACGATCCGCAGGGCCGGGATCTGCTGCGCAATCCGCACCGGGGCTACCGCTACGAGATGTCCTTCAACGCGATCGACTTGAAAAGCCCGTGGCAGGACAAGGAGTCGGCGTATTCCGGGGACATTCCGGCCACGCTGGAGGCCGCTGCGGCGAATTACGGTCCGGGCGCGAACACCACCCAGCTGTACTTCTACCTCTGGGACTACGCCACCACCGCGTTGCCGCCGCAGGCCTTGGCGAACATCCGCCAGGTGCTGGGCGGCTTGCGTGGAGCCGGATTCAGCGTGGTGCTCCGGTTCGCCTACGACGACGGCGTCCGGGCGCAACGCCGCTACACGGTGCAGGACATCCAGCGGCACATCGAACAACTGCGGCCGATCGTCGCCGAGTACAGCGACATCATCAGCGTCTGGCAGGCCGGGTTCATCGGAGCCTGGGGCGAGTGGGCCGGCTCCTACTACAACCATGCGAACTATTCGGACGCGGTGACCGCGATCATGGGCAGCCTGACCAGTGCGCTGCCGGTGGAACTGCAGAGCCAGATGCGTTATTTCCAGAAGCGGGAGATGGTGCTGAACCCGGCCGCCAAAGACCGGATCGGCTACCACAACGACTATTTCACCCTGGGCCAGGGGTTGTGGGATTACTACGTGCCGTCGAACGCCGGTTGGCAGAGCTATCTCGACGTCTCCACCGGGCATTTCATGGACGGCGAGATGCCTTGGGACAAAGGCCAAAGCAAGGACCCTTACGCCTGGAGCGAGCCGATCGACGCGATCAACGCGGCCCGCCGGCTGCAGACCCTGCGGTACAACACCTTCTCGCTCTCACACAATGCCACGGTGACCTACCCGGCCTGGAAGCAGACCATGCTCAATGCGCAGCAAGTGCGCGACGCCGGTCTTCCGGCCGCAGACGGCTACTTTTCCGCGGTCAACGGCGAGGCCGTGGAACGGACCGCCTTCGAATACATCCGGGATCACCTGGGTTACCGGGCCGAGGCTCGGGAAGCCAGGTGGCGGCTGGGCGAGATCCCAGGCGGGGCACCGGGCCTCGACGTCGAGCTGGATCTGGTCAATTCCGGGTTCGCCGCGCCCAAACGCCCGATGCTGCTCCAGGCGGTGCTTTTGGACCAGCAGAACCAAGTGCTCAGCACTGCGGCGTTCGACGGCGACTGGAAGACGCTGCAGCCTTCCGGACGTTCCGAGATCGCTGCCGAAAGCAAGGAGCCGGTACCGAACACGCTGCATGCCACGCTGCCGCTGCCGGCCTCGTTCGCCGGCCGGGCCAAGCTGGGCGTCCGGATCGCCGACGCCGGGCGGGGCGGGGACTACGCGGTGCGGCTGGCGAATTCGAGCACCGAATTCCTGGCCGGCACGAACATCGTGGCCGGCTTCGAACTGGCGAGTGCCCAGCCGGCTTACTGAGCCTGCGGGAGCTGCCATTCGATATGCTCCCGGACATCGGTCAAAACCGAGGATTCCTGGGTGAACAGGTCATCCAACATGTACTCGTCCACGGCCAGGATTTTGAGCCAATGGCCCTGGCCGGCGGTTTCGCCGTCCAACGACTGGCTGGCCACGCAGATTCCGGTGCCGGCGTCGATCCGTACCGCGGTGCGGCCCGGAAACAAGATCGGCGCATCGGGATGAAATGGCGTGTAGGTCGGATTCGGCCGCAAAACCGTTTCGAGGGCCTGGCGGCCTTCATGGTCCACGATCGCGATCGCTTCCGGCTCGGTCACATTGGAAAACGGGAAATCCAAGGGCACCGGGGCCTTGCCGGCCAGTTCCACCGGGTCCAACCAAGCCGAGAACCGGGCGGCCGAGGCCGGATCCGGACCGAAACCGGGCTCGCCGTATGCGGCTTCCGGACGCCGCCGGACCAGGCCGTCGTCGTCGTACCCGGGGGTGACCAGATACGCCGGGAGCAGCCAAGGCTTGCGCGAACCCGAGGTGAACAGCGAATCCTTCGAGTCGTTCAGCGCGGCGGTGCTGTGCAGCAGCGTGCCGTCGGCGGCTTCGACCCGCAGGGCGAGCGGCCGGCGCAACCAGGCATTCACGAAGCGGGCTTCGGCGGCCGCCGGGCGTACTTGGAACCGCAGGCTCTGCCACTTCCAGGGGGATGAGCGGCACAGCGCTCGGAAGGCATCTGCGCTGACCGAACTTTCCTGCTGCCACATATCCACAGCTTACGCCGCCCCGGAACCATTGCACCGAACAATCCAGTAACATCCGAAGATGCTGCAAAACCTCGGTGCGCTCACGGCTTGGCCGCTGAGCTTCGCGCTGGTGCTGCTGGCCTGCGGATACTTGTTGGCGATCACGGTTCCGCTGAGCATCATCGATCTCCGGTCGCATCTGCTGCCCAACCGGATCGTCTACCCGTCCGCGCTGATCGGGTTGCTGCTGCTGACTGCCGCCAGCTTGCTGCGCGGCGATCCCGGAACCGCATTGCGCACGCTGCTCGGTGGCCTGCTGCTCGGCGCCGGGTATTTGCTGCTGCGCTTGCTGCACCCCGCCGGAATGGGCTTGGGCGATGTGAAACTCGCGGTAGTGCTGGGGTTCTATCTGGCCTATCTGAGCTGGCCGCATCTGTTCTACGGCACCGTGCTGACCTTCCTGCTCGGCGGTTTGGCCGGGCTCGGCTTGCTGCTGAGCCGCCGGGGCAGCTTGGATTCGGCGATCCCGTTCGGGCCGTTCATGCTGGTCGGAACGCTGCTCGCGCTCTTGCTGCCGGCCTGAGAGACTGGCAGCATGCCAATCCCAGATTTCATCCTGTCCTTGCGTCAGAAGATCGGCCACGACCCCTTGTGGTTGCCCGGCGTCGGAGCGGTAGTGCTCGACGACGCCGGCCGGGTGCTGCTGGGCCGACGGGCGGACAACGGCGCCTGGACCATCATCACCGGGATGCTCGACCCGGGTGAGGAACCCGCGGTGGGCGCGGCCCGGGAAGTCCTGGAGGAGACCGGGGTGCTGGTCGAAGTGCAGCGGCTGGTCTCCACCAATGTGGTCGGACCGGTGGTTTTTGCCAACGGCGACGTCTGCACGTTCTTGAACCAGAGCTTCCGTTGCCGTTACCTCAGCGGTGAAGCCCGGGTGAACGATGACGAGTCATCGGACGTGCGCTGGTTCGCGCTGGACGACTTGCCGGAGCTCAATGCCGCGCATTTGCGCGCGGTGCAATTGGCCCAAGCGCCGGACGGCGCAGCCTGGTTCGTCAAAAACTGACGCTTCCGGCACGCCGTCGTGATTTCCAAGATGCATCTTCAGCATGTGGATACCGTTTTGACGGTCTAAACCCTATCTTTTAGCCGAAGATGCATCTTGGGGTGGCTGGGTGCGAAGCTAGTGGCGGCTGGTTCGGTGTTCCGGGTCCGCCCCGGCCTCCGGATGCTGTTGTGCCGCCAACCGCTCCGCTTCCAACCGCTCCGCTTCTTCGCCGCCGACGGCTTCGCCGCGGGCCACCATCCCGGAGGTGTCGGACAACGGAATCTGCTTAAGGGTCAGCGCCAGGATCAAGGCGATCACCAGGAACGGGATCAAGTACCAGAACACCGGGGCCAAAGAATCCGCATAGGCGTTGACCACGGCTTCTTTGACCGGCCCGGGGAGCGCGTTGAGCGTCGCCGGATCGATGCTGGCCGAAGCCGAGGAAGCCTGTTCCGCCGAGGCGCCGAAGCTGCCGAACACCGATTTGAGCGACTCCGCGAGCCGAGAGGCGAACAGCGTGCCGAAGACCGCGACGCCCAGCGAGGCGCCGACTTCCCGGAAGTAGTTGTTGGTGCTGGTCGCGGTGCCGATCTCGTTCGCCGGAACCGCGTTCTGCACCACCAGCACGATCACCTGCATGATCATGCCGAGGCCGGCGCCGAAGAAGAACAACTGCACGCAGATCACCCAGATCGGGGTCGAGGCGGCCAAGGTGGTCATCCAGAGCATTGCGCCGATGGTCAGAATGGTGCCGATGATCGGGAAGATCTTGTATTTGCCGGTTTTGGTGATCGCGATGCCGGAGTAGATCGAAGTGCCGATCACGCCCACCATCATCGGCAGCATCAGCAGGCCGGAGGCGGCGGCCGAGGTCCCGGAAGACATCTGCAGGAAGGTCGGGACGAAGGCCAGTGCGGAGAACATGCCCAAACCCAGGGTGAAGCCGATTGCCGTCGAGTTGATGAAGATCCGGTTCCGGAACAAGCTCATCGGGATGATCGGGTCTTCCGCCTTCAGCTCGGTGAACACGAAGGCGGTGGCGGCGGCGAGCAATGCGGCGCCGAAGAGCCAGGTCCAGCCCGAGCCCCATCCCTGATCCGGTTTGCCGATGAAATCGGTGAAGAAGATCAGCGAAGTAGTGGCCAGGGAAAGCAGCACCACGCCCAGGATGTCGATCTTCTTCTCGGCCTTTTTACTCGGCAAGGTCAGCGTGAAGAAGGCCACGATGAACGCCGCGATGCCGATCGGGATGTTGATGTAGAAAGCCCATTCCCAGGTCAGGTTGTCGACGAAGAAGCCACCCAGCAACGGCCCGGCCACTGCGGCCAAGCCGAAGATCGCGCCGAGCGGTCCCATGTATTTGCCGCGCTCTTTCGCCGGGACGATATCCGCGATGATCGCTTGCGAGAGGATCATCAAACCGCCGCCGCCCAGACCCTGAAGCGCGCGGAAGACCACGAACATCCAGAAGTTGCTGGCGAAGGCGGCGCCCACGGAAGCCAGGGTGAAGAGGGCGATGGCGATCAGGAACAGGTTGCGCCGGCCCAAGACGTCGCCGAATTTGCCGTAGATCGGCATGACGATCGTGGTGGCCAGCAGATAGGCGGTGGTGATCCAGGCTTGGTTCTCCACGCCGCCGAGTTTGCCGACGATGGTCGGCATCGCGGTGGAGACGAGGGTCTGGTCCAAACTGGACAGCAGCATGCCGGCGATCAGTGCGGAGAAGATGATCCAAATTCTCCGCTTGGTCAGCAAGAGGGGCTGCGGGGTTGCGGTGGCAACGGCGCTCATGATTGTGCTCCGATTCCGGGACGGGATGTCTCGATGAGTTCTGGTACTGCATGGATGAAGTCGCGCAGGATGGCCTCGAAGGATCTCGAGTTGTCCGCGTTGAAGTAGATCTGGGTGGTTTGCCGGGCAGCTCCGCCGATCAACACCGCGGCCATCACGATCCGCGGATCGTCGGGGTCGCAGTTTTCCCGCTGCGCCAGCAGTCCTTTGAAGACGCCTTCGCGTTGCGCGGTCTCGCCGAACAGCTTGGCCTGCAGATGCGGTTCCCGGTCGATGATGCCGACCAGTTGGCGGTACTGGGCGGCGTTGAAGGTCATCCGGGACGCCATTTCGCCGAACAGCGTGACGGTGTCTTCCATCAGCGTGGCGGAAATCCGGCCAGGCGTCGTCGAGCCCCGGGCCAGGAATTCTTCGAGCAGATCGCTCGGGATGCCGTCGTCGTTCCGGCCCAGGACCGCGTCTTCTTTGGAAGCGAAGTAGTTGAAGAAGGTACGCCGGGAAATGCCGACCCGTTCGCACAGCTGCTCCACCGTGTAACCGGCCAGGCCGTGCGCTTCGGTCAGATCCCGGGCGGTGTTGACGATGGCCTCCCAGCGTGCGGCGCGTTTGCGCTCGCGGAGGCCGGGGGCATCGTCGTCGGAAATTATTGCACTATTACTCACAAAGTAAATAATTGCACTAAGGCAACTGTTGTGCAAATTGATCCCGAGTGAGTTCGGTTACTTAAACCACTGGGTCGCAGTTGAGCAGGGTGTCCGGTGGTTACACCCTGCTCAACTGCACCCGAGTGGCGGGAAGCTGTCTGCGGAGATTCGACTTGTGGCAATTGCAGTGGCGGGCGGTGCGTGAGTGTAGCGATGTCATGATGGGGTATGAGTTCTGAACGATTGGCCGGCGGCAGTCTTGCCGGATTGCGCCAGATCAACGTGAAGGAGACGCTGCGCGCATTGCGGCAGCTCCGCGGGCAGTCCACGTTGGCCGAGCTCGCGCAACAAACCGGTTTGTCGAGGCCGACGTTGCGCGCGAGTCTCGCCGAGCTGGAGGTCCAGGGCTGGGTCTCCGTCACCGAAGCGGCGCCGGGGCAGATGGGCCGCCCGGCTCGCCGGTTCGGTTTCCGGAGTGCGTCGAATCTGGTCTTGGGGGTCGACCTCGGCCCGCACAAAATCGACCTCCGGTTCACGGATCTCAACGGCGAATGCGTGCATCAACAGCGTGCGGAAGTACCTGCGGGACTCGAGGTGAGTCCGGCGATGCTAGTGGAATTGATCCAGAATGCGCTGGATGCCATCCCGGCGCCTGCTTCGCTCTGGTACGTCGTGGTGGGGTTTCCTGGGGTGGTGGCCGATTCCGGGATGGTGATTCGTTCGTTCGTCCTTCCGGACTGGACCTCTCGGCCGGCGAATGAAGAGCTGGCCGAGTTGTTGGGGGTTCCGGTTGCTTTGGAGAACGACGCGAACTTGGCCGCCTATGCGGAAAGCACCATCGGCGCCGGGCGCGGAGCGAACAGTCTGGTTTATTTCATGGTCGGCACCCGGGTCAGTGTTGGGGTGGTGATCCATGGCCGGGTGTATCGCGGAGCCCATGGTGCGGCCGGCGAAGTCGGCCTGTATCCGGAAGCCGCGTGGCCGGATCCGCGCAAGCGGCTGCTCAGTCAGGTTGCGGATCAGCCGGGCTTGGACGAGGCTGCTGCGATTGCCGGGGTTTTCACCGCGGCCGAGCGCGGCGACCCGGTGGCCCGGGCGGCGGTCGCCGAGTTCTGCGAATTGCTCAGCCTGCCCTTGGCTGCGGTGGTTCTGACTCTCGATCCTGATGCCGTGGTGATCGGTGGCGGCATGGCGCGACTCGGTGCGCGGTTGTTGGACCCGCTGCGTGCGGCCCTGGGGGAGGCGATCTGGCACCGGGTGGAGCTCAGGCTCGCGGACTATGCCGACGATTCAGTGGTTCGCGGCGCAGTAGGCAAAGCGCTGCAGTCAGTCGATGAGCAGATTCTGGGTCTCTGATCCCGTTCGCTTTTGCACGTTGCCTGCAGCAATCTTCGGCGAAGACTATTGAAAAAGTGTTTCATATGTAAGACGATTTTTCATGAGGTGTGATGCGAATCACTGGACTCGAATCGTCAACGACTACGTAGGGGGCACCGTGTCACGACCAATCCGTCATATCAGCCGCAGGTTCTGGGGGAGTTCGGCCGCGTTGGCGGTGGCCGCCGCGATTCTGGTTCCGGCATCCTCGGCGGCCGCCGTGTTGCCGGGATCAGTCGATCCGAGCATGGTTTCCGCCGAGCAGGTGCTCCAGCGTTGGGTCGGTGACGCCGCGGCCAAATTCGACCTCGGCTTGCTGCCGAAGTCCGGTGGACAGGATGTCTATCGGGTTTCCGCGGCCAATGGCCGGGTTTCGATCAAAGCCTCCACGCCGTCGACGGCGTTGGCCGGCTTCAACGCCTATCTCGGCAAGGCGCTCAACCAGTCGGTCTCCTGGAACAGCTCCAATCTCAGCCTTCCCGCGGCGCTGCCCGCAATTGCCGAATTCGGCACAGTCTCGAATGTTTCGCGCCGATTCGTCAATAACGACACGGAAGACGGCTACACCGGCGCCTACCGGACCCTGGACGACTGGAAAAAGCTGATCGACGTTTACGCCATGCACGGACTCAATGAAGTCTTCTTGCCGGTCGGGTCCGAGGCAGTGTACTTCGACGTTTTCCAGCAATTCGGGTACACCAAAACGGATCTTTTGCAATGGATCCCGCAATCCGGCCATCAGCCTTGGTGGCTCCTGCAGAACATGTCCGGCGGGCTTGATGCGATGACCGAATCGGCGCTGAACGAGCGGGCGGCGCTGGGCAAGTCGATCGCCGATTACCTTCGGGGATTGGGCATGACCCCGGTATTGCCGGGCTATTTCGGGACGGTACCGGACGGTTTCACGGCCAAGAACCCGGCTGCCAAGACGGTGCCTCAGGGTGCCTGGGTCGGCGGTTACCAGCGCCCGGATTGGTTGGACCCGACCAATCCGGTGTTTGCCCAGGTGGCCCGATCCTTCTATGCGGCCAGTGAATCCCGATTGGGCAGCTCCGACATGTACAAGATGGACTTGCTGCACGAAGGCGGGCAATCCGGCGGTGTCAACGTGCCGACAGCCAGCAAAGCCGTGGAAAAAGCCCTGCAGGATGCCCGGCCGGGCGCGATTTGGGTGTTGCTGGGCTGGCAGAGCAACCCGCCGCAGCAAGTGGTCTCTGCGGTGAATCCGGCGACCACGTTCATTGTGGACGGGCTTTCCGACCGCTATGCCAAGAACCGGGAAGTCGATTGGAAGGGGATTCCCTACGCCTTCGGCACGATTTGGAATTTCGGCGGACACACCACGATGGGATCGCAGCTCTCCGTGCAGAATCAGCGCTACTTCGAGTGGCTCAACAAATCCGGCAGCGCGATGAAGGGTCTGGCGGTCATGCCGGAAGCCGGTGAAAACAATCCCGCGGCCTTCGACTTCTTCGCCGGCTTGGCTTGGCGCAGTGGTCCGGCAGATTTGAACCAATGGTTCACGGATTTTGCGCAGCGCCGGTACGGCCAGAACGATCCGAACGCTGCAGCTGCTTGGAACATCCTGCGGAATACGGCCTACGACCTGCCGAGCAGTGACGGCTGGTCCGAGGCTGCCGATGGCCTGTTCGCCGCCAAGCCGTCGTTGACCGTCAACACTGCGGCCAGCTGGTCGCCGAACCAACAGCGCTACGACGTGGACGTCTTCGCGCAGGCTCTACCGGCCTTGCGGTTGGCCAGCCCCGCGGTGAAAGCGACCGCGACCTACCAGTATGATCTGATGGACGTCGCCCGGCAGGTGCTGTCGAACTCGTCACGGGAACTGCTGCCGAAGATCAAAGCCTCATTCGACAACAAAAACCTCGCCGACTTCCAAAAAAGCACTGCGCTGTGGTTGTCCAGCATCGATTTGATGGACCAGATCGCCGGCACCAATGCGCAGCAATTGCTCGGAAAGTGGATTGCTGCGGCACGGGCAGCCGGCAATACCGCTGCCGAGAAGGACGCTTTCGAGCGGGATGCGCGATCCCTGATCACCCTGTGGAGCCCGACGTTGACGGAGCTCAACGACTATGCGAACCGGGAATGGAACGGCCTGCTCGGCGGGTACTACAAGGCCCGCTGGAGCGCCTATTTCGATTCGCTCCGGGCCCAGTTGACCGGGCAGGGCAACCCCGCGACGCCGGATTGGAACGCGATCGGCCGGGCTTTCGTCGAGGGGACCGCGTCCTATGAGCCGGCCGGCGGATACCGTACCGAACCGCAAGGCGATCTGGCACAGCTCGCTGCCCAAGCACAGGTCCGCTATGCCGAAGTCAAGGCCTTCGTGCCAGCCCCGAAACCGCTGCCGGATCCGCCGGGCGCCGGAGTAACCCAGCTGTCCGACCTGCCGTTCGTGGACGATCAGTTCGACGCGCGGTTCGGGCCGACGGCCAGGGATACCGAAGTGGGCGATATGCAGACCAAAATCAAACGTCCGCTCACCGTGGGCGGCGTGGTCTATCCGAAAGGGTTGGGCGTCAACTCGCCCAGCACGGTCAGTTTCAACTTGGCCGGGCAATGCACCCAGTTCAGCTCGATCGCGGGCATCGATGCGACCATGGATGTGCTCGGCAAGAGCCCGAACGTGATTTTCAATGTTCTGGCAGACGGGAAGAACGTCTACAGCTCAGGGCCGTTTCGCGGCACCGTGGTGGGCCAGCAAGCTCCGTTGAAAATCAACCTCGATATGACCGGAGTCAAGATTCTGGCACTGAATGTCGATCCGAACGGTGCTACCGACTTCGACCGGGCCGACTGGGCGGATGCGAAAGTCAGCTGCAGTGCGCCGGCTACTGCGTTGGAGCTGCGTCCGGAACTTTCTGCCGCGGCCGATGCCTTGGTCCCCGGCAGCAGCTTCACGCTGCGGGTGCCCGAATTGTCACCGGGTTCCGAACTGGCAGCCGAGTTGCGATCCGACCCGATTGCGCTGGGCAGCGGAAAAGCCGGTGCCGACGGCGTCGCGGTGATCCCGGTGAGTTTGCCGGCCGGCACCGCATTGGGCGCGCACCGGATCGTGGTGGGCGGCACAGACCGGAATGGCCTGGCGGCGAGCGGAGCCCTAGCGGTCACGGTAGTCGCGGCACCTCCAGTCGGCGACGGTGGCACGGTGGTGCCGACAACGACGCCGGACGGATCGGTGAACCTCGTGCAGGCCAAGGAGGTTTCCACCGGATCCGGCAATGGCGACGGTCTCGCGACGACCGGATTCGGAGTCTGGCAGCTTCCCCTGGGATTGGCGGTATTGCTCGTTCTCGCCGGCGGTGCTGTGCTACTAGTTCGCCGCTCGGCCCGAAGCTAAGCCGAGCTCTGTCCCATGGGAGCAGTTGTGCCGGGTGTCTGTGCGTCACACCCGGCCAAACTGCTCCCACGTGGAGTCCACTGGAGGGCTACTGCGGCGGACGGGTCATCGACAGCACGTCGAGCGCCTGGTCCAGCTGTGCTTCGGTCAGCTCGCCGCGCTCCAGATAGCCGAGTGCGACCACGGCCTCGCGGACGGTGAGGCCTTCGGCGACCGCCTTCTTTGCGATCTTGGCGGCATTCTCGTAGCCGATGAACTTGTTCAACGGGGTCACGATCGACGGCGAGGCTTCAGCCAGGAAGCGGGCGCGCTCCACATTCGCGGTGATGCCGTCGATCATCTTGTCCGCCATGACCCGGGTGGTGTTGGTCAGCAAACGGATCGATTGCAGCAGATTCGCGGCCATCACCGGGATGCCGACGTTGAGTTCGAAGGCGCCGTTGGTGGAGGACAGGGCAATCGTGGTGTCATTGCCGATCACTTGCGCGCAGACCATGATCGCGGCCTCGCAGATCACCGGGTTGACCTTGCCGGGCATGATCGAAGAGCCGGGCTGCAGATCGGGAATCGCGATTTCGCCCAGGCCGGTGTTCGGGCCCGAACCCAGCCAGCGCAAGTCGTTGTTGATTTTCATCAGCGAATAGGCGATGTTGCGCAACTGGCCCGAAGCCTCGATCAAGCCGTCCCGGTTCGCTTGCGCCTCGAAGTGGTCGCGGGCCTCGGTCAACGGCAAGCCGGAATCGGCAGCGAGCAGCGCGATCACGCGCTGCGGGAACCCCGCGGGAGTGTTGATCCCGGTACCGACGGCGGTGCCGCCCAACGGGACTTCGGCAACCCGGGGGAGCGAGGATTGGATGCGCTCGACGCCGTAGCGCACCTGGGCGGCGTAACCGCCGAATTCCTGGCCCAGGGTGACCGGGGTGGCGTCCATCAAGTGCGTGCGGCCGGACTTCACCACGGTGGCGAACTCTTCGGCCTTGCGGCCCAGTGACGCGGCCAGGTGTTCCAACGCGGGAATCAGGTCATTGGTCAGAGCCGAGGTGGCTGCGACGTGCACCGAGGTCGGGAAGACGTCGTTGGACGACTGCGAAGCGTTGACGTGGTCGTTCGGATGGACCCGCTTTTCGCTGCCGGCAGCTTCCAGCGCCCGGTTCGCCAATGCGGCAAGCACCTCGTTGGTGTTCATATTCGAAGAAGTCCCGGAACCGGTCTGGAACACGTCGATCGGGAAGTCGCCGTCGTACTTTCCCGAAATCACTTCGTCGGCAGCGCCTTCGATCGCCTGGGCCAGCTCGCCGTCGAGCACGCCCAACTCGGCGTTCGCCGTGGCGGCGGCCTTTTTGATCCGGGCCAGAGCCTCGATGTGCGCCCGTTCCAGCGTGTTGCCGGAGATCGGGAAATTCTCCACGGCACGCTGGGTTTGGGCGCCGTACAGGGCGTCGGCCGGAACCCGGACCTCACCCATCGTGTCATGTTCAATGCGGAATTCTGGTGTGCCGGTGGCAGCGGACGTCTCAGTCATGAGACCAGAATATCGGTCGGTCCGGCGAACTCGGAATCGGGGCGGTGGAACCGGATTCAGAGTGTCCCGATGCTGTTCACCAGCTCGGCCCGGCCTTCGTCCAAGTGGTAGGCCAGCCCCACGATCGAAACCTCGTGCCGCTCCACCGCTGAGGAAATTGTCCGGGAGGCCTCCACCAGACGCAGTGCGGTCTGTTTGATGTGCTCCACCATGAAGTCGTTCACGTCCTGCCCGCCATCGCGTCGCGAAGCCAGCACCGAAGGGGTGATCCGTTCCACCAGATTCCGCAGGAAGCCGCCCGGCATGTCGCCGGAATCCACGGCTTCTTTGGTGGCGGTGATCGCCCCGCAGTTGTCGTGGCCGAGTACCACGATGAGCGGCACGCCGAGCACCGAGATGCTGTATTCGATCGAACCGAGGACGGAAAGGTCGATGACCTGCCCGGCAGTACGCACCACGAAGGCGTCGCCCAAGCCGAGGTCGAAGATGATCTCCGCAGCGAGCCGGGAATCCGAACAACCGAAAATCACCGCGAACGGGCTCTGCTGGTTCACCAGGGATTCCCGGTGCAAGGCATCCTGGTTGGGATGTTGCGATTCGCCGTGGACGAAGCGTTCATTGCCGGCCTGCAGTTTCTGCCAGGCTTCCTGGGGGGTGATCACGGTGCTCATTTGCCGCCTTCGGGGAGTGACGCGCCGGGGACCGCGGCGCTGCGGGCAGCAGCCACGGCATTGGCGACGACGTCGAGTTCGTTCAGTCCGGTCTGTTCGCCGCGCAGCACCACGGTGCTGCTGCCGGCGGTCGCGGTGGGGTTCAGGATCAAGGACATCGAGGTTCCGGGCTTGTCCCGCAGCTGCCAAGTCAGCCCGGAGAGCGTCCGGTCCCCGGTGACCGGGGCATTGTCCGTCCGCCCGGCGAGCCAGGTGGGATTCGCCTGCGCGGTTTCGGTCACCGTGATGAATTTCTGGCTCGGCGTGACATAGCCGACTTCCCAGAAGCCGACCCCGTCGCTGCCGGCCGCGGTCCATCGGGCGTAATTGGCGGTCCAACCGTCCGGGAGCGCGGGTGCAGCGGGCCTGAAGCCCGCGACGCCCTGGGCTTGGCCGGCGGCGGCCGGGACGTCGACATTGGTCTGGTACAGCGGGCCGCTGGGGTGGGCGCTCATCAGCGGCAGGATCAGGGCCAGGCCCAGACTCACGCCGACCGCCATCAGCATGCCGATCACGGTGGCATTGGCGCGTTTGGCGGTGGCCGGCTTGAGCACCGGTTTGAAATCCTCCGGCTCGGCCGGGCCGGCTGCGCCGGGGGCGGTTCCGGCAGCACCCCCTTGCGTTCCCGGGGCGGCGCCCTGCTGGCCTGCTTCAGTCATTCCTCTATAGTCGCGCATCAGTGCCCCGGAACACCACTTGGCGGGACCGGGCGGCCGCGGACCGGCTCCCCGCAGAGCGCCGCTGCGCCGGCCAGCCGAACGTATCGCTCGTCACAGTAGTTAGCCGTGGGCGTCCCGGCAAAATATGATGGGTACAACGAACCCGCTCAATGATGAGGATGAACTGTGACTGTTCTGCCCGAAGAAGCCCAGTATTCGACGCTTTCACGCTCATTGGCTGTGGGTGACGACGAACCGGACCGGAACCTCGCGCTCGAGCTGGTCCGGGTGACCGAAGCCGCAGCCATCGCCGGCGGCCATTGGGTCGGCTTCGGCGACAAGAACCTGGCCGACGGCGCAGCCGTCGATGCGATGCGTTCCTTCCTGCACACCGTGCATTTCAACGGCGTGGTGGTGATCGGCGAAGGCGAGAAGGACGAAGCCCCGATGCTCTTCAACGGCGAGCGCGTCGGAGACGGCACCGGCCCGGAGGTCGACGTCGCGGTCGATCCGATCGACGGGACCCGGCTGACCGCCCTCGGCATCAACAATGCGCTCGCCGTGCTCGCGGTCGCCGAACGCGGCACCATGTTCGACCCGTCCGCGGTGTTCTACATGGAGAAACTGGTGACCGGCCCGGAAGCCGCGGACATGGTCGATTTGCGCTTGCCGGTCAAGCAGAACCTGCACCTGATCGCCAAAGCCAAAGGCGTCAAAGTCAACCAGCTCAACGTGATGATCCTGGACCGGGACCGGCACAAGCCCCTGGTGGAAGAGATCCGCGATGCCGGAGCGCGGACCCGGTTCATCATGGACGGCGATGTGGCCGGCGCGATCGCGGCGGCCCGTTCCGGAACCGGCGTGGACGCCTTGATGGGCGTCGGCGGCACTCCGGAGGGCATTGTGGCGGCCTGCGCGATCAAGGCGCTCGGCGGCGTCATCCAGGGCCGGCTCTGGCCGACCAGCGACGACGAAAAGCAGAAAGCGCTCGACGCCGGCCATGATCTGGACCGGGTGCTCTCCACGAACGACCTGGTCACCAGCGACAATTGCTACTTCGCTGCCACCGGCATCACGGACGGCGATTTGCTGCGCGGGGTGCGTTACACCAAGGACCGCGTGGTCACCCAGTCGATCGTGATGCGCTCGAAGTCCGGGACCGTCCGGTTCGTCGACGCCGAGCACCACGCGAGCAAATGGGAAACCTACGCCCGCAGCTAGGCCTGGATTCGCGGGGAGCGGTCAGCCGCGGAGCGAGCGGACTTTCCCCCGGGCTTTCCGGGCCAGCTGGTAAGCCGCGTAGCGCAGCGGGTTCACCGGCAGGTCCCAGGTGCCCGGAAACTCCACGAGCCGACCGCCGAACGAGTTCTTGAAGGACGTGAATCCGGCCCATTTGTGTTCGGGGTGCCCTTCCGGCGCGACGCCGGAGAGGTCGACGTGGGCCAGGCCCTTGGCCTGGGCCTCCGCGATCAAGGTCACCACCAAGGGGATTCCTGCGCTGAGCTTCCGGTACTCGTCGTCCATCGCGGCGTGCGCATAGACCCGGGTGTCCGCGGAATCGTAAACCAGTGCTGCGGCGATCGGCCTGCCTTCGAGTTCGGCGAGGTAGAGGGTCACCGCGCCCATTGGCATCAGCGTCGTCGCCACCTGGTGCAGATAGTCGTCGCTCTGCGGTTTGAATCCGTTCCGTTCCGCGGTCCGGTGCAGGAAGCCCAGCAGCACCGAAATCTCGGCCGGGTCCTGCGAAGCCCGGAAAGCGACGCCTTTTTTCCCGATGTTCCGGTACAGGTTGCGGTTCGTCGGTTTCATCTGCGCAAGCGTCGGGGCCAGATCCGGACCCAAGTCGAGGATCCGGGTGAGCTCCGGTTGCTGGTTGGCCGGTGCCGGCACCATGCCGCGCTCGGCCAAGGCGCCTCGCGCGGCCTCCGCGCTCAGCGCCAAGCTCGCCGGTTCGAGGCGGATGAACACCGCACCGCGGCTTTTGGCGAGCGGCCGGATCTCGGCCAGGGCCGAATCCAAAGCGGCGAGATCCGCAGCGACCGGACCGTAGGGCAGGTACAGGACCTTGCCGGCCGGATTGCTTTCCTCGACCGCGAGGAATCGCCAGCCGTCGCCGCGCCGTTCGTGCACGGTTTTCCCCAGACCACGTTGAAATTCGGCCCATGCCGGGCTCTGTACGAAGAAATCCATCCGGTCCAGACTATCCCGGGACGTCGTCGCCGGCGGTTCCCGTGGTGACCGCGAAGGCCAGGCACCCTTCGGCCGAATGCAGCACCGCGGGCGCTTCGGCTGCGGGCACGAAGGCACTCTCGCCGCGGAGCAGGGCCAGATCGCCGCGCGGCGAATCGAGCAGCGCGGAGCCGGAAACGAGCAGCACCAACAGCGGTCCGTGCTGGGCCAGAACCGCCGGTTCGCTGCCGGGCGCCAGCTCGATGCGCTGGAGCTGGAATTCACCGAAGCCCGGGGCGAAGACCTGTTGCCCCCATTCGGTGCCGCCCGCCGTGACGTGCGGCACCGGCAAAGCCCGGAAGTCCACCGTGCGCAGCAGTTCCGGAATGTCGATGTGCTTCGGGGTCAGCCCGCCGCGCAGCACATTGTCCGAAGCGGCCATCACTTCGACGCCCAGCCCGTCCAAGTACGCGTGCACATTGCCGGCCGGCATCGCGAAACACTCGCCCGGTTCCAGGTGGACCAGATTCAGCAGGAGCGAAATCAGTGCGCCCGGATCGCCTGGATAATCCGCACCGAGCCGGCGGACGGTACGCAGCGCGGGTCCGAGCGATTCCGGGGCCAGCGCACCGAGCTGCTGCTGGACCAGGGCCAGAGACTCCAGGACGTCCGGCGCTGCGGAAATCAGCCGTTCGAATGCGGCGTGCAGGGCCTGGGTTTCGGTGCCGTCGCGCAGGGTTGCCGCGATCTCCAGCAGCAGCGGGTCCGGAGCGGAGTTCCCGACGCCGGCCGACCGCGCCGAGTCGGCCAATGCTTCGAAGCTCGCCGCGGATTCGGCCGCGGGCCGGAATCCGCAGAGCGCGTCGAACGGGGTCAGCGCGAAGATCATTTCGGGCTTGTGGTTGTCGTCCCGGTAGTTGCGGTACGGGGAGTCTTGCGGGATGCCGGCTGCATTCTCCGCGGCGAACCCGGCCTTCGCCTGGGCCAGGCTCGGATGCACCTGCAAGGACAGCGCCTGTCCGGCGGCGAGCAGTTTCATCAGGAACGGGAGCCGGTCGCCGAATTGGCGGCGGGATGCGCTGCCGAGCGTGTTCTGCGGGTCGGCCGCGATCAGCCGGTCCAGCGGCACCTCGCCGTCCGGGGTCTGCGCCTGCGACGGAGCCCCCGGGTGGGCGCCCAGCCACAGTTCGGCCTCCGGAGCGCCGGACGGCGCGCGGCCGAGCAAGTCGGCGATCGCCGTCGTCGAGCCCCAGGCATAGGGCCGGAGCACATTCTGCAATTTGTACATGCTGGTACCTTAGCCCGGAGTGCAGCTGCCGTTGTTGGCGAGCAACTGGACCAGGGTATCGGTGGCCCCCCGCTCGGCCAGCCGCTGCAAGTAGTCCTGAGTCAGCGTCGGTGTCGGGGTGCTCGGTGCCGCCGGAGTGTTCGGTGCGGCCGGCGGATTGGGTTGCGCCGGAGCCCCCGGCGGCGCGGGCTGCGCCGGCGGTGCATTCACGTCGGTACTCGCGGATTCGGGTGCTTTGCCGGCGATCAGGTCCTTGACCCTTTGCTGCAGCGACGGGAAATCCGGATAGGTCGGGAAGTCTTCGCTGAAATCCGGCGGGCCGATGGTCAGCCGGTCGAGCGGGAAGCCTTTGGCCTTCAACGCCAGATTGATGAAACTGCCCAATTGCTGCTGCGGGATGTCGGATTCGATGACTTTCGCACCGGCATTCGCAATGTCGTTGAATTTGGTCAGCACCGTGGCCGGGTTCATCTGTTTCAGCACCGCCTGCTGGATGCATTGCTGGCGCTGGCTCCGGGCATAGTCGGTGACCCACTCCCGGGAGCGGGCGTACCAAAGCGCCTGATCGCCGTTGAGGGTCTGCTCACCCGGCGCGATCCAGCCTTCCGGAGGCAGATGCCCGCCTTGTTCGTCGGTGGCCGCGCCGCTGATCGGCACCCAGCCTCCGGCGTTGACTTTGACGCCGCCGAGCGCGTCGATCAATTGCGAGAATCCGGCCATATCGATGAGCACGTAGCCCTGGACGGTCAAGCCCAGAGTGCCGCCGGCGGCGTCCATCATCGCCTGGGCCCCGGGGTCCGATTCGCCGGGGTAGAGATTCTGGTAGTTTTCCGTGACATCGCTGTAGAGGAAATTGATGATGCAGTTGTCGCCGCAGTTGTAGCCCTGCGGATAGATCTTGCGCATCGGCGAATTCGGGCTGAACTGGGCGTTCTGCAGATTCCGCGGGATCGAGATGGTCACGGTCTTCCCGGTCTGCGCATCGATGCTGAGCACGATGATGCTGTCCGGCCGGCGCCCGGTGCGGTCTGCTCCGGCGTCTCCGCCCATCACCAGGAAGTTGTAGCGCCCGTCCACCGGGGCCATGTCCGGACCGGATGCCGTGAAAATGCTGCCCAGCGCGTTGCGGCCGGAGTTGACCAACCAGGCCGAGTAGCCGAGGGTCCCGGACGTGACCGCCATCAGCACGACCACGGAGGCGGCCACGATGATCCGCATGCCCGGGGCCAGCAGCACCGGACGGATGATCCGCAGCGTATTGACGAAAATAAAGGCCCAGCCGATGGCCAACAGCACCAGGACCAGGATCAGGAGCAGCGAAGCGATCGGATTGGTCAGGATGCTCAAGACCAATTCCCGATTGGCGAAGGAGAGCACGACGCCGATGATCAGCAAAGCCCAGACCGTGAAGGTGACCCGGAGCGCGCTCCGGCCGAGATTGCGGTTTCCAGCCACCAGTTGGGCGCTGCCCGGGATGAAAAGACTCAGCACCAACAACAGGAAGGCGCGTTTGGCGCGCATCGGCGCATTCGCCGATTGCGGGTAACGGAGCGGATTCGTCAGGACCGGGGGCCGTTTCGAGGTCTTGTCGGTAGCGCGCGAGGAGAAACTCATACCGGGCCCTGCAACGCTCCGGCGGCGGTTCCGGGGTAGTCGAGCCTGGCCTGTTCCCGGAGTGCCGCGCCTTTGGCGCCGGCTGCTTCATTGAGCCCGGCCGCGAAGTCGGCCAGGGCCCGGCGCAACCGCTCGGCGAGTGCATCGGAGCCGCTCGCGAGGATCCGCACGGCGAGCAAACCGGCGTTGCGGGCGCCGCCGATCGAAACCGTCGCCACCGGGACTCCGGCAGGCATCTGCACGATCGA
>SXGS01536800.1_pt1 | contig 36622 bp, 36 predicted proteins | sample 3174681 | NCBI WGS metagenome assembly SXGS01 (sample SAMN11356861, study PRJNA531348) | freshwater metagenome | isolation source: freshwater sample F1-80 | place: China: Fuxian Lake, Yuxi | collected 2017-12-25
GTCCTGTTCATCGAGGCCTCGCGTATGGCGGGCGGCAGCGCGCTGACGTTGACCGGGTCACTCGGCGACGTCATGAAGGAATCCGCGCGCATTGCCTTGTCCTGGTTCCGTACGCACGCGTCAGCGTTCGGCGTGGATCCGCAGTTCTACAAGGATTCCGAGATCCACCTGCATGTGCCGTCGGGCGCCATCCCAAAGGACGGACCGTCGGCCGGCGTCACGATGGTGGTGGCGATGGCGTCGGCTCTGTCAGGCCGCCCGGTGCGCGGCGATGTGGCCATGACGGGGGAGGTCACGCTCTCGGGCCGCGTGCTGCCGGTCGGCGGCATCAAGGACAAAGTTTTGGCGGCGCGGCGTAATGGCATTCATCGCGTCATCATGCCCAAACAGAACGAGACCAACGTCCGCGAGGATCTGACGGATGAGATTCGCAGCGGATTGACGGTGCACTTTGTGACCGAAGTGGACGAAGTACTGGCGATCGCGTTGACCCCCGCGGGTGCCTCGAAGAAGCTCAGCCTAGTCTAGGGCTGTCCCTATTCTGCCGTGATCGCCAGCGACAGACCAACGACGGTCTTCATATCCTTTACGCGGCCGTCGGCGATCATCGCCCGGAGGTCGGCCAGGCTGACCGTCGCCGGTTTAATCTGTTCGTCTTCGTCGCGGGCAATTGGCCCGGCGGGCACTGACAGGTCGTCGCACAAATAAAAGTGCATGATCTCGTCGCAGAAGCCCGGCGTGGAATACCAGGACGCGAGCAGGGTGACCTTGCCCGGTGTGAGGCCGATCTCTTCTTCGCACTCACGCACCACGGCCGTGTCTGGTGATTCGCCCTCGTCGAGGCTGCCGGCCGGTAGTTCCCAGATCCACTGCCCAAGCACCGGACGGTATTGGCGAATCAGGACGACGTGGTCTGGGGCTGGGCGGGCGATGATCACCACGGACCCACGATGGCGCACGGCCTCGATCGCCACCGTGCGGCCGTTGTCGAGCGTGACCGGCTCGCGCTCCACGCGAATCACACGCCCTTGAAACATCACTTCGACAGCGTCGTCGGTTGCCACAGTCAGTACGCTTCCGTCAGGCCCGGGCCGCAGTGTGGCGCAGGGCGGTAATCACACGATGAAGATCGGGTGGCAGTGGTGCCTCAAACGTCATCATGCGTCCGTCTGAAGGGTGCGCGAATGACAAGCGCGCGGCATGCAGGAAGGGTCGGGTTAGTCGCGCCACCGCCGCGAGGTGCGTCGGCAGGCGCTTGTGGACGCCGCCATAAAGGGCATCGCCGACTAGCGGAAAACCATGTTCGCTCAGGTGCACGCGACTCTGGTGCGTGCGGCCGGTGCCGATCGACACGCGCACGAGCGAGACGCCGCGCAGTACTTCCACGTCGATGACATCTGTCAGGGCAGTGCGGCCTCGTTTGGCCCGGCCCGACATCCGCTGCCGATGGTTGGGATCGCGCCCTAACGGGTCGTCGATATGCAGCCCCACTTGTGGCGCATGCCACACCAGCGCCAGGTATTCCTTGCCCACCAGTCGATCGTGAAACTGTGCCGACAAGGCCCGATGGGCGCGATCGTGTTTTGCCACCACCATCACGCCCGACGTGCCGCGATCCAGCCGATGCACGATGCCCGGCCGCTCGGAGCCGCCGATACCGGACAGGCCGGTCACATGGTGCAGCAGTGCATTCACGAGTGTGCCGGTCGCGTGGCCGGCGGCCGGATGCACCACCATCCCGGCAGGTTTGTTGATGACCACGATGTCGACATCGTTGTGGAGGATGGCGAGCGGCAGGTCTTCCGCCCCAGGCGTGGCCGGCAGGGGCGGCGGCACATCTACTTCGACCACAAGATCCGTGGTCACGGCGAGGCTGGCCTTGGGGTCTCCGGCCGACAACGAGACGTGTCCGTCTCGAATCAACCGCTGAATCTGCGAGCGCGATACGCCCTCCAGATGGGTGGTGAGGAACTGATCGAGCCGCGCGCCGGCGTCGACCGCGCCGACTTCCAGTCGGGTGCGTGCGGCCATGGTGTGGCGATCAGGCCTTCGCGGCCTGCCCACGACGCCGCAGCCAGGCCAGCATGATCAGGCTGAGCGGCACCAGCAGCAGTGACACGAACTGCGATGTGGAGAGCCCGGCCATCACCGTGCCGCGGCCCGCGTCACCGCGGTAGAACTCGATCACGAACCGTGAAATGCCGTAGAGCATCAGGTAGGCCCAGAAGGTGCGGCCCGCAAACGGTCGTCCTTTCCGCTCGGTCAACAGCAGGACGGCCAGGATTAGCAGTTCGGCGCCGGCATCGTACAACTGCGTGGGATGGAGTGGAATTCCGAGCGGCGTGCCGACGTTAGTGGCGGCCAGCGGATTCGTGAAGGTGATCGCCCACGGCACGTCGGTGGAGCGGCCGTAGCAGCAACCGGCCAGGAGGCAGCCGAATCGGCCGATCACGTGCCCCAGCGCAATGCCTGGCGCCATGAGATCGGCCGTGGTCCACACTGGCAGCTTGTATCGCCGGACCAACAACAGACCCACGGTGACTGAGAGAATCAGCCCGCCGTAAAACACGCCGCCGGCGCGGACGAGCGACAGCAGTTCACGTGGCTGCGACCGGAAGTACTCCCAGTCCACGGCGATGAGCATGAGCTTCGCGCCCACGAGCGCGGCGATGATGAGGTAGATGCCCAGGTCCATGACCTTGGCCGAGTCCACGCCCGCGCGTCGCGCACGCACCACACCCAGCTGCAGTCCGAGGAGATACGCCGCAGCCAGCAGCACGCCGTAGGAGTAGACGGGCCAGTCGCCAACACTAAATAGGATCGGATGCATGATGTTTCACCAGAAGCAGGTCCACACACACGAGAATCGCGCCAATCGTGATGGATACATCGGCTACGTTGAAGGCCCAGAAATGCCACGTGCCCCAGTACACGTCCACAAAGTCGAGCACATAACCTTGTCGCACACGGTCGATCAGATTGCCCACTGCGCCGCCAAGGATACACGCCAAGCCCAGACGCGCCACCCATTCACGCGGTTGCAGCTGCCGTGCGTACAGCGCGATGCCGCCCAGAGCCGCAAGGGCGAGGGTGGTCGTGATCGCCGCCTTGTAAGGCAGGTTGGTGCTGTTAAGGAGGCCGAAGGCCACGCCTTCGTTTCGCACATGCACCAGGTCGAGAAAGCCCGGAATGACGGTGGTGCTGTCATAGAGCCCGAGCGCGCTGTTGACGAGGGCCTTGGTGACCTGGTCGGCCACGATGAGTCCCACGGTCAACCACCAGAAGTGGCGGACGCGCTCGGCCACGGGTGTGGCAACGACTGACACCGGTGTTGCGGGGCCGGGCTGGGCTTCAGAGGATTCAGGCAACACGTACGCCCTCCTCACACCTGGGGCACAACGCGTGGCCATCACCGACAGGGATCAACGCAGGAACAAATCGCCAGCAGCGCGGGCACTTGTCGCCAGACGCGTGCGCGACTTCGACCTCGACGGCAGTGGCCTGACCGGACGGCGCGGGTTTCAGCGTTACCGCCGACACGATGAACAACATCGGCAGGCCTGCTTCTTCGGCCTTGAGCGTTTGGTACAAATCCGCATCGCCCACGGTCAGCGTGACGTGCGCCGTCAGCGGCGCGCCAATGGTCTTCAACCCGCGCGCGAGTTCCAGTTTCTCATTCACTTCCCGTCGCACTGTAGCGAGTGTCTCCCACCGAAGATCAACCGCGTCGTTGATCCAGGCAGGCGGGCTGCTGGGAAAGTCGGCCAGATGCACCGACGCTTCACGCGTGCCCGGCAGCTGCGCCCAGATCTCATCCGTCGTCATCGGCATCAGAGGCGCGAGGAGACGAGTGAGGCCATCGGCGATGGCGTACACCGCGGTCTGAGCAGACCGGCGTTCTCGCGAATTCGCGCGGAACGTATAGAGCCGGTCCTTCGAGACATCCAGATACAACGCGCTCAGGTCCACTGTCACGAACTCGGTGACGGCATGTGACAGCGCCTGGAAGTCGTACTCGTCGTACGCCGCCAGGGCGAGTGTCTCGAGTTGCGCGTACCGCGAGAGGATGTGCCGGTCCACTTCATCCATGTGCTCGATGTCCACACGGTCGGTGGCCGGATCGAAGTCGTACAAGTTTGAGAGCAGATATCGGAACGTGTTGCGGATCTTGCGGTAGGCCTCAACGGTGCGGGCCAGCACCTCTTTGCCGAGGCGAATCTCGTCGCGCACGTTGACGAGCGCCACCCAAAGGCGCAGGACATCGGCGCCGGTGTCCTTCATGATCTGCTGCGGCGCAATGACGTTGCCGAGCGACTTCGACATCTAGCGGCCGTGGTCGTCCACGACAAAGCCATGCGTCAGCACGGATTCGTAGGGCGCACGGCCGCGCGCGCCGACACCGACGAGCAACGACGACTGGAACCAGCCGCGGTATTGATCGGTGCCTTCCAAGTACATGTCCGCCGGCCAGGTCAGATCAGGCCGCTGCGCCAGCACGGCCTCGTGACTGGAGCCCGAGTCGAACCAGACATCCAGGATGTCGTGTTCGCGTTCAAACGTCTGGCCGCCGCACCCATCACACGCGAAGCCATCGGGGAGGAACGCCTCGATGGGCTGGTCGTACCACGCATCGGCGTTGTCACGCTCAAACACCGCGGCCGCGCGCTCGACCAGCGCCGGCGTCAGGTGCGACAGGCCGCAGCCCGCACACGCCATTGCAGGGATCGGCACGCCCCACGCGCGCTGGCGCGAGATGCACCCGTCAGGGCGCGACGCAAACATGCCCGTCATCCGTTCGCGGCCCCACGCGGGAATCCACTTCGTGTGATCCGATGCGGCGGTGGCGTCTGGGCGCAGGTCGTCCATGCGGATGAACCACTGCGGCGTGGCTAGGAAGATCACCGGCTGGTGGCAGCGCCAGCAGTGCGGATACGAATGTTCGAAGTCGGTTCGAAACCATAGGCGTCCGCGCTCCTGCAGCGCGGCTTCCACCACGGGATTCGCTTCAAAGACCTTCAGCCCGCCGACGATGGGCGTGCCATCCTCGAAGCGGCCGTGTGTACCAACGGGGGTGATAATCGGCAGTCCGTAGCGAGCGCCGGTGTTGAAGTCGTCCACGCCGTGGCTCGGGGCCGTGTGCACCGCCCCCGTACCTTGTTCGAGCGTGACGTAGTCACCCAGGACGCCCTGGGAGTCGCGGTCGTACAGGGGATGTCGGAATGCCACGCCCTCAAGGGCCGTGCCAGGGAATGTCGCGAGGGGTGCGCCGAGTTGCCGACCGGTGGCCGCGCTGACACGCTCCGCCAGACCGCGGGCGACGATGACCGCCCGCCCATCGTGCTGAAACGCCGCGTACTCCAGCGAAGGGTGAAACGCCACCGCCAGGTTCGCCGGAATCGTCCACGGCGTGGTAGTCCAGATGAGCACCGAGACAGATCGGCCCGCAAGCGCCGGCACGCGCGACACCAGCGTCGTATCCGCGCTCGACACCGGAAACTCCACGTAGATCGACGGCGATCGGTGCGTCTCGTACTCGACTTCGGCTTCCGCAAGGGCCGTACGATCGCGAAGGCACCAATGCACGGGTTTCTTACCCTTGTAGACGAGGCCTCGCGCGACGAACTTCCCGAGCGCCCTGACGATCGCCGCCTGGTAGCCGTAGTTCATCGTGAGATACGGCGCATCCCAGTCGCCCAAAATGCCGAGCCGTTCGAAGTCCGCACGTTGCGACGTGACAAACGTCGCCGCATACTCGCGACACGCGCGGCGGAAATCGCCAATCGATCCGCCCTTGGACGCCGGGCCCCGCTCCTTCTCGACATTGAGTTCGATCGGCAGGCCGTGGCACTCCCACCCGGGTACGTACGGCGCATCCCGACCGGCCATCGTCTGCGACTTCACAATAAAGTCTTTCAGGATCTTGTTGAGCGCGTGGCCGATGTGAATCTGGCCATTGGCGTACGGCGGGCCGTCGTGCAGCACAAACTTCGGCGCGCCCGCGCGGCGGCTGCGAATGGCCGAGTACAAATTCATCCCGGCCCAACGTGCCAGCGTAGCCGGCTCGGCGGCCGGCAGGTTCGCCTTCATCGGGAAGTCGGTCCTGGGGAGGTTGAGCGTGTCTTTCCAGTCGCGCATTCGGTGGTGCAGACCCTTATTCTATAATCAGTCCAGTGGCAGAGACCGATGCCCTCTTTTTCGACGTGGACTTTACGCTGATCCGGCCCGGTCCCAGGTTCCTCGGCGCAGGGTATGCGGGCACGTGTGTGCGCCACGGCGTCGAGGTGGACCCCGCCTCGTTCGAGACCGCCGTGGCGGGCGCTGCCGCCATGCTCGACTCAGCGGACCAGCTCTACCATGACGCGCTCTTCACGCGGTACACCGCCCGGATCATCGAGCTGATGGGCGGCAGTGGCCCTGGCGTGGCGACCGCCGCCCGTGAGATCTACGATGACTGGGCCCAGCACCACCACTTCGAGATGTACGACGACGTGCCGGCCGCGCTGATGGCGCTGCACGTGCGCGGGTTGAAGCTGGGGCTGATTTCGAATTCCCATCGCTGCCTAACATCGTTCCAGTCCCACTTCGCCATCGAAGGGCTGATGTCGGTCACGGTCTCATCGGCTGAGTTTGGCCACATGAAACCCGACCCGCGTATTTTCCAGGAAGCGCTGGACCGGATGGAGGTTTCAGCTTCGCGTGCGGTGATGGTGGGCGACAGCCTGGCCCATGACGTCCAGGGCGCGCGCCGGGCCGGCATGCGCGCGGTCCTGCTCGACCGGGGCCAGCGCACCACACTCGACGATCCAAGCATTCCGGTCATCCGCTCCCTCGCAGAACTAGCGCACATGCTCTGAGGGCGGTCCAGAGTCCAGGGTCCCAGGGTCCCTGAGGTCGCATTGCCTCATTGCCTCAATGGCTAATTGGCTCGCTATCCCGGCGGCCAAGCCATCGGCCTACCGCCGAGCACATGCAGGTGAATGTGAAAGACGGTCTGCCCTGCCTGGGCGTTGCAGTTGAACACCGTCCGGTAGCCGCTTTCATCAAACCCGCGGCCTTTGGCGATCGCGGCGGCCCGGCGGATCATGGACCCCACAAGAGCATCGTGTGACGAGTCGAGCGCGTTGAGCATCGGCACGTGCAGGCGGGGCACGATGAGCACGTGCATCGGTGCCTGCGGATGAATGTCGTCGAAGGCGAGGAGGGCCTCGTCTTCGTATACGCGCGACCCGAGGATTTCTCCGGCGATGATGCGGCAGAACAGGCAGGACATGCCGGGATTATAGGTGCGCCACGATAACTCGTGCGATTCCCTGCAGGTCCGCATGGCGTTCAACGCCGGCGAAGCCCGCGGCTTCCAGCAGACCGGCGATGGCGTCGGCCTGACTGATGCCTACTTCCATGATCAGGGCTCCGCCCGCGGCCAGGCTCCGGCGCGCTTCGGGAATCAACTGCCGGATCACGTCAAGCCCATCGTCACCCCCGAAGAGGGCAGTCGGAGGTTCGTACTCTGTCACGTCCGGCTGCATCGACGGTCTGTCTAAAGACGGCACGTAGGGCGGGTTGGAGACGATCACGTCAACGGGAAGGACGACATCCGCCAGCAGGTGGCCCAGATAAAAGTGCACGGTGTCCGCGCCCAGTCTGAGGGCATTCTCACGCGCGGTGTCCAGCGCGTCAGCCGAAATATCAGTGGCGCTGATCATCGCGCCTGAAGTTGCCGTCTCGAGCGCGAGTGTGATGGCGATGCAGCCGCTACCAGTACCGACGTCAACAACGTGCGCCGGCCGAGGGGCACCTTCCACACGCTCGCGCAACCACGCGAGGGTGACATCCACGAGCCCCTCGGTCTCGGATCGCGGAATCAGCGTGTGCCGGGTGACACGGTAAGGGCGCCCGTAAAATTCCTTTTCTCCCAGGAGGTACGCCACCGGCTCATGGCGCGCTCGGCGCACGACCAGAGCGTCGAGTATGGTCGCAAAATCCGCTGGAGCTTCAGTGGAGGACCGCGCCAGCCAATCTGCCAGACTCCACTGCAGAATCGATCGCGCGAGCACTCCAACATCCCGCCTCGCATCGTCGCGCGAGCATCCGGCCGCGCACAGGCGCGCCACCGCCGCGTCCGCGATCGAAGCCACAGCGGTCATTGCATCGATCCCGGTTCCTCAGTGGCCTGCTTGAGTTTTTCCGCCTGCACGTGGGCAATCATCTGCTCGATCAATTCATTCAGATCGCCATCAAGTGCGTACTGCAACTGATGCATCGTGAAGTTGATGCGGTGGTCGGTGATGCGGTTTTCCTTGAAGTTGTAGGTCCGTATCTTTTCCGATCGCTCGCCTGTGCCGACCTGGCCGCGCCGTTCCTTCGCGATGGCATCCTGCTGCTTGCGTAACTCCATCTCGTACAGCCGCGAGCGCAGCACCTTCATGGCCTTCTGCCGGTTCTTGATCTGCGACTTTTCATCCTGCTGCGAAACCACTACGCCAGTGGGCAGGTGCGTGATGCGCACCGCGGAGTAGGTGGTATTGACGCTCTGGCCACCTGGGCCGCTCGAGCAGAACGTATCGATGCGGAGATCTTTCGCTTCGATCTGGACGTCCACTTCCTCGGCTTCTGGCAGCACGGCGACCGTCGCTGTGGAGGTATGAATGCGCCCGCTGGCTTCAGTCGTGGGCACGCGCTGCACCCGATGGACGCCGCTTTCATACTTGAGCATGCCGTAGACGCCGCGCCCTTCCACCGACGCTACCACTTCCTTCAGCCCGCCGATGCCGTTTTCACTCATCGAGTGCACATCAATGTTCCAGCCTTGCCGTTCGGCGTAACGCGAAGACATGCGATCCAGATCGCCGGCAAACAGCGCGGCCTCGTCGCCGCCCGTGCCGGCTCGCAGTTCCAGCACCACGTTGCGGTCGTCATTCGGATCGCGCGGCACCAGCAGCAGTTTCAGTTTTCCTTCGAGCGTCTCGATGCGCGTCTCGAGCCCGGGAATATCTTCCTTGGCCAGTGCCACCATCTCGGCATCGTCACTGTCGGCCAGTTCGCGGTTTTCCGCCAACTGGCGGTCGAGGGTGCGCCAGAGTTGGTAGCCTTCCACCACGGGCTGAAGTTCCACTAGCGCCTTGGTATGCGTGCGGTACGTGGTCTGGTCTGCCTGGATGGCCGGGTCGCTGACCATGCGCATCAGCTCTTCGTACCGCGCCTCCATCGATTTGAGTTTTTCACTGACTTGCGGAGTCATACGTTTCCATCACCCGCCGGACACCGGCGGAAGAAATGCGACATCGTCACCGTCGGCCACCGGCTGAGACATTCGCGAAAAATTGGTATTAATGGCGCACGACACTGCGCGCTCGAATGGGGTCAGCGCCGGAACGGTGACACACAGGGCGCGCCAGACCGTAGCGGCCGTCGCCGGAGTAGGCACCTCCACCGTCAAGCTCTCGGCTTCGGCCAGTTCACGCAGCCGTGCGAAGAGGCGCACGTTTACATGCATGCGATCTCCAGGGCGCGCGCTCGCGCCGCCTCATCATCGGGATTTACCACGGCGCCTTCGACCCAGGCCTCGCCGTCTTCAAAAAACTCATGTTTCCACACGGGCGCGATCTGCTTGATTCGCTCGATGGCGTACCGGCACACCTGAAACGATTCTGCACGGTGGGCAGTGGCCGCGACGATGACGACGCTGGCCTCGCCGATGGAGAGGCGGCCCACCCGATGCGCGATGCCGAGCGCGGCGCCAGGCCAACGGTCCGCGGCCTCCGCTTGAATCTGCGCGAAGACTTTGAGGGCAAGCGCGTCGAAGGCCTCGTACTCGAGATACCTGACCGCGCGGCCCTGATGAGTGGCGCGCACCACCCCCAGAAACGATGCCAGCGCACCGCAGCCCTCGCCTCGTGTGCGGACAGACGCCTCCACCTCCGCAGCGAGGGCGTCGACAGACAACGGGGCGCGGGTTACCGCCAGCATCGAGTCAGTATAGTTTGCTCCTTCAGTCCTTCGCGCCTCGTGTGTTCTAGCTCCGGCACGCGGCTTCGACGTCGGCCACGGTCTTCGGAATGGGCTGGCCGAGCACGCGATGGCCGCCCTCGGTCACCAGTACGTCATCTTCGATGCGATAACCCCGGGCGTCGCGGAATTTCTCGACCTCAGCGAAGTTGATGAACGCGGCGTGTGTGCCATCGGCTTTCCACTGATCAATCAACGCCGGAATGAAGTAGAGGCCGGGCTCCACAGTGAGGACAAATCCTGGCTCAACTTCGCGGGCCAGCCTGAGATACCCAAGCCCGAACTGTGTGCTGCGCTCCAGGCCCGGGCGGTAGCCCACCAGGCGCTCCTCGAGGTTCTCCATATCGTGGACGTCCATGCCGAGCATGTGTCCGAGACCGTGGGGGAAAAACAGGGCATGGGCGCCGGCAGCGACGGCCTCGTCCACATCACCCTTCATGAGGCCGGCGGCGGTGAGGTCTGTGGCAAACGATCGGGCGGCCAGCAGGTGGACGTCCAGATAGCGCACGCCTGGCTTCAGGGCATCAATGGCCGCCAGTTGCGCACGCAGCACCATTTCGTACACGAGTTTCTGTTGGGCGGTGAACGTGCCGCCTATGGGGATGGTGCGTGTAATGTCGCTGGCGTTGTAGTGCGCGGTCTCGGCGCCCGAATCCAGAATCATCAGGTCGCCGGCCTGCATCTGGTTGCGATAATACGGATTGTGCAGCGTCTCGCCGTGCACCGAACAAATCGGTGGGAATGAGAACCGGCCGCCGTGGGCGAGCGCGACGCGTGCAATCTCGGCGACGATCTCGTACTCATACTTGCCGGGGCGCGCGGCACGCATGGCCGCTGCGTACATTTTCTTCGAAACGTTGACCGCTGCATCAAGGTCCGCCACTTCCTCAGCGGTCTTGTAGCTACGCTGCGCGATGATCGCCTTGTGGAAGGCTTCCGATCGAGAGGCGCGCGCTGTGGTGCCGTGCAAGCCCAGCAGGGCGGACAATATTTCGTTGTGCTCGGCGCGATAGGGCGCAAGAAAGTGCACCTTGCGCCCTTGTCGAATGGCCTCGGCCAGGCGATCGGCGAGCGCGCTCGACGCCGCATGCGCAGCGATGCCGGCGGGGGCACAGCGAGCCGCCAACGCCGGCAACGGCCCGGACCACACGACATCGGTCACCGTCTGGTCGTCGCCAAACAGGGTCTCGGTGTCCTGATCGATGTCGATGAGTGCCGCCACGCCGGGCTGGTCGATCGCCCAGAAGTACAGGAACGTGCTGTCCTGGCGGAAGGGGTAGATGTTGGCGGTGTAGTTCATCCCGACTTCTTCGTTGCCTAGGAAGAGCAGGAGACCGGAGCCGACGTCTTTCTTCAGGCGGTTGCGGCGGGCGCGATAGGTGTCGGGCGTAAACATGCGGTTATTGTCCCAGATTCCAGAAGTGATGGAGCGGTCCGTGTCCGTGGCCCAGGCCGGGCGCGTTCCTGATGGCGTCGGTGACGTAGGCCTTCGCGCGGCGCGCCGCGTCTTCGGGGTCGTCTCCGAGCGCCAGGCACGCGGCGATCGCCGAGGAAAAAGTGCACCCGGTGCCGTGCGTGTGCGGTGTGTCGATGCGCTCGGCGTCCAGTTCGATCACCCGCGAACCGTCGTGCCAGACGTCCACCGCGCGGCCCGTCAGATGCCCGCCCTTGACTACGGCCGCGCGGGCGCCCATCCCGACGAGACGCGCCGCGGCTTCACGCTGGTCCGCGATGCTGGTGAGGGTCAGGCCCGTCAGCACTTCCGCTTCTGGAACGTTGGGCGTGATCACGGTGGCCAGGGGAATCAGCCGGGTGCGCAAGGCGTCGACGGCCGACGCCTCAAGCAGATGGTCACCGCCCTTGGCGACCATCACCGGGTCGAGCACCACGAGTGGCAGGCCGAACCGGGTCAATGCGTCCGCGACGGCTTCGATGATCGCGGTGTTCGCCAGCATGCCAATTTTGGTCGCAGCCGGCGCGAGGTCCGACCATACGGCCTCAATTTGCGCGACCACGAGCGCCGGGTCGAGCGCGTGGACCGCAGTCACGCCACGCGTGTTCTGGGCCGTGATCGCCGTGATGGCCGACAGGCCATACACGCCAAAGGCGGCAAAGGTCTTGAGGTCGGCCTGGATGCCGGCGCCGCCGCCGGAGTCACTGCCCGCGATTGTCAGTGCGGTGCGCATTCGTTAGAATCCACTTGCCATGTCTGTGAACATTGTCCGCGGATCCCTTCTCGATGTATCGCTCGGCGCCTCAGCGTCGGCCTCGTTTGTGCCCGTGGCCCGTGCGGCCGCTGTGGCCTTTGCCGTGGCCCTGACCGCGCTTGCTGCCCAGTTTACGGTGGTCGTGCCGTTTACGGCGGTGCCGTTCACGCTCACGCCGCTGGTGGTCATGCTGGTCGGCGCGGCGCTCGGTTCGCGCCTCGGGGCCGCGTCGCAGGTGGTATATCTGGCGGCCGGGTTGGCCGGCCTTCAGGTGTTTGCACCATCCGTCATTCTCCCGCCGGGCGCCGCCCGCCTGCTTGGTCCCACCGGGGGCTACCTGCTGGCATATCCGTTGGCGGCCTTTGTGGTCGGCCGGCTCGCTGAGCGCGGCTGGGATCGCGCATTCGCGTCGTCAGTGGCGGCGATGCTGGGGGGGCTTGCAGTGATTTATGCGGGCGGCCTCACTTGGATGATGGTGTACACCGGGTCATTCCAGGCCGCATTCACTCAGGGCGTTCTGCCGTTTGTGCTGGCCGACGTGATGAAGGCGGTCATGGCCGCGCTTCTGCTTCCCCAAGCCTGGCGCTTCCTGTCCTCAGACAAAGCGTAGCTATCTGACATACCCCAGACTCCGCATCCGCTCGATCATTTCCTGATTGAGGGGTTGGCCCGTACGCGCCTGCGCGGGGGCGCGGCGCTTTCCATAGGTCGAGACCCCGCGCGCCGGGTAACGGTCTGTGAACCCTTCCGAAAAGAGCGCCCGCACGGCAGCGCCTGCCAGGTCGGATGCACTCGGCACACCGAGCAAAGTCAGCACCGTTGGCGCCACGGCGGTGGGTGCCATGTCGGTGAGCGCGGCCTGTGATGCGAAGGATCCGCTCATTGCCAGAAGGCCTGCCGCGGCGTGTTGCACTCGTCCAGGCTGAAGGATGAGCACCACCTGCCGGTTGGCGTCTGGAACCAGCGCGAGCCACCGAGCGAGGGCCGCATCAAGAAACGAATAGTAGGCTTCGAGGCCGCGTACGCGGTCGGCGGTGGCCGAGGTGGCCATCGGTGAGTTGTCCGCGCCTTGCAGAAGGGCGTGTTGCGCGATGTCCAGGCCCGGTAGATACACCGTTCGCAGATCGAGTGGCCCCAGAACTGCGTCGGCGCCGAGGTCGAGCACAGTTGCGTCGAGTTCGGCTGAGCGCTTCAGCACGCTGGTGATCTGATCGGGCTGCCCGTCAGGCCATGTGTGCGCGGTCGCGGCCGCCACACGCGCGCGGCGCGCCTCGATGAGGGCGACGAGTGGTGCGTGGAGTGTCTCGGGCGCGAACTCCCCGGCGGGAGCGCCGCCTTGCTCCAGGCGAAGGATGGCGCGATCCGACAGCACAATCCCCTGACCAGGACCCGCCGGCCATGTCGCCCACCAGTGCACGACGGCCGTCCGCAGCCCCGCCGTCGCGGCCACTTCCCAGAACGCCGGAAGCACACGCTCGTCGCCCGACGCGATGGTCGGGCTGGTGAGTCGCAGCAGATCCGTCGCGGCAGTCAGCATCGAGAGTTCGGGCGATTCCGACCGGAGCCGGCCCTCCACGCCCGCCAGCTGGCGCGCCTGCAGGGCGTGGATGCCGTGCCGCTCAGGCGTCTGCGCCGTCGCGATCGTCGTCCACACACGTGCAGGGTCGCGGTTGGTGTCGTTGAGGAGCGTGGCCCGAGCTTGCGCGGTCAGCGCCCCGAGTGTGGGAACGGCGCCGGAAGTGGTGAGCCGAGTGAGGGTGAGAATGTCCACACCATCGATCGCGATGACCACCACGTGTGCGCCGGTTGCTACCACGGCCAGCGGGGGAACTTCAGTCTCTGGCGCGGTCTGCGCAGACACCGTGAGGAGGGCGAGCGCGCCGACCAGCGCGACGACGCCGACCGGCAGGAGCACTCGCCACGACGACAGCGGCGATCCATGTTCCAGTGACCGCGCGAGGCCGAAGCGAACGAGGGTGGCGAGCACCGTCACGGTGACGGCATGACCGACAAGCACGCTGATCGCGACGGCGAGCGCCATCACCAGAACCTGAGCGGGCACGCTGGCCAGCGGGCCCATCGGGGCGGAGGTGGTCCGCCACCATAGCGTGAGATACACCAGGCAGGAGACGGCCACGGCCAGACCGGCCAGCGTGGCCGCGCGGCGGGCGCGTAGTGCGAAGTTCGCATCTGAGGCGGCGCCTCGAGCGAGCGCCACGCCAGCCAGAATCGCGGCGAAGGCGAGGACTGCAGACCCCGCGCCAAACAGCAGCGCGAGATACCCGGCCAGCACGACTGCGTCGGTCACGCTCGTGACGAGGCCCGGCAGGCGAGCAGACAGCCCTACGGCTGCCGCCGGACCCAGGAGCACGCCCGCCAGCGCGCCAATGCGCAGGCTCGCCCCGAGCGCGAGCGACCAGCCACGCCCGCGTGTGGCGGCCCGACCCAACACAAACCGATCGACGCGGGCGTCCAGGTACCCGAGCGCACGCAACTGTTCACGAAGGTCGTCGACGCGGGCCGGCGGTTTTTGATCCTGTGCCATCTAAAGTCTCCGCGCAGCGACGAAGTCGGCCAACTCACCGAGCCGTGCTGCGCGCTGGCCAAACGGCGCCAGAGCCAGGGTGGCGGTCCGGCATAGCTCATGCGCCAGTTCACGTGCGCCATCGACGCCACTGAAGGAGACGAACGTGGTCTTGCGCGCATCGTGCCGCGCAGCCTTACCGGTTTCCTCAGGCGTGCCGATGACGTCGAGCAAGTCGTCCACCACCTGAAACGCGAGGCCGAGGTTCTTGGCGTACGCGGTCAGCGCCGCGACATCTGCGGCTGAACCTCCTGCGGTCAGAGCGCCCGCGGTGGCGGCCGCGCTGAAGAGCACGCCGGTCTTGCGTCGGTGAATGCGTTCAAGTGTCTCGAAGTTCAGGGTGGCGTCTGTGGCCAATACGTCCTCGGCTTGTCCCGCCACGAGCCCATCCAGGCCGACGGCGTCGGCGCAGAGTGATGTCAGGCGCGCCGCCAGCGGCGCGTCATAACTGCGAGCCAGGTGCCGATAGGCCTCGTTCAACAGACCGAAGGCGGCAAGTAGCGCGATGGCCTCGCCGTACACGGTATGCACTGTGGGACGGCCACGACGCAGCGGCGCGTCATCCATACACGGCAAATCATCGAGAATGAGAGACGACGCGTGAATGGCCTCGATCGCGCAGGCCACCGGGAGCGCCCGCGAAGGATGACCGCACAGATCCGCCGCCAGCAGCACGACCACGGCGCGCACGCGCTTGGAGGGCGCAAGCAGCGTGTAGCGCATGGCGTCGATGACCTGGGAGGCAGACGCCCCCTGCGTTTCTGGCGCCGGCACCATGAGATCGAGGGCTCGCGCGATGGTGTCCTGTGATTCCGTGAAGAATGCTGGCAGCGAGCGCATCGGCACGTCAGCGTGTGAAGACCAGCAGGTACTGGTAGCGCAGGAACGTATGGTGCGCGTGCAGGCGCAGGCCGGCCAACTTGGCGTCGCGAATGATGACCTCGGGCTCCAGACGCTCGTCCATGTCGGGACCTGGGCCGTACACATCCTTGCGGAAGTCCACGATCCCGAGCCGCCCGTTTGGCGCCAGTGCCGTGGCCAGATGCTTCAGCATCGAGACGGGGGTCTCAATCTGGGGATACGTGTCAACGATTAGCGCCGCATCCAAGTTATTGGGCAACCGTGGGTCAACCGCCGTGCCCTGAACCGTTTCGACATTACGGAGGCCCTCGCGCTCAACGCGCCGGGTGATGGAGTCAATCATCTGGCGTTGGATGTCTTCCGCGAACACACGTCCATTGGGGCCCACCCTGCGGGCCAGTCGCACGGTGAACCAGCCACCGCCGGCGCCCACATCCGCTACTCGGGCGCCGTCAGCGATGCCCAGTTCATCCATGATGCGATCGGGTTCCTGCCACTCATCGCGATCGGGGCCTTCAAGTTCACCCAGTTTCTCAGGCGGAAAGAGGCGCCCGTGGGGGGCTCGCTGCTGCTGGGCAGACGTGGCGGAGGCCCACGCACACAGCGCGCCGGCCACAACAACCATCATCAGTCCACCGCGAACGCCGGCCAGCATGCGTCAATCCTATACCGCTCCAGAGGCAGGTTTATACTCAGGTCATGGCGTCGAAGTTCTTTGAGAGTATGGTTGAGTTGATCACGCGGACTGCCACGGATCTGCCGCCCGATGTGCGTCAGGCCGTGCGTCAGGCGATGGGCCAGGAGCCTGAAGGCACACGCGGCGCCCAGGCGCTGGCGGTGATTGCCGAGAATATCGATCAGGCGGCCGCGTGCGAGGGTCCCATCTGCCAGGACACGGGATGGGCGACCTTCGAGGTGCACACCCCGGTAGGCGTCAATCAGATGTGGGTGCGTGCGCAGATTCGTGACGCGGTCGCTGAGGCGACCAGGCGCGGCAAACTGCGGTCGAACTCCGTGAACTCGATCACGGGTGAGAACAGCGGCAACAATCTCGGGCCCGGCACTCCCGTGATCCACTTCGACCAGTGGGAACGCGATGACATCGAAGTCAGGCTGCTCCTGAAGGGCGGCGGGTGCGAAAACGTCAACGCGCAATACGCGCTCCCGGTTGAACTCGATCATCTGGGCCGCGCCGACCGGTCGCTTGAAGGCGTGCGCAAGTGCATCCTGCATGCCATCTGGAAGGCCCAGGGCAAAGGCTGCAGCCCTGGTGCGGTCGGCGTGTGCGTGGGCGGCGATCGCACGGCCGGGTACCAACATGCGAAGGATCAACTCTTCAGGACACTCGACGACGTGAATCCCGATGCGCGGCTGGCCGACATCGAGGCACAGGTGATGGCCACGGTCAACAGCATCGGCGTGGGCACGATGGGCTTCGGCGGCGCGGTGTCACTCATTGGATGCAAGATCGGCGCAATCAACCGTCTGCCCGCGAGTTTCTTCGTGTCAGTGGCGTACGACTGCTGGGCGTTCCGGCGCCTCGGTGTACACGTTGATGCATCTACAGGCGACATCACCCGATGGCTCTACCGCGATCCATCCGTCTCAGGTGCGCCGATGCTGCCGGCTGGGATGGCCGGCGGATTTCCACGAACCGGCCGCGAAGTGGTGTTGCAGGCGCCCATTGACGAGGCCACGATTCGCAGCCTGCACGTAGGCGACGTGGTGCTGGTCTCAGGCCGTGTTTACACCGGTCGTGATGCGGTGCATTCGCGCCTGATGAAAGAGGTACCGCCGGTGGATTTGCGAGGAGGCGTGCTCTATCACTGCGGGCCGGTGGTCAGGAAAGATGGTGACGCGTGGACGGTGATCGCTGCGGGACCGACCACGAGCATGCGCGAAGAGCCGTATCAGGCCGACATCATCGGCCGCTACGGCCTTCGCGCCGTGATGGGCAAGGGAGGGATGGGCGCCAAGACACTGGTCGGGCTCAAGGAACATGGCGCCGTGTACCTCAACGCGATTGGCGGCGCCGCGCAGTTCTACGCCCGCTGTATCACCGGCGTAGACGATGTGTCGTGGCTTGAGCTGGGCACGCCCGAGGCGATGTGGCACCTTCAGACCCACGCATTCCCCGCCATTGTGACGATGGACGCACATGGCAACAGCCTGCACCAGGTGGTGGAGGAAGAGTCGGGGCGGCGGCTCAAACTGCTCAAATGATGAGCTCTCCCTTTCCCGGTATAATGAAAAAATGATCAACGTCACGGAAACGGCGGCCACCAAGATCGCAGAGTTGCTGGTCGAGGAAGGCCGGCTCGGGGCCGGCCTGCGCGTGTTCGTGCAGGGCGGCGGGTGTTCAGGGTTCCAGTACGGCCTGATGATTGATGAGGGCGATGGCAACGCGGACGCCGACCAGGTGTTCGAGGTCAACGGCGTGAAGTTGCTCGTCGATCCGATCAGCCTGCGGTACCTCAGTGGCGCCGAAGTGGATTTCGTCGACAACAACATGGGCGGCGGATTCACCATCAAGAATCCGAACGCCAAGTCCACCTGCGGCTGCGGTTCGTCATTCAGTGCCTGAGCGGCGGTGTCCGCGCGTATGCAGTCGGCCTCCGAGTTCATCGAACAGCGACGGCCTGCTGGTGGCCGGCGCTCGGGCAAACGCGACTTCATCGTGCAGGTCTTCTTGCGACAGGAAGGCCACCTGGCGGCCGAGGAACTCGTCGATCTGATTCGCGCCGAGGATGCCCGCATCAGCCGCGCCACGATCTACCGCACGCTCCAGTGGATGGTGGACGCCGGCATCGCGCGCAAAGTGGACTTTGGCGAGGGGCGCTACCGGTTCGAACATTCGTATCGCCATCCCCGGCATTTCCATCTCATCTGCAAAACCTGCAGTCAGTCCTACGAGTTCCTCAGTTCTGATATCGAAGCGTTGGTGGAGGAAGTGGCCGAGGCGCGCAACTTCGCCGCGCGCCAGAGCGTGCTGCAGATCTATGGAACCTGCGTGAATTGCCAGAGTGGGCGGCAGCCCGAGCGCGTGACCGCCCCCACCGAGGCGCTGTTTGCGCGCGACGCCCTGCGCATTGCCATCGCCACCGAGCGGAGTGGCCTAGAGTTTTATACGCGGGCAGCCGCATTGACCGGCGACGCGCGCGGTCGACGGGTGTTTCGCCGGCTGGCAAACGAAGAGAAGGAACACCTGGGCAAACTTGAAGCACGGTACCGCGAGTTGCTCGCCGAGGACCCCACGCTCGAGGCGCATCCCACGTTCCTGTTTTTCAAAGGCGCGGCGCATGGCCTGTTCGCGGCGGGTACGGCCGAACTGCGCCAAGGTGCAGACGACCGGCAAGCGTTGCTCGTGGGGATCAAGTGCGAACGCGGCTCGCACCAGTTTTTCAAGCGATACGGCGATCGCTTCGAAGAGTCTGAAGGCAAGCGTATCTTCCTGGAGTTCGCTGACGAGGAACGTGAACATCTCGATTTGCTCATCCGCGAGTACCGCAGCCTGGTGGAACGGCAGAAGGCCGCCGGCAAAGCCGCGCCAAAGCCCCGCGCGTCTTCCTGGCCATTCGGCCGCGCGTCCAGGAAGCGGCGGTGAGGCCGGGGCGAGTGATCGATCTGCATATGCACACGACGGCCTCCGATGGGCGGTCCACGCCGTCGCAGCTCGTGGACGAGGTCGTGGCCATGGGGATCACCACCATGGCCGTGGTGGACCACGACACCACTGCCGGCTGGGATGAGGTGAGTGCGGCTGCGGCTGTCGCCGGAGTGGCCTGCATGCCCGGGATCGAGATCACGGCGGTGGATCACGGGCGCGACGTCCACATGCTGGGCTATTGCTTCGACCGGAACTACCCTGAGCTCGTGACGTTCCTCTCGACCCAACGTGAAGACCGCACGCGCCGGCTGCGCGAGATTGGTGACCGGCTTGCGCGCCTGGGCGTACCGGTCGATCTACAGGGCGCGATGGCCGAAGCGGCACGCAGCGCGGGGCGAGCGATGGGACGACCGATGGCCGCTGCGGCGTTGGTCGCGGCCGGGCACGTGGCAAGTATCAGAGAGGCGTTTGATCGGTACCTGGCCGAAGGCCGCCCGGCGTTCATCGAGCGCCAGGGGGCCCAACCGGCAGCGGTGGTGGCCCTCGTCGCGCGTGCCGGTGGCGTAACGTCGCTTGCGCATCCAGGCAAGACGCAGAAGGACCATCTCATCCCGGACCTAGTCGCGGCCGGCTTGCCCGCGATCGAGGTGTATCACCCCGAGCACGACGCGGCCGAGACCGCGCGGTACCGGCAGATGGCTGACACCTTCAATCTGTTGGTAACCGGAGGGTCCGATTATCACGGTGTGGGGAGCGGCCGTTCCCAGGGGCTCGGGCAGTTCTACCTGCCGGCGGCGGATTTTACACGGCTGGCCGAACGCACGGGCTGGACCATTCCCTGCTGATGGCGCAACTGGCGAACGTCGTCCCTCTTGTTGAAATTACCGGTCTCCGAAAACAGTACGGAGGGTTGCGGCCGCTGCGCATCAACGCGCTGTCGGTGGCGCCAGGCGAACGCGTCACGTTGCGGGGCCTCGACGCTCAAGCTGCCGAGATGCTTGTGCTTCTGGTGACCGGCGCGTCGCTGCCCGATGAAGGAACGGTGCGCATCGCGGGGGGTGATACGCGCGAGATCAGCACCGACACCCAATGGCTCACATCGCTTGATGTATTCGGCATGGTCACCGCCCGTGCCGTGTTGCTCGACAGCCTCACGCTCGAATCCAACCTCGCACTGCCGCTGACACTGTCGATCGACCCAGTGTCGATTGAGGTACGCGCGACGGTTGCGGCGCTGGCTCAGGAAGTGGAGCTCGATTCCGCCTTGTCAGCGCACGCCAATACACTGGCGGAAGGCGCGCGCGTTCGCGTCCATCTGGCGCGGGCGCTCGCGACGGAGCCGCGCATGTTGCTGCTCGAGCATCCGACGGCAAAGCTGGCGTCCGAGGAGGCCACGGCCTTTGGCCGGCTGCTGGCGGCGATCGCCAAACGTCGGAACATCGCATGGCTGGCGCTCACTGAGGATGAGGCGTTTGTCGAGGCCGCCGGCGGCCGCCTGGGCCAGCTCGTGGCCGCATCCGGCGACATTCGAGTGCCCGCCACTCGGCGGTGGGGGAGGTTCTGGTGACGCTCGTCTTGTTTGATATTGACGGCACGCTCATTTCATCCGGGCGTGTCGGCGTACGCGGAATGAATCGATCGTTCGAACGGCTGTTTGGTGTCGCAGGCGCACTTGATGCCGTGCCTGTGGCCGGGCGCACCGACCGCGCCATCGTCACCGAGGCGCTGGCGCGCGCGGGTCAACCGGCGGAAGACGCGGCAGTCCTCCGGTTACGGGACGCCTATTGCGAGGATTTGCAGGCAGCGCTCGCGGACCCGCAGGCTCATCCGGGCGGCATCCTGCCGGGCGTCCTGGCGCTGCTCGACGTACTCGACGCGCACGACGATGTGGCGGTGGGGTTGCTGACGGGGAACTTTGCGCGTGGCGCGGCCCTCAAGCTGGGACATTTTGGTTTGTGGCGGCGATTTGCGTTCGGAGCGTTTGGCGACCATCACGCGGAGCGCCGGGCGCTCGTGCCGGTGGCAGTGGAGGCCGCGGTAGCTGCTGGGCATCCGCGCTTCGAGGCGGCCAACATCGTGGTCATCGGAGACACTCCGCTCGATGTGGACTGTGCGCACGCCTACGGCGCGAGGGCCGTGGCCGTAGCGACCGGGATCTTTTCGTATGAGGTGTTGGCCGCGACCGAGCCCGCACACACCGTGCACACGCTCGAGGCCCTGTCGGTCGAGGCCCTGATCGGCTAGAGCAGGCGGAGTTGGCGGAAGCTCGTGGGAGTCGAACCCACCCTTCCCGCCGGAGGCGGGGAGCGGCCGGTTTTGAAGACCGGGAGGGCCACCGGGCCCCGGGAGCTTCCCCCGGGGTTTCCGGCAACGGCCAAGGGACGATGCGGCTCTGAGCCTGGGCCCGGAGCCTCAGGTGTTATTCGTCGAGCAGACGGACTTCGCCCGCCCGCGGTCCCTTGGGTGAATCCTCGATGGTGAATTCCACCCGCTGGCCTTCGCGCAGCAGCTCAAACACCGCGCCACGGATGGCGGACCGGTGGAAGAAGTGCTCCACGCCCGCTTCGTCCCGAATGAACCCAAAACCCTTATCGATCAACAAACGTGCAATCGTGCCATTCGGCATGACTGTTCCTCCGAGGGATGCCAAGACACCCCCAACAAACTTTCGTGAAGTGAATCGCCCCCAGTCTAGGCTCGGGGTTGGCCATTAGTCAATGCGCCAATGGGCCATTGGCCCAATTGCCTCATTACGCGCCTCGACGCTATACTAAGCGACTCAAGTGTGGGCCTGTGGCGCAGCTGGGAGCGCGCCTGGATGGCATTCAGGAGGTCACCGGTTCGATCCCGGTCAGGTCCACCAACCTTCGCTCGCCTACGGCGAGCTTCGGCTGGCAAGCCAAGCGCGAGACCTCGCCGCTGGCGGCGTTCGCGCGTATGCTACGGCGCATGCGTCCTAATCGACTGATGTGGTGTGCGGCCGGGCTGGTGCTGGTGTTGTCCTGGGCGCCCGCGGCGCAGGATGTCCAGACGACGGAGTTCCAGAAGACGGAGTTCCAAAAACTCGAGGTGCTCGCGGCCTCGTATGCCGAGGAGCGCAGGGCAATCACTAATCCGGGGCCGCGTGTTCCGGGAGCCCTCGTCATAGACCGCGGTCCGATCGTGACGCTCGCCCAGGCGCAGTCCCTGGCCGATCAGGCCGCGCAATTCCTGACGCGGCTGAGAGCGATCGACACCGCACAACTGACGCACGAGCAGTGGCTGCTCTACGGGATCGCCGAATCACAGGCACGCATCGACGCGGACAATTCGCCCGATTTCTTCTGGCTGCAAAGCGTTGTCACGCCCTACCTGTCGCCTCTTCGCACGCTGACGACCCCGTTTGCCGCCGCGCCACTGGCCACTGCGGCTCAGCGTGATGCCTACATCGCGGCACTTCACCAGTTGCCCGCGACCATGAAGGCGTACGAAGTGCGGCTGGAACAGCAGACCGAACACGGCGTGGCGCTACCCACAGAGGAGCTTCGGTTGGTGACTGCGTTCATCCGCTCGTTCGCGGCGCCGCCACCGAAGAGCCCGTTTTCCGTGACAACGGCGCGTTTGTCCGTCGTGCCCGTCGTTCAACAGGTCGAACAGGCCGAACAGGCCGCGTTCCAGAAGCGGGTGGACGACGTGATAGCGGCGCAGGTGAATCCGGCGGTGGAGCGGTTGGCGGCCTACATCGATGGTCCGTACCGCAAGCGGACCGTGAAACTGGTTGGGCTGTCGCAGTACCCCAACGGTCCGGCCTACTACCGCTACCTGATTCGCATGCACACCGGGCTTGACCTCACGCCGCAACAGATTCACGACCGCGGTCTGGCCGAGGTCACGCGCATCAACGCCGCGCTCGATGGCCTACGCGCCGAGGCGGGCTTCGCGGGGTCGCTCGAAGACTTCAAGACGTTCCTGCGCACCGACAAGCGCTTCTATCCCACGCGGAGCGAAGAACTCGGTGAACGCATGATGGCCGCGATCCGGATCATCGAGCCAAAAATGCTCCAGTTCTTTTCGATGATGCCGAAGGCGCCGTACGGCGTGCGGCGGCTGGCTCCCGAGCTGGAGCCGTCGATGACGTACGGTTTCTACAGCCTGCCGGACGCGCGCGAGCCGATGGGTTATTACCACTACAACGGCCTCAATCCGGAGACGCGGTCGTTGACGATGGTGACCGCGATTGTGTTTCATGAACTGCTGCCGGGGCATCACTACCAACTGACCCGGCTTGCGGAAAACGACGCCCTGACCGGTGTGCGAAAGACCGCGCGCTATACGGCCTACACGGAAGGCTGGGGCGAATATGCCTCGGATGTGGCCTGGGAGATGGGCGCGTATCCCGATGTGTACGCGAAGGCCGGCCGGCTTGGCATGGATCTGTTCACGTCATCGCGGCTGGTGGTGGACACCGGCATGAACGCGCTCGGCTGGTCGCGCGAACGGGCGATGCAGTTCATGAAAGACAACACGTTTGAGTCCGACGCGCAGATCGACACAGAGACCCTGCGATACTCCACGGACATGCCTGGTCAGGCGCTGGCCTACAAGCTGGGTGCGCTGGCGATCAGGGACGCACGCGAACGTGTGACGAAATCGCTGGGCGCGGCGTTCGACATCCGGACGTTCCACGACTACCTGCTCGACGCCGGACCGATACCGCTTGGCATGTTCGAACAGCACTTCGGCTGCTGGCTCGACCGAGAGCGGCACAAGAGGTGACGAAGCTTACTTTGCCCCGGCAACCGCCACCACGACGCCCCAGTATGTCCACATGAATTTATGAAGCTCGCTGATCAAGATGCGTTCCTGATCCGAGTGTGACCTGAAACTTTTCGGGCCGTCCTCGGTGTCGAGCCCAGGTCCGATGCCGTAGCACTGAATGCCCGTGGCTCGCAGGCACGCCACGTCGGTAGCGCCCGTGCTCATGCTCGGCAATGTGGGAGCGTTGTAATGCGTTTTGACGGCGCGTGCGATGGCCTTGAAGACGTCGGAGTCAATGCGGGCCTCGACGCCGCCAGGCCGTTCGTTCCGTTTGGCGAGCCGCACCTCGACCGCCGGGTCGTTGACGACCTTGCGCACCTGCTCGACGAAGGCGGTGATGTCTTCATCGGGAAGAAGTCGCGTGTCGAGTGTGGCCATCGCCTCCGACGGGATCACGTTCATGCCGTTCCCTCCGAAGACGATGTTGGGGGCGACGGTGGAGCGCAGGATGGCGCGCGACCAATTCGATGCCGACCGAACGTTGTTAAAGCGTCTGCACCTGCGCGTATTGGGCCACACCGCCCGTCCGTATGACACGCCCTCCCTCGGCAAGGCAGTATTCGGCATCGATGCTGCTCAAGTGCTGGTCGGCCATGAACGGGATGCCGATGTGCGTCGATCCCTCTTCGCCTTGCTCGGCCAGGAAAATGACGTCGCGAGCCAGAGGGACGTTGAGCCGCTTGAGCATCAACATGATCATCAGCGACGTGGCGACGTTGTCCTTGTCGTCCACCGTATTGCATCCATAGACATATCCGCCATCGATGGTGGCGCTGAGGGGGGAAATGTCCATCGCTCGGGATACACGTTGACGGTGTCTGTGTGCGTCATCAACAGGAGCGGTCGTTGTGCGCCGGTGCCCTTGAGCCGGGCGACCAGGTTGGGGTGGTGCGCTTGGTTCGAGAATTCCTACGTCGGAATGCCCTCGGCTTCGCGCACCCTCTTTATGTAGTCGACCGCCTCACGTTCCTTCCCGGGCGGGTCCGATTTATCGAAGCCTACCAATGCCTGAAAGTGCCGGAGCGTTTCGGCGTCGGCCGTGGTCCAGTCCGGGACTTTGGATGACTAGACGGTCAGCGAGAGCAGGACAGCGAGGGTGGTGAGTCGCAGCATGCGGACATTCTGCCAGAATCCGACCCGGGTGAACTGTGTGGGACTGGGTCTCCGTGACTTTCGTGATCGACGCGGGTCCGTTCAGCCAATAGACTCCAATCAGGATTCGCCGAGACAGCACTGCGGCAACCTGACAAGCCTCAGATTCTAAACTGAGTCTTCAGCTGGCGGCGTTGACACCATCAGCTCCATCAATCGGCCCGAGGCGTCACGGGTGAAGTGCAGGCGCATCGCGACCGCGCTGTCAACACCAAGGCCGCGCAGAACACGGTCGCGCGAGACGGGATGAACCGACAGGTCTGCCTGCCAGCGGCGGCGCCACACGAGCCGGTCGCCTCTCACGTCGAACGCCGCATCAAGATTCACTTGCCCGGCGAGTGCGGTGTCCTGTTCAGGGGCCGCCGCAGGTCCACACGAGCCGACCGCTGTCGCGACCGCAAAGAGCGCAGACACGGCAGTCAGGTACTTTCGCATCGGGGGTCTTTCGTCAATCGGCCGGCTCAATACTCCGAGAACATTCGCTGAATCACGCGGCCGTCGTTGGTCGTCGCGACTGCGAGCATGAGGAGGATGCGTGCTTTGAGCGGCGTGAGGTCGTCACCGCTGATCCTGTAGACCGGCGCGGTGCCGGCGCGGGGGCGGCCCACGTTGATTCGTCCGGCGCCCGCTCGTGTCGTCGTCACCACAAATACCTGCTTACCAACGGCGTACGCGATGCCCTGACCCTGCGTGCCGCTCGTGGCTCCGGCACCGGCTCCGGCGATGATAACGCCCTTTGCGCCCGCATCGACCAGGGCGTTAATGATATCACCCGTGGCGCCTTGATACACCCACGCAATATCGACACGGGGTAGCGTGGTGAGGTTTGTGACGTCGAACTCACTGTGCGCCGAGTGCCGGCGAGCCGTCTTCCGGTAGTACGCCACTCCGGACCCATCTACGACACCCAGGACGCCGTAGCGGCCCGATCGGAACGTATCCAGACTGAGCGCGTCGGTCTTTGTAACTTCACGCGCCGAGTTGATCTCGTCGTTGAGCACAACGACGGTGCCCATCTCGCGCGACTGCGGGTGTGCGGCGGTGAGGAACGCATCTTCGAGATTGGCGGCGCCTTCGTATCCAAGCGTACTCGGGTTGCGCATTGAACCCACCACCACCACGGGGCGCTCGTCGCGCACGGTCAGATGCAGAAAATACGCGAGCTCTTCGAGCGTGTCTGTGCCGCTCGTGACCACCACGCCCGCCAGTTCAGCGTCGCTCTTGTAACGCGCGTTGATGCGCTTGGCCAGGTCCACCCACTGTTCAAGTGTGAGGGCGGAACTCGACGTGTTAGCGAACTGCTCGCCTTCGGCCCGCACCCGGTGATCGAGTCCGGGAATGGACGCAATCAGTTCCTGAACGGTCAGGCGTCCGCCCACCTTGTTCGAAATGGTTCCTCCCGTCGCGAAGAGGAACACTTTCGGCAGAGGGGTAGCGGGTGTGGAGGCTGGCGCTTGTCCGGCCTGGGCCGTAGTGTGGGTCGGCTCCACGGCGACCAGCGCGGCGCCGGTCAGGTACACAGCGATCGCGGCCGCAGCGCCGAGGGTGTAACGATTCATGGCCGTTACTCTACCGCGACACTATTGCGTCCGAGAAGCCCTGGTCAGCCATGCGCTGAGTTGGCCGGCCGCTTCGTCCGGAGTGGCACCATAAAAAGGCATCAGCGCGGCCCGGCCGGCCGGCAGCCTCGCGATCTGGGCCCTCCACCGGTCCCTTCCGACTGAGGAGGCCTCGATCACATAGGCTCGGCCATTGATCGTTTCCTTATAACGCACGAGAGTGGAGGAGGAAGTTACTTGTGTCACGGACGCGCGAGGATTGTCGCGGAGTCAGGGAATGCGCGCAAGCGAAGCGCCGTACGAATCTGCACCCGTGTGTGTCGCTCGCATCTTTTCGCTCAGCAAATGTCGCAGCTTTTCTTTTCACTCGATGAACGTCCACAGGTCTTTCACGATGTGTGCACAGGTTTTCCACAACCATGGCAAACTGGGCCACAATACCAGCGTGCGGACATTGATCCAGGCCGGAATTGTCGTCGTGCTGCTGGTCCTGACCTCGGCCGCGCACGCCCAGTCCGCTCCCTCTGCTCGACCTGCGGTTGATACCTTCCGGATCTTTCTTCGCGAGGGCCGCGTGTTGTCGAGTTACGGCGAGTTCGCGCAGGTGGACACAGACCTCGTCTTCGTTGTGGCCCAGGGGCAGAAGGGGCTGGTCGAGACGCACGATTTAATGACCATCCCGGTGGCGGCGGTCGACATGGCGCGGACGTCGGCGTACGCCGTTGCCGTCAGAAAGGCCGAGTACGCGCTGAATCGCGGCGAAAAGGAATATCAGTCGTTCGTGACCGATATCTCTAAAGCGGTAGCCGCTCTGGAGGCGAGCGACGACCGGGACCGGCGGTTGGGCATCGCGATGGTCGCGCGGAAACGGTTGCTCTCATGGTCCGAGGACCATTTCGGTTATCGTGCGGCGGACGTGCGCCAGCTCGCGTCAATCATGGATGAGGTGGTGCTTGAACTACAGGCCGCCAGCGGCGTCTCGCATTTTTCTATCGAACTGATTGCGTCAGTCGCACCCCCGCCGCCCATCCCGCTGCTGCCGGCGCTCACGCCGGTAGAAACGGTGTCCATGGCCCTGGTGGCAGCGCTTGCCACTGACGTTGGCGTAGAGAAGCTGGCGCTGCTGCGGTCGGCCAGTCGCGTGGCGGACTCATTGCCTGAAGCCGGCGACAGCCTTCGGTTAGAAGTCGCGCGGTTGCTCGCCGACGAAATACGGGTGGACGCCGCGTACCGGACTCTGCTCCGCGCTGCGCTGACGCGCGCCGATGGCGCAGTGCGCCAGGGGCGCCCAGCCGTGATCCGGCGCCTGATTCTGGACGTTGAGCGGGAGGATGCCGACCTCGGTCGTCGGCGCCCCCGAGATGTGGCTCCGGTGATACGACGCTTGTGGAGCGAGTCGGGTCTTGCGGTCGACCAAAAGAATGCCTTTGATCGGTGGGCGCTGGTGAAGGACCAGCTCCGAGCGTATGACACACGGCTTCGGGGAGCACAGCAGGTGTGGAGTCGGCACACGTCAACGCTCACACTGATCAGGTCCGGTCAGCGGGCCAATCGCGATCACCTTGATGCCGCGATGCGGGAGTTCACTGAACTGGCCCAGGCGCTGAAGGAGTGGGTTCCACCGGCCGAACTTGAGGAAGTCCACGGCATTTTTCAGAGCGCTGTCCAGTTCGCGCGGCAGGGCCTCGAGCTCGGGCAGCGCCTTTCAGTGGCAGCGAATCTCGACATTTCGCGCAACGCGTCGTCGGCCATTGCCGGCGCCGAACTGCTGCGCAAGAGGGGTGTGGCGAGCCTCGCGACCGCGATCGAGCCGCGAAGGGTGCGGTGAGCACGCGCCGCCTGATTCGGACGTCGGATCTTGCCGGCTTCCGCAGGGCAGTGGCGACGCTGGCGCTTGAAGGCGCCCCGCTGGATGCACGCCGGCGTATGGTGATCGTGCCCACTCGCGCGTCAGTGGCCCTGCTGCGGCAAACGCTCGAACGACATGCATTGCGTACGGGCCGGGCCACAGTCATCTGGCCCGACCTCTTGACACGCGACGAATGGATGACTCGGCTGCACCTGACGTTGCCCGAGGCCACGCGTCTGCTCGCACGGGTCGAACGCGAAGTGCTCATGGCCGCGGCCGCCGATCGCACCGCACGCCGCGCGCGCATGGGTGGCGCGCCGTTCGCCCTGCGCCCGGCGCTCGTGGCCGTGATGCTGGACTTCTACGACGAGCTCCGCCGGCGCCAGCGGTCGGTCACCCAGTTTCGTCGCGCACTGTTCCGCGAACTGCAGGTTGAGCGCGGCAGCGACCGCGGCAGCGAAAGCCTCATTCATCAAACGGCCTTCCTCGGCCTCTCGTTCCTCGCGTACGAACGCGCTGTCGTGGCGGCCGGCGCAATCGACGAACACATGCTGCGCGCGCAACTACTGGCCGAACGCCCGCAGTGGGCCGTCGATCACGTGGTGATCGCCGTGGCGGACCATCCGACGGATCCTCGCGGTCTCTGGCCGGCAGACTTCGATTTGCTGGGTCGCTGGCCCGGCCTGCGGGTGGACGTAGTCATGACCGATGAGACGCACGACGCTGGTTTTCGCGAACGCCTCGAACGCGAACTGCCGGAGATCGAAGAACGTCGCGAACCGCCGGCGCCATGGTCGCCCGTGGTGGTCCGCCCACGAGACGCTAAAGAGGGCGACTGGTGTCACCTGGGCCGCGACCGTGAAGAGGAGGTGCGGGATGTGATTCGGCACATCCGCGCGCGCGCCCGTCAGGACGCTGTCCCCGGCCGGCTTGCCCCGACGGCGATCGTTTTCCAGCGGCCACTACCGTATCTGTACTTGACCCGCCAGTTGTGCGAGGACGCGGGTGTGCCGATCCAGGCGCTTGACGCGTTGCCGCTGGCTGGCGAGCCCTATGCCGCGCTGCTCGATCTGATTCTGGTGATTGCGCGCACCGGCGGCACCCGTGAGTCGAGCCTGGCGTTGTTACGCTCGCCGTTGCTCAGGTTCGATGTTGGGGGAGAGCGCGTCTCCCTAAAGGATATCGCGGCGCTCGACACCGTGCTTGTTGGGCTTCGCGTCACCGGCGGGGCCGACCGTTATCCCGACGCCGTCAGCCGTTTTTGTGCTGCGGCACATCGCCACGATCGCGCGCGAGCCAGTGGTGCACCCCGGGCGGCGCAGGCGGCGGCCGCCGCGGCTCGTGAGCTGGCACCCTTCCAACAGGAGGCGACCGCATCGAATCAGGTCCGGTCGGTGGCCGCATTCCTGCGCGCACGACAACGGGGACCTGATGAAGGTGATGAGTGGCGCCAGGCGTATCTGCGCGCCCGCGCCGCGATACTTGGCTCACTGGATGCGTTGGCGGATGCGTACGAGCGCTACGATGATCGCCACCGGGAGGCCGACGAACTGGTGGCCGCCATTCGCCACCAGGTGGAATGGCAGACGTTTTCGCCAGCGCGCAATCAGGCCGGCGTCCACCTTGTGGATGCGGTGGCCGCGCGGTTCGGCGAATTTGATCACGTGCATCTGGTGGGCCTGGTGGAGACTGACTGGCCCGAGCGACAGCGTCGCAGCATTTTTTATACGAGCGGACTCCTGAAGGTGCTGGGCTGGCCGCAGGATGCGGACCACGCGGCGGCCCAGTTGGGAGGGTTTCGCGACCTCACCGGCTTGCCGTCACGAACCCTGCACCTGCACGCGTTCCGTCTGGAGGGTGATGCGATGGTCGGCATGTCGCCGATGGTGGAGGTGGCGCGAGGTCTGCCTGCCGTGTTCAGTGAAGCACTGCCGCCGGTCCAGATCTTCAGCGACGAAGTGCTCTCAGGCGCGAGGAACGACGAGGCCCATCTGCTGGAGGATGCGGCCGCGTGGCTGGTCGCGCGCCGGCAGCGTCCGCCGCTCGACGACGAACGCTACTGCGGCGTCGGCCTGCCGCAGGCGCCGCAGGCGTATCGGATCAGCAAGGTCGATCGATATGTCACCTGTCCCTTCCAGTACTTCTCGGAATCTGTGCTCCATCTTCAGCAGGAGTCTGAGGAAGCCGTGGGCCTCACTCCCATGCAGCGCGGCACCCTGATGCACGACTTGTTCGAGCGGTTCTATCGGGCCTGGAACGCCGCCGGCCATGGCACCATCACGGCTGAGCGACTGTCCGAAGCCGTCGCGATGTTCACGGTCATGGCGCGTGAAACCTGCAGCGCACTTCCCGATGCCGACCGCGTACTGGAGGAAACGCGCCTGCTGGGTTCACTCGTCGCCCGCGGCGTTGCCGAGCGCGTATTTGAACTGGAAGCCGAAGATGGAGGCGATGTAGTCGCCCGCCATCTTGAAGAAGTGCTGCAGGGCCCGTTCAGGTTCCCTGTGCTCGGCGGCCTGGACGAGGTGACGATTGCGATCAACGGTAAGGCTGATCGCGTGGACGTCTTCAGCGATGGCAGCTTGCGCGTGGTCGACTACAAGTTGGGCCGTATGCCGGATCTAAAGACGTCGATCCAGATCGCTGTGTACGCGTGGGCGTCGCAGCAAAAGTTCGAAGCGCGCGATCACACACCGCATCCCGTGGCGAGCGCCATGTACCTCGCGTTTGGTGATGAGCAACGCCTTGAAGGGCGCCTGGGCGCGCGCACCGGCGCATCGATCGCCGTCCAGACAAGGGCCGGGGAGTTTGCCGGTGTCATCGGCCAAATCGAAGCAGGGCAGTTTCCCGCCCGGCCCGTCTCTACGAGTGAGTGCGGCTGGTGCAAGTACGCCGGCGTCTGTCGCAAGGAATATCACCTGGAGGACGATGCAGATGAGTCTGTTTGATCTGTCCGACGACGACCAGCCGGCACCGGCGGTGTTGCCCGACCAGGCGGCGCGCGATTTCGCGTCTGACCCGGCGCAGCACGTGGTGCTCGAGGCGTCGGCCGGCACGGGCAAGACCCGCGTCCTGGTGAATCGTTACGTCCGGCTCATTCGCCTGGGCGTGTCGCCGCGGCATATCCTCGCGATCACGTTCACGAGGAAGGCGGCGGCCGAGATGCGGGAGCGCATCCTTGAGCAACTGCGCGCCGAGGTTTCTCACGCGCTGCTGGCCGAGATTCAGGTGGCTACGATCGACGCGTTCTGCTTCGGCTTGCTGCGCGAATTTCCCCTCGAGGCAGGCGTCGATCCCGGCTTCGAAATTGCCGATGAGACCGAGATGGCGCGGTTCACCACTGAAGCGCTTGATGTGACGATGCGAGTCGTGCGCGGCGTGGTGGTGCGAGACGAAAATGTGCGGCTGTTGTTCACGCGCATCAAGGCCACTATGCTGCAGCGCGTTCTTGCGACACTGCTCGACCGGCGTCACTTGGCAGTACCTGCGGTAGCCACGTTTGTGCGGCAGAAAGTACGTGTGCAGACACCCGACGAGGTATCGCGGGCGTTTGTCTCACGCGTGCGCGCTGTGTTCAACGGGCACGAGGCTTTTGTGTCGGACGGCCCGTCATCCCTGGCCGAGTTCCAGTGGGTGGCCACCGAGGCGGGCCGACTGGCGAGCGGGGAAGACATTCCCGTCACCGACGTCCCTCAGTTGCGACGGCGACTCGAACGGTACTTCCTGACCAAGAAGCTCGAGGCCAGGAAGAAGTTGCCTGGGAACGCGCGCGATCATTCGAATCCCGCTGCGCGCAAGCGGCACGAAGCGGCGTTTTTCTCGATGGCTCGCGGCATCGAGGCATCGATCGCGGCGCTCGAGCGCGACGTGGATGGGTTGCTGGCGCGAGGGCTGCTGACGGTGTTGACGATTGCCGTGCATCAGTATCAGCGGTTGCTCGATGAACACGCGGTGCTCGATTTTTCCGGCATGCTCGACCGCGCCGTGGCGCTCCTCGAACGTCAGGAAGAGTTCGCGCGCAGTCGTTTGAAGCTCCAGGCGCGTTATCACCATCTGTTGGTGGACGAGTTCCAGGACACGAGCCGACAGCAGTGGCGCCTGGTGGACCTGCTGATCGCGGCCTGGGGCGAAGGCGAGGGTGTGGTCGACGGGCAAAACTCGATCTTCATCGTGGGCGACCGCAAGCAGTCGATCTATCGCTTCCGGCATGCGGAGGTCGCGCTGCTTGACGAGGCCGCGCGCCGGATCTCGGCGTTGCGTCCCGGTCGCCAGGTCAAACAGGCCATCACCAAGAACTTCCGCGCGGTGGCCGAGTTGCTGGCGTTCGTGAACGTGCTGGCATCGGGGATGGAAGGCGACCCGGATCTTGAGGAACGTTTCGCGTATGAGGCGCGCGACCACTTCCCGGTGGACGTGATTGCCCAGGGCGCAAGGCGCGACGGACGGCCCGTGCTCGGCGTGGTCGCCGGTGCATCGCTTCAGGCGGCGGCCGATGCGGTGGCCGCCGAGATTGCGCGGTTCCTGGCCGAAGCCACCGTGCGCGATCGCCAGGGGCCGCCACGAGCGGCACGGCCTGATGACGTGGCGATTCTGTTTCGAGCACGGGCCGGACACCAGGTCTACGAAGAAGCCCTGGAGCAACTCGGGATCCGCACGTACGTGTCCAAAGGCCTGGGCTTCTTCGACGCGCCCGAAGTGCAGGACCTGCAGGCGCTGCTCAGGTTCCTGGCGCAACCCGAGTCGAATCTCCGCGCGGCCGAGCTGTTGCGCTCGCGCTTTGTCCGGTTGTCGGACGCCGCGCTGGCGGCGCTGGCCCCAGACCTGTCGGCCGCGATCATTGGGAACGCTGAGCCTGCGGCAGCGCTCGCGGACGTTGATCGGCAGTTGATCGATTGTGTCCGGGCCGGTGCGCGTCGGTGGCTGGCGCTCACCGATCGTGTGCCTGCCGGCGAGCTCGTGGACCGCGTGATACGCGAGTCCATGTACGCCGTGGAGATGACGGGCCTTCGCGCCAATCAGGCCCGCGAGAATGTCAAAAAGGTGCGCGCGCTCGTGCGCAGGATTGAGAATCGGGGCTACACCACGATCGGGCGGCTGGCCGAGTACTTTGAAACCCTGCGCGCCGGCGACGAATCCAATGCCGTCATCGAGGAGCGGGGTTGCGTGAGCCTGATGACGATTCACGCGGCCAAGGGCCTGGAATTCCCGGCGGTGTTTGTCGTCAATTTGCATGCGCCGGGCCGGAGCGGCTCTGCGGGCGTGACGGTCATCGATCGCAGTGTGGATGGTGAACCCGAGGTGGCCTTCCGCTCGACCGACGGTACCAGGCTTGAGGACCGCCGCGAGATGGAGGAACTGCGCCGGTTGCTCTACGTCGCCGTGACCCGTGCACGCGACGTCCTGTACCTGGCGGGTCAAGTGGACGAAAACGCCGTGCTTCGCGCGCCCAAGCGCAGCCTGGCGAGCCTGCTCCCGCTGACGCTGCGGCAGCTGTTCACGCGCGCGTCATTCGCTGATGACGATGAGGTGATGTGGGATGCCGGCGGGCGCGCGTTTGCCGTGCGCGTGTGCAAACCGCCGTCGCCTTCGGGTGCGCGCCCGGCGCTCCCGCCGGCACCCGTGGCGCCGGCCGATGTTGACCGCGAGTCGCTGACGAGCGAGGCCCCCGTCATTCTCAGCGCCACCGCGATGTCAGACGTCCCGACGGTCGTCGTCGGGGAGGGTGAGAGGAGTGACCGGTTGGCCGGCACGCTTGTTCACCGGCTGTTCCAGTATGGATTGGCCGGCCCATCCACGGTCATGGCTGTGGCCCTTCACGCAGCGCGCCTGGCACGTCCGCAGGAACTGGTGGACGTGGCCGACCGAACCCGGTTCTTTGGGACCGTTGCGGAAGGCTATTTGCGGCTGGCCGACCGCTCGGACGTCCGGGCCTGGCTCACTGGCGGCCGGGCCCACTATGAGGTACCGTTTTCGTTCGTGTCACCCGAGAGACCCTCGGCCATCGTGCGGGGGAGCATTGACTGTCTGGTGGTCCGGCCTGATGGGTCGCTCTTGGTGCTGGAGTTTAAGACAGGCGTGCCCAGGCCCGAACACCCGGCGCAATTGGCCATGTATCTGGCCGCCGTCCGGCATGCGTTCCCGGAAGCTGCCGTAGGCGGAGAACTCGTGTATCCAGGCCCAGGAGAGTGAGATACACTCATGTCGATGCTTCTGACGTGTTCAAATTGCGGCAACGCCGAAAACTTTCTCGCCAAAACCCTCCAGATGCACCTTGTACGCGTCGCAGACGGGCAAGTCCAACCTCCGATGGAAGAGGGACGGCCGGCACTGTTCGAACTGCTGTGCGACGAGTGTGATGCGACGCTCGACCTCGAAGGCTTTAATGACGACGAGCGGCGCGAATTGATGGTGACGCTGGGCGCACGCTGAGTCCAGCGAGCCCGCGAGTCCCCCGCGGGCTTTCGTATGCGCCTGCACATCGATGTCCTTGGCACGTTGCACCTGGTCTGGGGTGCATTCGGGGTCATGACCGGCGTGTCTCTCTCCATTCTGGCGGCTGGCACGTGGGGTTCGCTCGCGGGCGAGGTGTTTGGCCTGGGCGAACGCGCGGCTGTGGCGGCGCTGGCCGCGGTCGGAGTCTTCCTGATTGTTGGTGGCGGGTTATCGGCCTGGACCGGTCGGGCACTCAAGCGGCGGCAAGCACGAGGCCGGTTGATCGCGCTTTTGATGGCCGTGCCCAATCTCGTGGTGGTGCCCTTCGGTACCGCGCTCGGGGTGTATACGTTCTGGGTGCTGCTCAATGACGACGCCCGCCGGGCGTTTGGCAGGCCACCTCGTGTGGTGGTTCCTCCTGTGGCGGTGAGCGAGTGACGAATCGCGATCCGAATCGTTGGACGGCCCTCTCCTACGCGCTCGGCCTCCTCAGCGGCCTCATCGTCCTCTCCATGAAAAAAAAGGACGCGTACGTGCGATTCCATGCGTAGCAGTCGGTGCTGGCGTTTTCCGTGGCGGCGATTATCTCGCTGCTCCTGCCGACGTTGCCTGTTGTTGGCGCCTGGCGCGCGGTGAGCGTCCTGTTTCGCCTGGGCGTGGTGGCGCTCTCGGTGTTTCTAATCATGAAAGCCCTCCCAGGAAAGTCATATCGAGTGCCGTACCTGGGCGACATTGCCGCCAGCTTCTCGTACAATTCGAGAAATGGCCCTGTCTGAATCTGTTGTTCTGGATGCCCTGCGCGTGGTGCAAGACCCCGATCTGCACCGCGATATTGTGAGTCTGGGCTTCGTCAAGCACGTCAACATCACCGGCGGGCATGTCGCGTTCACTGTTGAACTCACCACCCCTGCTTGCCCCGTGAAGGATCTTCTGCGCGATCAGGCGAAGTCCGTTGTGAGCGCGCTGCCCGGCGTGACCAGTGTAGCCGTGGAGATGACCGCCCAGGTGCGAGCCGCGGGCCGCCCGGAAGCTGGCCGCGCTCCGGTGGAGTGCGTGAAGAACATCATCGCCGTTGGCGCGGGCAAGGGCGGCGTCGGCAAGACAACCGTGGCCGTGAATCTTGCCGTGGCACTCGCGAGAGCGGGCAGTCGCGTGGCGCTGCTTGATGCCGACATGTACGGGCCCAACGTGCCCATCATGCTGGGATTTGAAAAGGGTCTGCGGCTTGAGCAGGACGAAGACAAGATTCTGCCGGCTGAGCGGTACGGTGTGCAGGCCGTCTCGATGGGGTTCCTCACGGCCGACGATGCGCCGGTGATTTGGCGCGGTCCGATGTTGCACGGCGCGATTACGCAGTTCTTTCGCGACGTCAAATGGGCCGACGTGGATTATTTGATCGTGGACATGCCGCCCGGCACGGGTGACGTGGCGCTGAGCTTGAGCCAGACGGTAGCGGTGGCCGGAGCCGTGGTCGTCACCACGCCGCAGACGGTGTCAATTGCCGACACCAGGCGCGCGGTGAAGATGTATCAGAAGCTCAACATACCGGTGATCGGCATCATCGAGAAC
>SXGS01162322.1_pt1 | contig 36592 bp, 29 predicted proteins | sample 3174681 | NCBI WGS metagenome assembly SXGS01 (sample SAMN11356861, study PRJNA531348) | freshwater metagenome | isolation source: freshwater sample F1-80 | place: China: Fuxian Lake, Yuxi | collected 2017-12-25
ACGCTCCCCGAGCTCAAGAAGAACGTCACGGGACACCTGGAGGGACGCGCGGCCTCTCCGGACGTCATCCGCAACTTCTTCCTGCAAGCAGATGTACGTTACGCCGCATGAATGTCCACTGTATGGCCGCCGGAGTAGTAACTGTGTTGATCACGGCAGCCCTCCTGGACAGGCAGACCGCCAGCCAGCAAGCCCTCATCGAAAAACAGACTGAAAGTCAGGCCGCGCTGCTGGAAAAGCAGAGCCAAGTTGAGGTGGACAGGGAACGGGGCGCCAAAGTCTTCGAGGAGAAACTTAGGTCCTACGATGCGTTTCTGAGCGTGCTCGAAGCCGCGACCAGAGATGGTCGGGTAGACGCGAACGAAGTGCGTCCTCTGGTCTTCCAGTTTGGCCGGCTGAAAATGCATACCCGAGTCCAGAATGTCGAGGCGATTGCTTCCCACGTCGCTGAGCTGGTGACACACCTCCATGGCGACGGCGACGCGGAAACCAAGAACATCTACCTTCAACAAAAGGTGCTGAAAATCGTCGGCGTTTTCCACGACGAACTCTCCCCGGATGAGCCGCTCGCGGACGCGGGTTCGGCAGCCGCGAAGGTCCAGCAAGAAGCCGAAACCCGGATTGGCGAGTACATCCAGGGGCTCGGCCAGCGCGATGCTGTGCCTGCCGAGGAGGAAGCCTCAGCGGCATCGATCTCTGCGGCCACGACCATCGAGGCCCAAAATGCCCGATGGACCGGCAAAGCGGAGCGCCTATGGTACGCGAACACCGGCGGCGGTGATTGGGAGGAGATGCGCCGGCACGGATTCTGGTCCTGTGGCGGGGGCGAGCTGTGGTACCAGATGTCCCGCAAGCTCCAGCCCGGCGACGAGTTCTGCGCCTACTTCTCCGGCATGGGCTATGTCGCACTTGGCATCGTCCCGGGTCCGGCGAGGCCGCTTGACGTGCTCTACGCCGAGCAGAAGTGGCAGGTGCGCCCTGGTTCACGGGTCGAGGAGGATTTGGCTAAGAACCCAGACCTTGATCCAGTCTACAAGGAATGGGCGGCACCGGTAATCTGGACCGCTACCGCAGCACCGGGCACGGCTTGGCGCATGGACGGCATGTTCGCGTCGCCGATGACGCTGTGCCGTTTGCGAAACCCGAGGACGATCGCGATGTTGCAGTCCAGGGTGCCGCACGCCCCGGGGTGAGCGCACACGCGATACTGAGCCGGGCAACTGCTGGAGTTCGCAATGGCCGTCAAGTACGTGTGCATGGGCAAGGTGGCCAACAGTTGTTCGCCACCCATGGGGCCGTTCTGGCAATGCCCCGCGTGCACGGCCAAGATCTGCAACAATTGTAAGGCATCTCGAGGCAGCAACCGCTGTCCGGTCTGCGAGAAGCCGGTCAGCATCGAGAAAATCCAGTAGCAGCGGCGGCCTAGCCCCCGCGCGAGCGACGCGACCACAGCCCGGCGAGCGCCACGGCGACCCACCCCGCCGCCGGCGCGGTGGCGCAGCCCTCGCCGTCGCCCCCGCCACCCCCGCCGCCACCGTCGTCCTCGTCGCAGCCCTCGTCGGCGGCGTTGTCGCAGTCGTTGTCGACGCCGTCGCAGACCTCGATACCGGCGGGAGAAGCCCAGCGGTCGGCGTCGTCGCAGTCGCCGTCTTCCACGCTGTAGCTGTCACCGTCGTTGTCGTAGGCGTCGGTGCCCTCGTCGGCCAAGCCGTCACAGTCCTGGTCGAGGCCGTCCATCGACTCCTCGGCGGTGGGGTACACGCTCGCCGCGGTGTCGTCGCAGTCGCCACCCGACTCGGTGTAGCCGTCGCCGTCGTCGTCGAAGGACTCGGTGCCCTCGTCGACGCTGCCGTCGCAATCGTTGTCGCGACCGTCCTCGCCCTCCACCCCGGAGGCGCCCGTGGTGGCGTCGGCGTCGTCGCAGTCTCCCTCGGCCTCCGACTGGCCGTCGCCATCGTCGTCGGTGGCCGAGGTGCCCTCGTCGGTATCGCCATCGCAGTCATTGTCGGCGTCGTCGGCCAGCTCCCGGGCGCCTGGGAACGACAGCGCGTCGGTGTCGTCGCAGTCGCCGCCGTCGGGGGAATAGCCGTCACCGTCTTCGTCGGCGCTGCCGTCGTCGACCAGCCCATCGCAGTTGTCATCGACACCGTTGAGGGGTACTTCTTCCTGGAAGGGCCGCATGTCGGGGTCGTTGTCGTTGCAGTCGCCGTCTTCCTCGGAGAAACCGTCGCCGTCGTCGTCGCTGCAGTCGGTGCCCTCGTCGGTGTCGCCGTCGCAGTCCTGGTCGCGGCCGTCGCAGCTCTCCTCGGCGCCAGGGTACACGGTGTCGCGACTGTCGTCGCAGTCGCCGCCGTCCTCGGTGTAGCCGTCCGCGTCGCCGTCGTGCGCGTCGGTGCCCTCGTCTACGCCGCCGTCGCAGTCCTCGTCGATGCCGTCGGCGCTCTCGATGCCCACGGGACTCACGGCCGCGTCGGTGTCGTCGCAATCGGCGCCACCCACGATGTCGGCGTCGTAGCCGTCGCCATCGTAGTCGCGCAGGTCGTAGCCGTCGCAGTCGTCGTCGACGCCGTCGTAGGGCACTTCGCTGTCGGCGGGGCTGATCGTCGCGTCGCCGTCGTCGCAGTCGAGGCCACCCACCGACTCGGCGTCGTAGCCATCGCCGTCGACGTCGGTCAGGTCGTCGCCGTCGCAGTCCTGGTCGATGCCGTCGTAGGCCACCTCGGTGGCGCCGGGGTTGATCGCCTCGTCGCTGTCGTCGCAGTCGTCGGCCGAGCAGCCCGAGGACGAACCCTCGTAGCCGTCGAGGTCGCCATCGCAACCACCGCCAAGCACGTAGTAGATCTCGTTGGCGAGCAGCTCCACCACGTCGCGACGGCCGTCGCCGTCGTCGTCGCCCGTGTAGCTGTCGTACACGAAGGCATTGTAGATAGTACGCCCGGAGTTTGCCTCGACGATGGCCCCACGCGTCGTAGAGGTCGACGAGGCGTAGCCGCCGAGCAGGTCGCCCGAGCCGGTGGCCCGCACCTCGTCGCCGTCGTAGGTCCAGGTGTCGGTCCGCGTGGTAAGATTGCCGATCGCGTAAGGGCTATTGAAGATATCGTGTGCGCTGTCCCAGCGGTAGATCGAGCCAGGCGTCGTGAGCGCGGAGCTGCTAACCGCCTTGAAAACGCTCTGGAGGGTGGGCTCGGTGCTGAGTTGCCCGTGGCTCATGATGGCCTTGCCGCCGCCCGACACGTGCGTGCTGACCGCGTTCTGCCAGGAACCCGAGGGCTCGGTGCTGGGCATGTCCACCACGATGAGCTCGTAGCTGCCACCGGTCACGTCGGTGGTGAAGGAGGAGCTGCTCGCGGTGGTGTAGGTCAGGCCGAGCAGATCGAGCGCGTCGCCCGCGTAGCCCCGGGAGCTGCTCTCCTCGTAGAGCAGGATGTCGAGCGCGAGCGCGCGGCTGGCGACGAGCAGGATCACGAGCCGCTCCCGCTGCAATCGTCGTCCACCCCGTTGCCGGCGGTCTCGAGGCGATGCGGTCCGACATCGGCGTCGGTGTCGTCGCAGTCGCCGGCGCCCTCGGTGTAGCCGTCGCCGTCGTCGTCGTAGGCCTCGGTGCCCTCGTCTACGGTACCGTCGCAATCGTCGTCCACCCCGTCGGCGGTCTCCGGGGCGGCTGGGTACACGCTGCTGTCGTTGTCGGCGCAGTCGCCGTCGCCAGTGCTCACGCCGTCGCCATCCACGTCCGCGTCGCCGGTGCCCTCGTCGGTGTCGCCGTCGCAATCGTTGTCGATGCCATCGGCGGTATCGACCTCGCCCGGGTTGACCTCGTCGTCGTCGTCGTCGCAGTCGCCGCCGATCTCCGAGTACCCGTCGGCATCGTCGTCGAAGTAGGTGGTGCCCTCGTCGACCTCGCCATCGCAGTCGTTGTCGATGCCATCGCCTTCCTCACGACCCCCGGGGACGATCTCGGCGCTCTGATCGGAGCAGTCGCCCTCGTCTTCGCTGTAGCCGTCGCCATCATCGTCGAAGCTCGACGTGTCTTCGTCAACTCGGCCGTCGCAGTCGTTGTCGAGACCGTCGGCGCTCTCGGTGGCACCCTCGTACACCGACGCGTCGCCGTCGTTACAGTCGCCGACGCAGGCGGCCTGCCCGTCTTCGTCCGCGTCGAGCGCGCCCGCCCCGGCGCACTGGTTCCCGGCGAGGGGGATGTCGATATAGCGCTCGGCACCGTCGGTCTCGAGCGTGAGGGTGGCGCTCTTGGGGTCGGCATCGAGGGGGCCGAAGCCCACCGTGAGCTCGAGGGGCTCGCCGGGGCTGGCGACGCCCGGCAACAGAGACGTGTCGACGAAGAACGCGAGGCTGCCCGCGATGCTGGCGCTCACCACGTGGCCGGTCACCGGGTTGGCGGCCTCGACGACGAGCAGGGTCGTCGCGCTGTCCCCCGCCGGCACGCCGCCGAAGTCGATGCTCCCGGGGGTGGCCACCAGCGAGGCCTCGCCGCCGCAACCCCGCACGTTGACGACCAGCGCGTCGCTACTGTCCTTCCCGGTGGCTTCCACGGTGAGGAAGGCCTCGTGGCACTCGGCTGTCGGCGGCGCGTAGGCGAGCGAAATCGTGGTGCGCGCGGTGCGGCCGAGGCGCGTACCCACGGCGTCGATCACCAGGCTGAAAGCCTCGGCGTCGCCCACCGTTTCGAGCGTGGCCGTCGTGATCTCGATCTCTTCCAGTCCCTCGTTCACAAGGTCGAGCTGGCCCTCGACGCTGGCCCCCACGTCGTGACTGCCGAAGTCGAGGAAGCCGGGATCGGCCGCGAGATCGACCTCGGCCTTGGCAGCTTCTTCGCCGGTGCAAGCAAGCAGGATGACGAGCAGGCTCTTCATGGGAAGCACGCAAGGTAGCACACCACGGCGGAGATTCGTACGCGTGCGAAATCGCGCGATCCTTCGGTTCCCGTCGTGGCACTATCAGTTGACCCCCCGGAGTCTGTCTTGCGCCTCGTCCTGCCGCTCGCCCTGCTCGTGCTCGCCGCCTGCGAGAACAAGACGATCACCGTCGACGAGAAGGACACCGGCAGCGGGAACGACCCGGTCGACTCCGGCGACACGGGCGACACCGGCACCGTGGCCGACGGTGCCATCTCGGTCTCCCCAGCGACCATCGACCTGGGCGTCATCTTCGTGGGCGACTCGGCGAGCGCCCAGGTGACCGTCACCAACGTGGGCGCCGGCGAGGTGGCCGTCACCCTGCAAGTGGTGGGCGGCTGGGCCACCTCGTACACGCTCGACGCCTACACCGCCGCGCCCGCGCCCGGCGCCGCGTCGACCCACACGCTCACCCTCACCCCGACGAGCTGGGGCGATCACGCCGTGAGCGTGCTCATCGACGACGGCAAGTCCGGCGGCCACGTGGAGATCCCGGTGGCCGCGAGCGTGCAGGTCGACGCGGATGGCGACGGCTTCGGCTCCTCCGACACCGGTGGTGACGACTGCAACGACGACGACGCCACCATCAACCCCTCGGCCGACGACCTCTGGTACGACGGGATCGATAGCAACTGCGACGGCGCCAACGACTACGACCAGGACCAGGACGGCTACGACACCACGACCGACTGCAACGACACCGACGCCACCATCAACCCCGGCGCGACGGAAACCTGGTACGACGACGTCGACCAGAACTGCGACGGCGCCAACGACAACGACCAGGACGGCGACGGCTACGAGCTCGGCAGCGACTGCGACGACACCGACGACACCGTGTACCCGGGCGCCACCGACGAGTGGTACGACGGCGTCGACCAGAACTGCGACGGCGCCAACGACAACGACCAGGACGGCGACGGCGTGGAGTACCCGACCGACTGCAACGACACCGACGCCACCGTGACCGGCCCCACCACGGAAACACTCAACGGTAACGACGACGACTGCGATGGCGCCATCGACGACGTGTCGGTGAGTGACGCGGCCTCCGGCGTGCTCTATGGCACGGCGGCGAGCATGGGCCTAGGGAACTACGGGCGTATCGCCATGGGAAGCGACGTGACGGGCGACGGCGCCACCGACCTGCTCATCGGCGCGCCGGTGTCGAGCTACGGCAACCTATGGGTGATCGACGGCGCCGTAGCTGCGGCCGCCAACGGCGCGGTGAGCGACTACGACACCGCCTACATCACCGGCGAGAGTGCCGGTTCGGGCTACTATTACTACGCCGGCTGGGTGAACGGCCCCATGGCCGATGTCGATGGCGACGGCACCGACGACCTCGTCTTCGGCGGCGACTACACCTACTACAGCTACTACAGCTACGCGCGCAGCTACCTCTTCTACGGCGGCAGCAGCATCACCGGGAGTATCGGCGCTTCTTCCTTCGATGTTCGCTTCGCCACCGACGGGAGCAGCGGCTACTCGAGCGACATGCCGCGGATGTCGGCGCTGGGCGACATCGACGGCGACGGACAGGCCGACGTGGTGGTGGGCAGCTACTACGACAGCTACGGCTACGACAGCTACTGCGGGAGCGTGGCCTTCTTCTCGGGCGACAGCTTCTCGGGGACCGAGCTCGATCTCGGCGACGCCACCGACCGCGTGTACGCGATGGACGACTACGACTACCTTGGGCGCTCGCTGGTGCTCGCCGACATCGATGGCGACGGCTATGTCGATGCCATCGCAGGCGCCTCCGGTTACGACGGCGACGAAGACGACGGCGGCGGCATCTTCGTGTTCGCGGGCAACGCCTCGATGGCCTTTGACACCGACGCCGACGACGCCGCCGGCCTCGAGATCCAGGGCGACGACAACGACCTGAACCTCGGCGAGGACAGCCTCGCCCACCCCGGCGACGTCGACGCCAGCGGCACGCTCGACCTCGGCCTCACCAGCGAGAACGACGGCGATGCCTGGGTGTTCATCGACCCCGGCATGAGCGGCGTGGTGAGCCTCGGCGACGCGGACCACAACTTTAGCGGCACGGCCGGCGACCTCGGCTCGATGATGGTCATGGACAGCGACCTCGACGGCGACGGGGCCGACGAGGTGGTGCTCGGCGGCGACGGCGACGACACCGCTGGCAGCAACTACGGCGTGGCCTGGGTCTTCTCCGAGAGCAGCGGCTGGTCGCGCTCGATGAGCGATAGCGACGCGGTGGCGACGATCTACGGCCCGAGCGCCGAGAGCTACTTCGGCAGCGGCGGGGCCGGCGGCGCCGACCTCGACGGCGACGGGCGGGAAGACATCGCGATCGGCGCCACCAGCGACGACACCGCCGCCAGCGAGGCGGGGTCGGTGTGGATCATCCCGGGCTGGTAGGCCCCTAGCGGTCCCGCGGTTCCCGCCCCACCGCCACCACCGCCTCCGCAAACGCCATCGCGGCGGCCTCGCAGGCCTCCAATGACCCACCCAGGTAAGCCGCCGCGAAGTTCGTCTCGGTGGGCGGCGGAAAGGCCTTGAGCAGGCGCACATCGGCGGCCTTGAGCGCGAAGTCCAGCGCCACGGTGGCCTCCATCGGCGGCGCCACCAGGTAGGCCATCGACTCGCCGGGCGACACCCCGGCGATCGCCGACAGGTAGGTGCCCAGCGAGGCGATCACGTGGGGGAAAACCGCGATGGAGCCATCGTCGTTGGCGGCGTAGAAACAGGCGTCGTGCTCGAGCGTCTGGATGATGGCGGCGAGGCCGCTCTCAATCTCCTCGGGGTCGTCGCTGGCGATGACCCCGAGGATCTCGCCCGACAGCGCGCCCGACGCATGACGACTGCCCGCGTAGAAGCTCCGCGCGTACACCACGTCGACCCGGGCGTGCTTGGTGGCCTCGTCGAGCGCCACGTAGGTGGGATCGTCCTGGTCGACGGTGACGAGCCCGAGCGAGGTGTGTCTTTCCGGGTCGGCCCCGTAGGCGCGCAGCAGCGCCGGGTCGGCGCCGGGGATGCGCTTGACCGAGAGGATCTTCGGGAGGAGGGGCTCGAGAACCGGCATCAAACCTCCACCAGTCGGGAACGGGCTTGCGGCGCCCGGTAGCCACCCTTGGCGGCCTCGCCGAGCTCGGCGGCGCGCGGCGCGAGGTCGAGGGTCACGCCGCTGGTGCGTTGCTCGAGCATGAGCTGGACCAGCACGGCAAGGCGCTTTGCGGCGTCGGCGGGGACGATGCCGCGGGCGTGGATGTTGGACATCATGTTGCGGTTGCCGTCGGTGTTGCCGACCTTGGGATCGTGCACGAGGTAGGCGCTGAGACCGTCCCCCGTGCCGAGCCCCGGTCGCTCGCCGAGGAGGATCACCGCCACCTTGGCGCGCGCCACCTGGCCGATCTCGTCTTGCAGCCACACGCGGGCAAACTTGGCGCAGGCCGGGGCACCCACGCTGAAGCCACGTTTCTGACACTCGTTGACGAAGTGATCGAGCAGCTCGGGACCGGCGCCCATGCAGGCCACGGCGGAGAGGCCGTCGGCGAGGATGGGCTGGACATCGACGTCTTTCTTGGACGCCTCGGTCCACGATTGCAGCGACTCGGGCGACAGGCGACGGCCGAGGTCGGGGCGCAGCAAGAACTCGCGATGTGACGAAACGCGCGAACAAAGGGGCACGTAGCCCTTGGACTGGGCCCAGTCGTCGGGCAGCTCCGCCGCCACCGCGCCGTGGGCCACCGCCAATTCGGCCTGGAACTGGAGCACCACGTCGGTGGCGTAGCGGGTGCCCACGTGGCCGATGCCGACCAGCGCGGTGGTGTGCGCGGCGGCGTGCTCGGCGAAGGCGGAGCGCTTCGCGGGCGTGGGGAACACGCGCACCGGCGGGAAGGGGATCTCTTGCGGCCGCGGCCGGGGCGGCAGCGGGTCGTTCTCGCCGAGCTGCCGACGGAGCTGGGCGACGAGGTCGCGGGTGCGGGAGAGCTCGCTCATCGCAACACCGTCACGTCGCCGAAGCGGGGGCCGGGCTTGCTGCCCACCATGATCTCCTTGGCGTGGAGCCAGGCGTCGAACTCCGGCGTGGGCCGCTTGTCGAGTAGGCCGCGCACGCTCGGGATGTCGTGGAAGCTCGATGACTGGTAGTTGAGCATGATGTCGTCGCCCACCGGCAGCGACATTAGGTAGGTACAACCAGCCGCGCCGAGCAGCACCTTGAGCGACTCGAGCTCGTCTTGCGACATCGCCGCGTGGTAAGTGAAACAGGCGTCGCAACCCATGGGGATGCCGAGCAGCTTGCCCATGAAGTGGTCTTCCAGGGCCGCGCGGGTGATCTGCGGGCCGTTCTCGAGGTACTCGGGGCCAATGAAGCCCACCACGGTGTTGACGAGGAAGGGCTTGTAGCGCCGGGCAAACCCGTAGCAGCGAGCTTCGAGCGTGACTTGATCGGCGCCGTGGTGCGCGTCACTCGACAGCGCGTTGCCCTGGCCCGTCTCGAAGTACATGAAGTTCGGGCCCTTCGACGAGCGCAGTCGCTGCATCTTGTCGTGGGCCTCGTCCATGAGCCGGACACTGATGCCGAAGGCCTTGTTTCCGGTCTCGGAGCCCGCGAAGGACTGGAACATCAGGTCCATCGGGCAGTCGAGGTCGAGGGCCTTCATCTGCACGGTGACATGGGACAACACGCAGTTCTGCGTGGGGACGCCGTTGCGCGTGTTGAGCGCGTTGAGTTCGCGGAGGATCTCGGCGGTGCTCTCGGGCGTGTCGGTCGCCGGGTTGACGCCGATCACCGCGTCGCCGCAACCATACGACAGGCCCTCGCGGGTGCTGTACAAGATGCCGAGCACGTCGTCGGTGGGGTGGTTGGGCTGGAGCCGCGAGGAGAAGCGCCCGGGCAAGCCGAGTGTCGTGTTGCAGCGAACCACCACCTCGCACTTCTGGCCGGCCACCAGCAAGTCCATGTTCGACATGAGCTTGGCGGTCGCCGCCGCCATCTCCGGCGTGAGGCCCGGGGCCACGCTCCGGATGGTGGCGCCGCTGGTCTTACTGTCGAGCAGCCACTCGCGGAACTGGCCGACCGAGAGGTGCTTCACCGCGTTGTAGGCTGACTCGTCGAGGTTGTCTTCTACGAGCCGAGTGATCTCGTCGATCTCGTAGGGGATCACCGGGTTGGCGCGCAGCTCGGCCAGCGTGAGTTGGCTCAGCACCGCGCGCGCCGCGACCCGCTCCACGGGGCTTCGTGCGCTCACCCCGGCGAGATCGTCGCCCGACTTCGGCGGGTTGGCGCGGGCGAGCACTTCCTTCACGCTCGAGAACGTGAAGCTTTCGCCGCGGATGGTGGCGGAGAGTTTCATGCGGGGCCCGGGGTTCTATCCTGGGAGGGGGCGAGGCGGCGGTGCGCTAAGCTCCCCCGATGGCCACCCCGCTCTCCGCCGCGCATCGTGACTGGCGCACGAAGGTCTTTGCCGCGACGTGGCTCAGCTACGTGGGCTTCTACTTCTGTCGCAAGCCCTGGAGCGTGGCCAAGTCGAGCATCGGGAAAGAAGCCGATTTCGACGCCACCTCGCTCGGGCAGATCGGCGCCGCCTACCTGATCGCCTACGCCATCGGGCAGTTCCTCGCGGGCGGCATGGGCACCAAGCTGGGCCCCCGGGTGAACGTGCTGCTCGGGATGGGGCTCTCCATCGTCGTGACCTTGATGATGGGGATCACGCTCGACGCCTATGTGCTCGCGGGGTTGGTGGCGGTGAACGGCCTCGCGCAGGCGACCGGCTGGTCGGGCAACGTGGGCACGATGGCCGCGTGGTTCCACCAGCACGAGCGCGGCAAGGTGATGGGGGCCTGGGCCACGAACTTCACCGTCGGTTCCCTCACCTCCACCTGGATCCTCTCGTGGGTGCTCGGCCTCGGCGCGTGGCGCGCCACCTTCTACGCGGGCGCTGCCGTGCTCGTGGCGGTGTGGATCCAGTTCTACTTCCTGCAACGGAACAAGCCGGAAGACGTGGGCCTCGCGCCAGTCGACGACCCCGTCACCCCGGGCGACGAGTCAGTGACGCCCGAGGCGCCGCCCACCGGCTTCCTCGGCCTGTCCAGCGTGGCCTGGACCAACATCATGCTGGTGTCGGGCTTCTACTTCTTCGCCAAGCTCATCCGCTACGCGATCTGGTCGTGGGTGCCGTACTTCCTCGACCTGAACTACGGCCTGGACAAGGACGCCGCCGGCTACTACTCCACCGCCTTCGACATCATGGGCATCCCCGGCGTGTGGGTGACCGGGTGGATCTCCGACAAGTACTTCAAGTCGCGACGTGCCGACGTGGCGCTCCTGATGATGCTCCTGATGACGGCGGCCTGCGGCGCGCTCATGGTGCTCGGCAGCACCAGCGTGGCGGTGTTCGCGATCCTGCTCGGGGTGGTGGGCTTCTCGCTCTATGGCCCCGACGCGCTCCTCACTGGCGCCGGCGCCATGGACATCGGCAGCCGCAAGGCCGCCGTCCTGGCCGCGGGGATCATCTCCGGCTTCGGGTCGCTCGGACCCATCGTGCAGGAGCTGGTGATCGGCAAGATGTACGACAGCTCCAAGGGCGACCTCACGCCGGTGTTCGTGTTGCTCTTCGGAAGCGCGGCCTTGTCGGCCCTCTTTTGTGGCGGGCTGGTGCTCCGCCGGAAGCTGGGTTTCCAATCGGTGTAGCGCTCTCTGCGGGACGTGGTGTCGGTAGGGCGACACGGAGCGACGATGTCCTTCTTCTTCCTTCTCGCCTGCGCGGCCGGTAGCCGCGAGTGGATCTTCGACGAGAGCCCCGAGGCGGTGGTGGCCACCTTCGGCAACGGCGAGGTGAACGTGGTGACCAGCGAGCGCGATGGGGCCTCGGTGCTGTGGGAAGGGGCCTCCTTGGGGACCATCCCGCACGTGGGCGTGCTCGACGCGGTCTTGCTGGTGGGCGCCGAGTGTCGCGCCTGCGGGGGCAGCCTCGACATCGACGTGGCCGAGGGCACGCCGCTTGACGTGACACTCGGTGAGGGTGCTGTCAGCATCGAGCTCTCCGAGGCGAGCGATGTCTTCGTGGAGCTCGACCACGGGTCGGTGGAGATCGTGCTCCCCGAGGGGGACTACGACCTGTCGTTCCGGGCAGGCGTCGGGAGCGTCACCCTCGACGGGGTAGCCCACGACGCGGAGGCGACACACCGCATCGACGTGACGCTCCACGCGGGCGACATCAGCATCGTCGGGAAATAGGCTCGACTACTCTTCCTCTCCGAAGATCGGTGGTTGCTCCACGATCGCCAGCTCGTCAAAGAGGAAGCCGCGCAAGACGCCGGCGATGGCGAGGCAAATCGCCATCACTCGGGCCTCGCGTCCGCTGAACTGCACCCGCCCGATCGACATGGTGCCGGTGCCCCACACGATCACCGCGAAGGCGAAGAGACCGACTGCCTGGCCGATGCGTGGGCTCTCGAACAGCGCCCCCGCGAAGATCCCGATGAAACCCGCGACCGCGATCTGAAACAGACCGAACATGGTTGAAACGTATCAGGGGCGCGGCCGTTTGCGGTAGTCTCCGGCCATGTGGCTCTTGCTCCTCGCATGCACCCCGCCGGTCGACAGTGGCACGGAGTCGGGTGGCACCACCGACACGCAGACCGATCCCCCCGAGTGGGACGCGGCGGCCGACGCGCTCGACTGCAACGAGGGCGCCGCGGCCGCGCTCTACGAGACGGCCCTGGCCGACGCCGAGATCGACCGGGAAGAGGTGGGTTTCGACGAGCGGACCTGGGACAAGTGGGAGCCGTACGTGGGCGGCGCCTTCCAGATGCCCTTCTTCGAGAGCGTGCACCACGCGCCCGAGTACGCCGCCTGCTTCTCGCGACAAGTGGCCGCCGACCTCGACCACGCCTCGGCCAGCGCGCACCCCGTGGCCACCGCGATCACCGCGATGATGGGTGAAGCCGGCGTGGTTTCGGAAACCAACCCGCTCGATCCCGCCGATACGACGCTGGAAGACGCCCTGGAGGCGCTCGTGAGCGCCGCCGGGAGTGGCGACGACCCCGGAGTGGCCGACGACCTGCCCGCCGACCTGGCCGAGGCGCTGGTGCCCGTAGTGCTCGCCCTCGCCGAGGCCCTCGACGCGCGTGCCGCCATGGTGGCCGACGCCGAGGCGCTGGGAGCCGGCAAGACGCGCGTGCTCTACGCCGGGGGGCCAGGACTCGTGCTCGCCGGCAGCACCTACGCGCCGAGCATCGCCGACGCCGAGGAGGTGGCCGCGTTTGAGACCTGGTTCACCACCACCGGCCCGCGCACCCTGCTCGACCCCTCGCGCCGCCTGGCCTTCGCCCTGGAAAACGCGGAGTTGTCACGCTTCGCGGGCGGCGACACGAGCTGGACCTTTGCCACCGAGGTGGGCGCCATCCTCGTCAGCCCGTCGACGAACGACACCCACGAGCTGTCAGACACCGCGCTCTTGTTCCACCTGGATCTCGGCGGCGACGACATCTACGTAGACGGCGCCGGCGCCAACATGAATGACGACCACCCGGTTGCCGTGACCGTCGATCTCGGCGGCAACGACCAGTACGGCTACGCCGAGGTGCCCGATGGCAACGACATCGACGGCGTCTTGCCCAGCGACGAGGACGGGCGACAGAACTCAGGCGGCTACTACATTTCCGCGTCGACCACCGCGCGCCAAGGCTCGGGACGCCTGGGTATCGGCCAACTGTACGACTGGGGCGGCGGGAGCGACGGTTACCGCACCCTGCGCGGCGGGCAGGGCTTCGGCTCGCTCGGCGTGGGCGTGCTCCACGACGACGGCGGCGACGACAACTACCTCGGCGAGGCCGGGGTGCAGGGCTCGGCGGTGTTTGGCTACGGGCTCGTGCTCGACGGGGGTGGAACCGACAGTCGCACGGCGTGGGCCTTCGCCCAGGGCTTCGGCTACGCCGGCAGCGTGGGCGCCCTGATCGATGGCGGCGGCGACGATATCTACTGGTCCGACCCGGGCAACAGTTTCGGAGGTGTCACGCTCTACGCGTCTCCGCAACTACCCGGGGGCGAGGGCAATAGTTCCTTCTCGCAGGGGGCCGGCTTCGGCCTGCGCGGCGACGCCTACAGCCAGTGGTTCGCAGGCGGGCTCGGTGTGTTGCGCGACATCCAGGGCAACGACCAGTACAGCGTGGGGGTTTTCGGCCAGGGCACGGGCTACTGGGAGGGCACAGGTCTGCTCGCCGACGGCGCGGGCAACGACAGTTACGACGCGCTCTACTACGTGCAGGGCGGCGCGGCGCACTTCGCCACCGGGCTCTTTTACGAGGGCGGCGGCAACGACCAGTACAACCAGGGCTACGACAGCTACTACATGCAGACCGGCGCCGGGCACGACTACTCGCTCGGGCTGCTCGTCGATGACGGCGGCGACGACATCTACGGCTACGGTGGCCTCGCGGCAGGCGCGAGCAACTGCCAGGGCATCGGCATCCTGGTCGACAAGGACGGGAGCGACACCTACGACGCCCGCAACACCTACTCGACCGGCCTCGGCAACCACTCCGGCGAGTGCGAGAGCCGCACCGCCGACGCCAGCATCGGGATCTTCGTCGACGGGGGCGGCGACCCCGACACCTACACCTGGACCGACGGCGACATTCGTTCGCCCGCCGACGACAGCACCTTTGGCATCGAGTGGGCCGCGACCAGCGACGAGCACGGCGGCGCGGTGGACGGGGACGGGGCGACGGGCTTCTAGGCGACCGGATAGCTTCGTCGCCTGACCCGAGGCCCCGTGGCGCTTCTCCTCCTCGTCCTTGCGTGCAAGACCCTCGCAGGATCCTGGGAAGGCTACTGGCAGCGCGAGGGCGAGGACACCGAGAACGGAATCCGCCTCGAGCTACAAGACGCGGGCGACGACGCGCTGACGGGCACCGGAAGCTGGGACGCCGCCGAGGACTGCGACGCCAACGGCAAGGTGAACGGTGGCGCCGTGTCGATCTCGCTCTGCGGCGACGGCGAGGGCTCGGTGCTGCTCCACGGGATGGTGGACTGGGAGGCCTACACCATCGACGGCGACATCTCGGTGATCGACGCGGAAGGCAACGCCGAGGAAGTCGGCCCGGCCTACCTCGAGCGGCTGGAGGACACCGGTGGCGGTGGAGTTTGGATGGCGACGACGATGAGCGGAGGCTAGTTCTGTAGGTAGTAGAACGCGGTGCCCGGCGAGGAATAGCCAAGGTAGTAGCCGTCTGTCACCACGACGCCCACCCACCCATCGGCGGGGACGTTGGCCATCAGCGGGTTCCACGTGCCGCCAAAGCCGATGAAGAGTGTCTCCGCGTAGCCCTCCGCCGCGTACTCGGGGGCGAAGCCGAAGCCGTACTCCGCGCCTTCCCACCAGGGATCCAAGAACTCGGCAGTGAAGCCCGTCCCGTCGGCAAACTCGCACGGTCCTTCCAGCTCTGTGCCCCCGCCCAGCCTGGCGTCGAAGCTCCATGTGCAGGCGTCGCACGGCACGCTCGGGTCCGTCACCCGCTCGAGCACGAAGGCCACCTCGCAGGCGATGTCCCCACTCTCACGGGCGCGCAATGCCACGCCAAAGCTGCCCTCGCCCAGGGTGCCGTCGCCCGGTTGGTCAAGTCGCAACGTCCACGTGAGGTCACCCACGCCGGCGCCGGTGTCACGCTCCGGGGCTTCGACGTTCCCGATGCCGGGGTCCTCGGGCACGACCACCGTCCCCTCGCAGAGCTTAGGGTCGCTCACGCAGGGGTCCTCGTCGCAAGCGAGAATCGCAAGTGCCAGCACCATCGACTAGTCCATCGGTTCCATACAGAGGTCGATGACGTAGATGACCTGGTGCTCGCCCTCGTAGTAGTAGTACTCCCCGTTGAACTCCACCATGGAGGCCAGATCGTAGAGCGCCGCGTCGACCTCGGCTTCCACGCCCACGTAGTTGTACTCGTAGGCGTCCCACTGGTAGAGCGTGACGGTGTCGATGTAGCCGACGTCGCGACCGTCAGGGGGATTCTCGGCCAGGTAGGCATCGACGGAGCTCGCCACCACCGAGTCTTCGGGCATCGTGCTGTCGGAGAGCACGATGCCCGTCACGTGGAGATACGACGTGGTGGCCACCTCGAAGTCCACCCCGAAAGCGCCCACCAGCGACGCCGCCGTGTCGGTGCTCATGGCCACGTAGTAGTCGTAGATCTCGTCGTCACGGATCACCGTGGTGATCTCGAAGGACTCGCGATCGGGGAGTGTGCCCTCCTGGTCGAACTCGCAGTCCTCGTCGCCGTCGTCGCACGCGTCCACGCGGCTGTAAACCTCGGCGATGAGCGACTCCGCCGCCGTCGGGCTGCTGAACGTCGCGGCATCCGTGCCGGCGAGGCGCCCACACACCTGGTTGAAGGTGGTCACGCCGATGTTCTCGGTGGCCTCGCCCGCGTCGCCGATCTGGTTGGCAATGTCGGTGACGGCGGTCAACCCGTAGTCGGGGACGCAAGCGAGGAAGTAGGCAGGAAGGAACAGGGTGGCGAGCATGGCGCAGGCTACCACGTCTCCGCTTGCACCGAGGCGTACCACAAGAAGCCGTCGCCATCGTCGTCGGCCGCCTCGCCACCGTCGGGGTACCAGAGGCAGGGCGAATCCACCAGGTCGTCGGCCACCAGGGTGCGCGTGCCCAGCGCCGCGAGCTGCATGGCGCTGAGACCGGGCGGCATGTCGTCGCGGCCGAGGCGCAAGTACGCGCCGTACACGCCCCCCTCAGGCACGTACTCCATGGCCGGCCACTCGCCGGTGCTCGCGCCGTCGAAGCGGAAGAGGAGTCCCTCGCCACCGCACAACGCCGGGTCATCACACCACTCCACGCTGATCCCAGGGTCGACATCGCCCACGTAGGTGCCGTCGATCGACACGCACCACTTCTCAATCGTCCCCTCGCCCACCGACCCGTTCGACGGGCCCACGAAGATGCAGGCCCGCTCGACGTCGAGGTCGAGCGACGCCTCCTCGATCCACGTGTAGCCTGCAACCTCCCCGCGACGGACAAACGCCGCGGCAGACTCGGCGTCGCGCGTCTCGAAGGCGGACAGACCCTTGAAGGCGATGGCCACCGCGGCGAGGTGCTCGAACCAGACGGCGGGCTCGTCTGCGGTGCCGTAGGAGGCCACGAACAGCTCCGCGGCGCCGCCTCCGTTCTCGCCGACCCGCCACCACAGGCTCGGCCCGGTCGAGGCCGTCTCGTCGTCACCGCCATCGCGGAAGCTGGTGGTCCACCCCGTGAGGATCTCGTCACTCCCGAGTTCGTCGCCGAGGTCGGGCACGGCGTCGGTGTCGAAGGGCTCGCGACCCTCGGCCTCGCAGGTGAAGGGCGAGCTGGGGAGCGCGACGTTGTCCACGTCGTCCGCGCACCCAGCGAGGGCCAACCACGAGAACCAGACAACAGGCAACATCGGCGCACACTACCACGGCACCATGCGGGGGCCCCGCCGCCGGCTACTTGCTCCAGCTCGCCTCGTAGGCCGCCTTCACCCCGGCGTTGCTCACCTCCACCATGGCCAGTGACGCCGTCTGCGCGTCGAGTGTCAGGTAGCCAAAGCCCATGCTCGACGCCAGGTAGCGCGAGCCGGGGCCCGGGCCCTTCACCTCGCGCAACGACGCGCCGCCGCCCGAGACGATCTCCACGGGCGCCGATCCGTCGTCGATGAGCTCCAGGTCGTGATCGTGCCCGCAGAGGTAGAAATCAGCCTTGCCGGCCTGTAGTACCGGCTCGACGGTCTCGATCATCACCTTGCCGTCACCATGCAGGCCACCGCTGTGAATGGGGTGGTGCCCGTACACGACCCGCCAGGCAGCCGTGGAGGCGCCGAGGCCCGAGGCGAGCCAGGTGCGCTGAGGCTCGGGCACTTCCCCGTCCTCGCCCTTGCCGGTGTCGATGACGAAGAACTCTGCCGGTCCCTTCTTGAAGTTGTAGTAGCGAGCGGGCTGGATCCACTTGGTGGAGCTCTTGGCGTAGGCCAGCTCCGCGTCGGGATCGCCGTAGTGATCGTGATTGCCGAGGGCCACGTAGAAGGGGAGGTTGACGTCGGCCCACGGGGTCTCGAACTTCTCGACGAAGATCGGATCGTCGGCCGATTTCGCGCCGTCCGGGTAGAGATTGTCACCGAGATAGGCCACGAAATCGCAGGGACGCGAGGCGCACCAGTCGCGTACGGCAACGGCCACGTCGCGCTGTCCCTGATTGCCCTTCCCCGCGTCGCCCACGAGGACCACCGCGACGCTGGCGGCCACCTTGGCCTCGGTCGCCACGGCGGCCTGGGCCACCACGGGTTCCGGCGGCTTGACACACGCGAGGAAGAGAACAATCAAGGCTTCACCTCGACCGACACCTTGTAGAAGTAGTAGCTGTCTTTCTTGCAGAGCACGCCGCCACCGTACCAGATGTCGGCCGCGTCCTGCTGGTGCAGGTCGCCATCGACCTGGCAGGTCTTGCCGATGAGCTTGCGACGATCATCGAAGAAGGCGTCTTCTGGCGACACGTCGAGAATCTTCACCCGGGTGCCGTGTTCGATCACGTCGAGAGCAACGTTGCCGATCACCCCGCCGAGCACGCCGCCCTCGACGCCGCCGCCAATGAGGCCACCGTAGCCCGTGCCATAGCCGGCGAGCGTGGCCGGGTCGACCGGCGCGTGCGTGGCGTCGGCACCCAGCGCCGCCTTGTAGAAGTAGTAGGTGGCACCATCCCAGCAGGCCACCGGCCCACCATGCCAGCCGCCTTCGTAGAGTGTCATGGTGTCGGTTGGGTAGCAGGTCTTGCCGGTGATGGTGCCGCGATCGTTGTAGAAGGCGTCTTCCGGGTGGATGTCGAGGACGGTGACCGGCTCTCCCACCACCAGCGCGCGGCGGATGGCAGCGGCCGGGGCGGCGGTCCCGGTTCCCACCAGCGACAAGGTGGCCGGTGGCGGGGCCACCACCGGAGCCACGCTGCCCGCCGGGAAATTGATGCTGGTGCCGATCTGGCCGGCCACGGCGGTCGCGGAGACCGACCGGGGCAGGGCCGCGTCGCCCACCACCGCCACGCTCACCGCCTTGAAGCTGTATGCGCTCCCATTGGCACAGTCGAGGTTGCCCGCCCACCAGGTGTCGCCGGTGGAGGACAAGCCATCCGCGCCGACTTGGCACACCTCCCCCACCAGCGCCCGCGTGGCCGCGTTGGGATCGCTCGACTTGATGTCGGCCACGACGACGACGGTGCCGGGGCCGATGGCGAGGGTGCCAGCCTGGGCCAGCGCGACGAGTAGCAGCATTCTTCCTCAGGAACCCGAGATCGGGCCGACAGTGGTGGTTTCGCCCCCCGCGGGGGTGAATCGAATCGCATCGACAGCGCACTCGCCGTCGAGGCCAACATGCAGGGCCTGGTCGTGGAACATGCCCCAGTGGCCATAGCCGCCCGACACCTCGAAGGTCTGCGTGATTCCGGCGGCGTCGACCTCCACGCGGGTGCCGATGGCGGCGCCCTCGATGCGCAGCGAGCTGCCGCCGAGGCGGTTCTCGTGGAAGTGGGCGTAGTGTTCGCTCCACGGCGAGCCGCTCCGGGCGTTGCTGCTGCCGGTCACGACGTCGAGGTCGCCGTCGCGGTCGAAGTCGGCGATGGCGGCGCCATTGGGCCATTCTTGATCGAGTCCGGCCGGGGTGGACACGTCCTCGAAGAGGTTCCCGCCTAGGTTGCGGAAGGCGTAGAGTTGGGTGTCCTCGTAGTCGGTGGTAACGATGAGGACGTCTTTCCAACCGTCGTTGTCGTAGTCCCAGAAAGCGCCGTAAAGGTCGCCCTCGTTCCAATCGCGCCGGGTGGGGCGGTCGCGGGCGATGCCGCTCGTCTCGCGGTCGAGCCGCGCGAACATCCCGGTGCCGTCGTTGACGAGCAGCTCCGAGGGGTCGCTCGACTGTCCCGCCCACATGTGGGCGATCTCGGTGTGCATCAGGTCGAGGTCGCCGTCGTTGTCGATGTCGCCACACATCGTGGTGAAGGTGTTGCCGCCCAGGCGCGCCGCCTGGTCGTCGAAGCCGGGGGTCCAGTAGTCGTCGGGGAAGGCCCCGCCACAGCTGACACTCGGCGCCGGATCGCAGCTGTGGGTGTCGCAGTAGCAGGCGTACCAGAGGTTGTCGGTGTAGTCGCCATTGTCGTCCATGTCGACGCCAGCCGCCTCGCCGTACTCCACCCAGTCGTTGCCGTCGTGGGTCCAGATGAGGTTCCAGGCGCGGCCGTAGCTGCTCTGGATGAGCTCGGCGAGCCCGTCGCCGGTCACGTCACACGCGGTGGCGCCGAAGCCGGGGCGCCGACGACCGCGCTCGAGGTAGTTGTCGGTCTGCGCGGAGGACTTCAGTTCCAGACCGCTGTCTTCGGTGACATTCGTGAAGGTACCGTCGCCGTGGCCCAGGTAGAGCTGCGGCTGGGCGCTGTCGTAGCTGCCCCCGTAGTCTTTGTACCAGCCCACCAGCCAGAGGTCGACGTTGCCGTCGCCATCGACGTCGGCGAAGGCGCCGCCGGCCGAGGGGTAGGCGTCTTCCATCTCGAGGCCGCTCTGCGTGGCCATGGTGAAGTGCCCGGTGCCGTCGTTCTCGTAGAGCGCGTTGCGGTCGCCGGTGTTGTCGGACTCCGACTGGTCCTGGTAGCGGCCAGCGTACACGTCGAGGTCGCCGTCGTTGTCGACGTCGCCGGCCACGTACCAGTCGTGCGCGGTGCCTGTGGTGCCATCCTGGTTGGTGATGAGGCCGCTCTCCACGGTGGCATCGACGAACACGCGGCGGCCTTCCTGCTCGCGGTTCATCATCACGCGGTGGTAGTACACGCCGCCGTCGATGTCGTCGCGGGCGTCGGTGGGGCTCTCGCTGGCCACGAGATCGGCGTAGCCATCGCCGTCGAGGTCGGGGGCGATGTAGACCACCCCGCGCACCTCGGAGAGTCCCCACTCCACGGTGGCCTCGGCGTGGGCGGGCTCCGACTCGCTGTAGTCGGCGGCGGCACCGTCGCACGTGAAGGTGGCGGTGACGCCCTCGGGCAGGCTCGGCGCGGGCGTGGCGCTAGTGTCGCCGGGCGGGGGGCAGCCGAGGAGGAGGAGCGTGAGCACGCCGGCCATTATGCCGCCGGCGGGTGGGGGGCCGCACGTCGGGCGTTGGGCGGTGAGGGCGACACGGGCGGCTCGGAGGAAGGGGGCGGGGGGCCCTAAGTGTCGATCCTCCGGGGAGGATCGGCACGTAGGGCCGCGAATCTGGCAGATGGCGCCGGCGGCGGGGACATCCCGGATGCGCAGGTGGGTGCCCAGGGGCGGGGGGACCTCGACGAAACGCCGGTTTTCGCGGTGCCACGCGCCTATCCTCCATCCTCGACAGGTCGGAGCGGCCCCGGCTCGCGGAATCGACCCGATCGAAGCGGCCCGAAGTGACCAACCTCCGGCGAGGATGGCGAGTTTGGGCCGCTTCTCAAGCGAATGTTTAGTCGCGACAGCGCTCGACTCGGGCCACCGACGCCGCGCGCTTCATCACTCGCACACGGCGGTGGCCACGTCGCAGGTGAAGGAGGCCACCCCGTCGAAGTTGTAGGTGGCGTCGAGGTAAACCCGGTTGTTACTAACATCGCTGTCGGTGTGCAGAAAGGAGATGTCGTCGGGGATCAGCTCATCGCCGCCGAGGTTGTCGTCGTCGCCGGAGCCCCAGTCGGTGTTGATGGAGACGATGGTGCCATCGAACTCCCAGCCATGAACCGAAAGGGCGTAGAGGTCCGCCACCACGGCCATCGCGCCGCCGCGGCTGCCGTACGTCGCCTGATTGCGCTCGAAAGTGCAGGAGTCGAACGTGAGCTCGTCGTACGTGTCCGCCACCACCTCCACCCCGCCTCCCCACATCCCCTGATTGTCGCGAAAAGTGACGTCGACAAAACGAACGTGCCGGGACGCCTCCGGCCCACCTTCGAGAGCCGCCTCCCCCTCGAACGGATCAACGTATTCGTACTCGGTTCCGTCTGCCATGCCGTTACGGGTCAGCGGTGTCGTCCGGCCGACTGCATTGCTGTCGGCGAACGTCAGGTCTCGGATCTCCACAGGGGAGTCTCGGGCGCCGTCAACTGCCGGTTGGGTTCCTGTGAGCCGGAGAGTGCTTCGCCCGTCGCGGTCTCCGAGAACAAGCAGGCCGCTCGTATTAGGTCTCGTTGCGCGGATGTCCTCGGAAAGATCGTGCGTTCCCGGGCACACGTGCACGAGACCCTCCACGCCAGCCGCCTTGGCGGCCTCCTCCATCGACAAGAAGGCGTCACCGCTCGGCAGGTACAGGAACCCGGACTCGCAAGGGTCCGCGGTGCAGCCCGAAACTGTCAACAACAGAATCCAGCCTACCACGCCAGGTCCTCGAAGAGATCACGATTCCTCGGGGGCACGCTGATCGATCCAAGCGCGGCCAGGAGGGTCGCCTTCAGCGATTGCTCCGGGTCAGGCTGGCCCAGGCCCAGCGTAACGAACGGGTACCGATTGTAGGCGAGGACGAGCGACAGCGGCCGAGAGCCGCCCATCGTGCCCTGATGGTAGAGGTAGGCCGCGCCGCCGTCGAGGTGTCCGCTCTTGAAGTAGGCCACCGAGCCCCTGCCCCCGGTGAGGTCCCACCCGTAGCCGGTTCCATTGCCCGGGGACCGGTACCCCTGGAATCGGAGCATCTCGTCGTACCAGACATCGTGGCGGATCAGCGCTCTCCGGTAGAAACACTCCCGGAGGAAACACGCGAGGTCGTAGGCGGAGGACGACCAGCCCCCGGACGCGTCGGTGGCGAAGAGGTCGCGGTCCGCATAGGCGGGGTAGTCGCGCAAATCGACGCCGAGGTAGCTGCCGTCGCCTTGCTGATAGGACTGCGTCCGCGAGCCCTGGGCCCCGGCGGACGGCCAGGCCTGCACGTAGGCCGGTGCCTCCCCCACGCCGCGGGTCCACGAGGTGTTCGCCCCTTGCCGCGTCCGGTGCATGCCGAGCGGCCGCAGGAGCAGCTCTCGCACGACCGACTCGTAGCCGTGGCAGGTGGCCGCCTCGATCACCCGTCCGAGCATCCAGTAGCCGAGGTTGGAGTACACGTAGTGGCTGCCCGGCGAGTAGGCCAGTCGCCACAGGTTGAAGTAGCGGAGCATGTGGTCGTGAGTGACAGGGTAGGTCGCGCGGTTGACCGTCGCCACCTCGGACAGGAGGCTCGTGATCGTCTTCCCCATCACGCCGGGGTTCTTCTCGACGGCTTGCCTCCGCTCCACTGGATAGGAGTTGTGGTCGAGATAACGGCTTTTGAGATCACCAGAGTAAGTCGGTGAATTCCACATCTGCACGTAGTTCGGCGCATCATCATACCACCCGCTCCGGTGTGTCAGCAGGTGCTTGAGCGTGATCCCCTCGCGCCGGGCATCGACCGTGCCGTTCCACCCCTTCACGTCCGGCGACTCCGGGAACAGGTTGCACGGCGACACCTCGCCCCGCGACACCGCGGCCGGGATCCGCTCGAGGTCGACGTAGTCCGCGAGGCGGGCCTCCATGTCCGGGATGACCCCGAGATCGGCGAGCCGGCACAGCGTCCACGACGTGAAGCACTTGCTCACGCTGCCCAGCCGGAAGGGCGTGTGCGGCCCGGCGTAGAAGGCCGGCAGGCCCTGCCGGTCGCGCACCGTGGTGTTGGTGAACGCCCGGCAGTGCACGAGCCGCCCCCAGCCGTCCACCACGGCGAGCGTGGCGTGGGGGATGCCGTACTGCGCCATGAAGGTCTGGAGCGGGCGCTCGACCGCCACGACGGCCACTCGATTGAGCAGCGTGGCGCCGATGCCCACCAGGTTCGCGCCATAGCCCGCCCCCACGGCCGTGACTCGAATGCTCGCCTGCGCCTCCTGGTACTCCCCCGGCAGCCACGCGGGGCAGCTCGGCGCGCTCGACACGGCGGTCCCCCCGGACCACCCCGGCACCGGGTCCGACGGCACCGTGGGCAGGTCCGGGCCACCGGCGGGGATGTCGTCCGGGTCGAAGGGGATGTCGTCGAGGCCCGGGAAGAGGTCGCCCGGCGCCACCGCCTGCCCGCGCGTGCCCCGCTGGATGCGAGGGTCGCCCGGCGGCGTGTTCTCACCGGCGGGCGGCCCCTCGCAGCCACAGGACGCCCCGCTGCCCGCCGGCCCCGCGCTCCCCGCGCCGGGCGAGCGGATCCGCCCGTCCCGGCCCCTGGCCGAGAGTCGCGGGAGCGGGCGGCGAGCGATCACGGGCCTAAGTGTCCCTCAGCATGCCCGAGACCACGAAGGTCACGCTCGGCCCCGTGCCGCCAAGCACCGAGAGCTCCCATCGCATGTACTTCAAGAGCCCGGTGATCGCGAGGGCCAGCGCCGTGTTCGAGGCGGTCACCGCCGTGAAGGTGCCCGCCACCACCCACCCGTTCTCCGACTCCACCTGCATGCCGGTGAGGATGCGCACCGTCGCCGTGGGACTGGCGGTGCCCTCGATCGCGGCCACCCACAGGAGCACGTCGGCGCGGTCGTAGGCCGACACGTCGAGCGCGTCCTTCAGCTGCTGCGAGGTCGCTGCGGTCAGCCGCACGGGCTGGGGGGTCAAGGTGAACTCGTCGGCCATGATGTCCTCCGGTGGTGGGTCACGCGCGACGCCCTGTCACTCTCGTACCCTGCGTCGCGACGTGGAAATCCTATACGATCACGATCACGATCACGATCACGAATCCAGTATCGTAGCGCACATTTGGCTGCCCACGACCTCGCGACGCGCGAACGCCCGCGCGCCGCGCTGCCCCCGGCTATGCTCGCCCTCATGCGCGTGCTCCTCATCGCCCTCGCCGCCTGCGGTGGCGACATCATCCCGCCCCCTGGCGATAGCGCCGAGCCCACGCCCACGGGCCTCGCCATCAGCGCACTCGATCCCACCGAGGGGCCCGAGGCCGGGGGCACGCTGGTGCGGGTTACCGGGCAGGCCTTCACCACCAGCGCCGCCATCACCGTGGGCGGCACCAGCTGCGCCAGCACCACGTTCTTGTCGTCCACCGAGATGCTGTGTGTCACGCCGCCGGGCGCCGAGGGCGAGGCTGAGCTGCAGGTCGACGACCCGAGCGGCAGCGTCGCGGCGACCTTTACCTACCTGCCCACCGTGGTCGACACCGCCCCGGAAGACACCGGCGATCCCCCGGCCGTGATCGACAACTGCGTGCTCCTGGAGCCCACTTCGCTCGCGATGGAGGCCTACGACTACACCGAGGATCTCAGCGCCTCGGTCACGGTCTACGGCCGCACCGACGGCGAGGGCGAGGGCCCCGGCCTCGACGCCCAGGTGGGCCACGGCGACGCGGGCACCGACCCCGACACCTGGTTCTGGGAAACCGTGTACTACACCAGTTCCGACGGCGACGCCGACGTGTACACCGATAGTTTCTACATGGAAGACGTGGGTACCAGCGAGTTCACCTTCCGCTTCCGCGTGGACTACGGCGAGTGGACCATTTGCACCACCTCGAGCGGCAGCTACGGCAGCATCGAGGTGTCGCCCGCCGAGGTGGAGATCGACGTGGACTACTGCCACGTGCAGTGGCCCTGCAGCACCACCGCCAGCGCGGGTGTCGAATCAGAGCCGATCTACGCCTGGATCTACCAGTACGAAGTGACGCAGGGCGAGGGCCAGGGCGAGGGCGTGAGCATGTACGTGGGCGTGGGCAACGCCGGCACCGACCCCGACACCGACGCCTCCTGGGCCTGGTACCCGATGGACTACAACGTGGATACCGACGGCCTGAGCCAGGGCGACATGGCGAACGACGAGTACATGGGCAGCTTCACCACCCCCAGTAGCCCCGGCGCCTACGACTACGCCGTGCGCGCCTCCGCCGACTACGAGCTGTCGTTCTCGCTGTGCGACCTCGGCGGCGACGCGTGCAACTATGGCGGCAGTGCCGACGGCTACGACGATCCCGGCATCTGCACCGTGGAGTGAGGCGCCCGCCGCGGGCGCGCGGTTGCCCATCGGGTGTTCGGCCAACCACGCGACGCTCCACCCTGCGATACTTCGCCAGCGGAGCGACGATGCTGCATCTCATCGCACTATACGCCTGTTCAGGTGTGGGGGGGGCCGAAGGACACCGGCGGAAGTTCGGCGTCGGGCGGCACCGTCGGCTCCGCTAGCGGCGAGGTAGGCAGCGTCCCGGCGGACGGCTGTGGCTCGGCAATTCCAGAGAATCGCCGATTCCAGCACGCAGCTTGGTTCATGACGCTCCTCCCCACGGACATGGGCACCACGTCGGCGCCGAGGCTCGTTCAGCGGGGGTTCCTCGTGTTCGGCGGGGAATCGCTGGCCACGGGCGACATCCTCGACGACGCCTGGGTGTTCGACCTCACCAACCTCAACACCGGCGTGTGCCCGTGGATCGAGCTGCCGCTCACCGGCTTCCCACGCCACTCGGGGGGAATGGCCTGGGACCCGACAACCGAGGAGTTCATCCAGCTGGGCGGCTACACGTCGAGCGGCTCGACCGTGTACGCCACCAACACCGTGTTGGCGGCGAGCGTCGACGACCTCGTGGACGGCACTGGGTGGACGGCAGCGGACACGCTCCCCGAGCGGGAGTATTCGACCAGCAAGCTCAGCGACACGACGGACACCTCGGGCGAGATCTGGCCGAGCCTGGACTGCAACGCTGATGAGATCCGGAACGTGACGTGCATGGAGGACCCGGTCCGGTCGGCGATACGGGCCGACGCTGGGACCGAGGACGAAGATGGCTACTGCGCTTACGGCGGCGCGTTTGACCACGCCACCTACGTGGTGGACTGGGTGGGAGTCTCGCCATGCGACACGACGGCCACATGCTGCGTGACGGAGGGCTCCGAGACCACCTGCACGGAGCGCTCGACCCCCTACACCGACGCCTGCGCCGACGATCCCCAGTGTACGGTCGCCGCCACGACCGACGCGTACAGCAGCGCCACCGCCCCCGGGGTGGCCGAGCTTGCGTTCGCCCTCGCGGCGACGACCGGCGCGGGATGGGCCTTCGGTGGTGCCACCGGCTGCGTGGGAAGCTGCGGCGACTGGGAGGGCGTCGCCGATCTCGACGGCGCAGCCGACCAGGCCCTGGACATGGCGAACCGTGATCGCCTATACCAGGTCGTGTCGGGGGTGACCAGCGACCAGGGCACCGCCCACGCGGGGACGCTGGGCTCCGCCGAGAATCCTCCTGACACAAGCTACGGGCGACGCGGGGCCGCCGGCGCATACTCGGGCGCCGCGTGGGACCACGACACGCAGGACTTCACGGCAGGCGGCAATTTCGTCCTGGTGGGTGGCACGCATCACCAGGACCTCGGCGTCGGCATCCGGCACGAGATCGCCTGTGCCGACGCCTCCGGCGCCGACATGCTCATCTGCACCGACTTCTGCGTTGATTTGTCGAGCACTTGGGTCGAGGGCAATCCCGCCTTCGCCGACCTCGGCGCCGGCCTCGTGGACGGCACGAGCGTGGTGGCCGTACTAGACGCCGCGACGCTCGACTGGGACCTGCAAGGCAACCCGGGCGCGCGCGCCTACCCGGCGGCCACGTGGTTCGGTGACGCGCAGGTGCTCGTGTGGGGCGGGCAGGCCGATGGCTACGCGCTGAGCGACCTGTTCGTCTGGGACACGAGCGTGGCAGACCGCACCACCTGGGCCCCCTCCGAGCCATGGGGTGATCGAAGCGGCGGCAGCGCCCTCTACGACCCAGTGTCGCGCGTGGCCTACCTGTACGGCGGGGCGGACGACTCGCAGGTGTACACCTACTCGATCGACGAGCTGGCCCCCGACGACAACGTCATCCGCCTGGAGGGCAGCGTGTCGGCTGGCATCGCTACCCGGGCGATCGAGGCGACGCTGGCCTCCACCGACGGCGCGCGGTGGACTCTGGGGGGCAGCTACGAGTCGGAGGTGGCCTGCGACTCGGGCACCGACTGCTGGGTCGAGGACCTCGCGTTCTACGTAGCCACGCAGTCACCCGCCGAGCTCGACACGCTGACCGTCCACGTGGAGTACAACGACCGTGGCGACGCCTACGACTTGGAACCGTACTGGGACGGGGCCGCAGGCACGGGATTCACCGAGCTTCGGGTGCGCTTGCCGCGGATCGTGACGGACGGGCGGAGCGTCGATGTGGAGGTGGAGTGGACATCGGAGGCGCGACCAGAAACCACCTACGAGGACTGTCGCAACGGGGACCGCGCAGATGGTGCCATGTGCCAGTACGAGGTCGGCCGCTACGACACCTCGACCGCCACCGACCTTCGCTCGACTGTGAGCCTAATCACCGCCCAACCCGTCACCCCCTCTAGCCTCTCGGCGAGCCCGCTCGCGATCACCACCACGTTCACCCTGCCGACGGGATGGCAGGGCGTGGCGCCGGGCGCGCCGGACTCCGCGGGCTCCACCTTCACCGGACTCGAGAACCTTCATCCCACCGGCCAGACGCCGAACCTCAACCTCCTGCTCGCGATGGATGGCCTCTCCCTCCACGACACCGTGACCACGGCGTCGTCGTCGATCACGGTGTGGGTGGACGATGGCATCGATCTCGCGTCCTCGCCCTATGGCGACTACCTCACGGCCACCACGGGTGACGCGCGGCCACAAGCCGACATCGACTGGCTGGAAACCAACATCGTTCCGTTGCCGGACTGGCCCATGAACATGCTCCTGCTGCGGCGCAGCGAGGCCGAGGAGAGCGCCTACATCAACCGACTGGAGGCGAACTACGGCGAGGCAACGGCCGGCACGGTGCTCCTCTGGGGCGCCGACACCGACGGCGTGCCCGGCTACTTCCTTCGTGCCACCACCATCCACGAGTTTTCGCACCAGTCGTTGTACTACCGGAACCAACCCGCCCAGACCCACACCGACGACGCGCGGTGGTTTGTCGAGGGCAGCGCGACGCTGGTGGAGTGGATGCGGCTCGGCGACCAGGCCGAGTTCTACACCGGCGACATGGCCAACCTGGACGTGGGGAAGATGGTGACCTACGAGGCCGCCACCACCCTGGCGACAGCTACGTGCAACGGGGCGGGCGACCTCGAGATCGAGGGCGCGGACACCACCGTGGCCTACACCTATGGCGGCTACACCATGCTCCAGTTGCACGCCAGCTACCTGGCGCTGGGCGGTAGCACGGCGGGCTTCTGGTCGGAGCTCGAGGGGTTTGGCGACACGCGGCAACTGGTCGACGCGGCCGCCCTCAGCGAGTTGATCACGCTCTCGCTGGGGCTCCCGGACTTCTACACGCAGTGGGTGATGCAGAACCGCATCGGCACGCCGCTGCTCGCGCTGACCGCGCTGGAGCCAGACATCTCCGCCTGCACCGGCACGGGCGCCTGCGAACCCACGGCGGCCGACGCCAGGATTGAGCAGGTGCAAGTGTCGCAGCTCACCATCGCCAACGGCTGCGTGGCGGACGCGCCGCTCTTCACCGACGTGCCCTTCTACCTCTCGTGCACCGTGGACAACACCGGAGAGTTGGCCTTCGCGCAGTGCGGTGCCACGCGCAACGGCCTGGTGACGACGATTCCAGATACCACTTCAGCGCGCATCCACGACACCACGCTGACGATCGACCCGGTGCTCGGACTCACCTCGCCGTGGCCGGTCGAGATCGAGCTACTGGCCGGCGACGCGCTCCTGCCGCTCTGGATGCCGACCGCCGGCTACCGCTACAAGGGCACCACCAGTCGAGATCGCGCGTTCCTCTTCTGCGCGGATGTCGACGACCCTGACTGCGGCGGCGACGCGGATGGCGACGGGTACGCGGTCCTCTCGGAGTGTGACGACGCAAACACCGCATGGAACCCCGCCGCGACACACGTCGCATTCACCGGCCGCTCCCGGGGCGACGACAACAACTGTGACGGCTGGTAGGCCAAGGAGGTCAAGATGTTCACCGCTTTCCTGCTCCACTTCACGATGGGCTGCAAAACGGTCGAGGCGCAGGAGACGCCCTTGCCCGAGGGCGCAACCGAGCTTCGTGACGCCATCCGCAGCTTCCAGTCGGTCCGAGCGTGGCTTGAAGGGCCGGAGAACGCCGTGGAGTGGGGCGGGCAGAACCCGCCCTTTGGCACCAAGTTCGTCGCTAGCGCGAGGCACGACGGCGTGGTGGTCATCGACACTGGGGGGCTGAACACCCGGTTCCGGTGGACCGGCGAGTCGGTCACGCGCGACTCCTCGGAGACGATTTTCCTCAACCCCACCGATCGGCCCGAGCGCCACGCCCCCCGAGAACAGAAACACTGGCGCCACACCGCGCCCATAGTCCAGTCCGCCGTCCTCGCGCTACGCGACCCGGAGACCGAGTGGATCGCCCGTGGACCGGCCTACTACGGCTGGGCCGCCTACGGCACCCAGGACGTGGAGATCGTCCCCGCGCAGTTCGAGCTGGGCGACTACCACATCTTCGTGCACTTCTCCCGGGCGGGTCTACCGACCCACTTCATCGCGCAACGCGCACGCAGCGACCGGCTCAATCTCACCGTCCACCGCCTGGAGATCGACCCCCCCCTGCCCGCCACGTGGTTCGAGGCCGACGCGCCCGACTTCGTCACCCGCTTCCCGCGTTTCGACAGCGGCGAGCCCTCGACGCCCCTCGACCCCGGCTTCTACGCTTCAACGGGCCAGCAGCCGCCGCCAGACGGCGGCCAACCGCTTCCTCCGTCGCCCGGCCAGCCGCCGCCGGGGCAGCCACCGCCACCCCCGTGAGATAGCCCCCGCGCCCCATGTCCAAGCTCGGTCGCATCGCGAAGCTCGGCACCCTCACCACGCGGGTGAGCGGGAGCTACCTCGGCCAGCAAGTGGCCGGCCTCTTCCAGGGCGAGGAGTCGCGCAAGGCCTCGATGCGCAAGTTGCACCTTGAAAATGCCGAGCGCATCGTCGACAACCTCGGCGCGCTCAAGGGCGCGGCGATGAAGGTGGGCCAGGCGGTGGCCCAGGTGGCCGACAGCCTCGATCTCCCGGCCGACGCTCGCGCCGTGATGGGACGCCTCCACGACAAGGCGGTGCCCGTCCCCTTCGAGCAAGTCAAGTCGCGCATCGAGGCCGAGCTCGGCGGCTCTACCGAGAGCCTCTTCGCCCGCCTCGACCCCGAGCCCCTCGGCACCGCCTCGCTGGGGCAGGTCCACGCCGCCCAGCTCAAGGACGGCCAGGAGGTGGTGATCAAGGTGCTCCACGCGGGCGTGGAAGAGGCCATCCACAGCGACCTCGCCGCGCTCAAGGCGATGCTGGTGGGCGGGCGCTTCCTGCGGCGCCCCAAGGAAGAGATCGACGCCTGGTTCGACGAGATCGACACCCGACTCGCCGAGGAGATCGACTACCGCAAGGAGGCCGAGAACACCATCGCCTTCCGGCGGCTCCTGGCCGAGGAGGAGGGCGTGATCGTCCCCCGCGTGCACGAGGGCTGGTCAACCCAGCGGGTGCTCACCCTGGAGCGGCTCGGTGGTCGCCCACTGTCGCAATTCATCGCCACCTCCACGGCGGCGGCCCGCCAGGCGGCGGGTGTCCGTCTCGCGCGCACCTTCTTCCACCTGTTCTATTGGCACCGCGCCTGCCACGCCGATCCCCACCCGGGGAACTACCTTTTCATGCCCGACGGGCGCATCGGCCTGATTGACTTTGGCTGTGTCCGGTACTTCGACCTGGAGTGGGTGGCCCACTACGGGGGCTGTGCCTGGTACACCAAGGTGGGCGACAAGGAGCGCGTGATGGAACACGCCCTCGGCATGGGCGCGCTCGTCCGTCGCGACGCCGACTCGGAAGATGCGCTCTGGGCCCTCTGTCGCGCCATCGGCGTGCCCTTCCGGGGTGGCGACTACACCGTGGGCGGCCCGGACGACGACGCCCACGAGCAAATCACCCGGGCGATGCCGCGGGTGATGGTCAACCCAACGCTACGCGCGCCCAGGGAGTTGGTGTTCCTCCACCGGTCGCTCGGCGGGATCTACTCGATCAACAAACAACTCAAGCCGAGCTATGACTGGGGAGAGCTGTTGCGCGAGAGTTACCGGAAGACGTTGGTCGACAGCGGGAGATCGGCCAGCGGCCTCTGAGCGAACTCCGCCCCGGCGCGGAGTCCCATGCCGATGAGGAACCCGAGCACCGCCACGCCGCTGGCGAGCGCGCCCAGGGTCGCGGAGAGCAGGAGGGGCAAGAACCAGGCGGGCAGCGACGCGCGGCGGGCGGGCGTGGGCGTGGGAAACGGACGCGTGGCCGGCTCAACCGGCAGCTCCATGGTGTCGATGTCACTCGGCGACAAGGCGACGATCTCGTCGACCTGCTCCACCTCGCGCAGGGCCACGAGCAGCTCGTCCATGGTCTGGAAACGGTCGCCCGGCGACTTGGCGAGGCAACGTTCGATCACCGGCCCGAGGCCGGGGTAGTCGCAGAGCGCCGGGAGGGTCGCCGGGAGCGGAGGGACGGGCTCGTTGAGGTGTCCCCAGAGCACGCCGACCGCGTTCGTCCACGTGAACGGGGGCTGTCCCTTGACACAATTGTAGAGGACCACGCCAAGGCTGTAGATGTCACTGCGATGGTCGATGCCCTCTCCCCGGATCTGCTCGGGCGACATGTAAGAGGGCGAACCCGCCACGCCGTCGATCCCGGTCAAGCCGTCGTCGAGCTCCACGTTCTTCACGAGGCCAAAGTCGAGCACCTTCACGAAGTCGAGGCCGTCGCCCTCGTCGGCGAGCATGATGTTGGCCGGCTTGATGTCGCGGTGCACGAGGCCATGGGCGTGGGCCTCGCGAAGCGCCATGGCCGCCTGCCGAGCCACCCCGAGCACCCGCGAGCCTGGCATCGGGCCGGCGCGCAAGACCTCGTGCAAGGTGCGCCCCTGGATGTACTCCATCACGAGGTAGAGTTGGTCGCGCTCCCAGGTGCCGTGGTCGTACACGCGCACCGTGTTGGGATGTGACAGTCGGCTACAGGCGTCGACCTCGCGCAGGAAACGCGCGCGGAACTCGCGGTCCACGTCGCGGTCGCCGCTGGTATCGACCACCTTGATCGCCACGCGCCGCCGCATGGCCACCTGCTCGGCGCGGAACACCTTCGCCATGCCGCCCTTGGCGAGCAAGCCGGTCACCCGGTAGCGGCCATCGATCAGCTTGCCGAGCACGCTGTTCTCGTGCACCACCACGTCGAACGAGGCCGGGTCGTCGAAGGAGCCGCCACGCGGCACGGGTACAGGACGGTGGGGAGCGGGGTGCATGGTGTTTTCCTACACCTCGGTACGAGCGGCAGCGCGTGTGAGGGCCTCCGAACCTCCGGTGCTATGATTTTTTGGATTATTTGACCCCTCGCGTGGCGGCGCCACCGTTCCGATCAGGGTGGCATGCGCCTCGACGCCCACAGCGCCAGCGACGCCCTCGGGCCCTGGATTGCCACTCGGGCCGCCGTGGAGCTGTGCCTCGACGATCGCGACGAGCCGCTCTCCGGCAGTCTCGTGAGCGGCGACCAGACCCAGGTGACGGTGGAACTCGACGCCCCCATGGACGCCCTCGCCCTCGGCCCCGAGCCTCGGGTGACGGTGAACGTCCTCGACGCCGACACGGTGCTCTCCTTCTCCTCGCGCGTGCTCCAGGCTGGCGCCTTGCACCTGTGCCTGGAGGTGCCCGCGACGCTGTCGCCCGCCCGTCGACGAGCGCACCGGCGGCGCCCCTTCCGCGACCCGGTCGACATCCTCTTTGGCATCGGCGACACCGTCCGCCGCCGCCGTTTGCTCGATGGCTGTCGCGACGGCGTAGCGGTGGTTCTCGAGAACGAGGACGAGGACGTGCAGCACGGCACCCTGCTCGACCCCCTGCGGATTCGCATGCCGGTCGGGCCACCGCTCTTCGGCCAGGGCGTGGTGCGCCACGTGCGGAAGATCGCGGCCGGCAACGAGGCGGTGCGGCGGGTGGCCGGGGTGCAGCTCACGGGCGTGTCGGGCATAGAGTTGTCGCGACTTGAGCGATACCTCAAGATGCTCAATCGTCCCGACGACGCACCGGCGGGCTCCACCATGCAAACCCTGCCCGAGGCCTGCGTGCGGATCGGTCAACCCGGGCAAGCCGACCGAGAACGAACCGTGCTCCGCGCTAGCGCGCTCGCGCTCGACATCGCGCTCGAACCGGGCGACACCGACCTGCAGCCCCATGACCAGTTCGGTCACGCCCGGCTCCTCGTGGGCGGCGACCCCATCGCGCTGGGACGGGCGGCGCTCACGGAGCTCGTGGTGCATCGAAACACGCCCGTGCGGGCCGTCTTGTCGTGGACCCAGCTCTCGGTTCCCGAGCGACGGGCCATCAATGCCGCGCTCGCCTCGCGAGCCCGCACCCGCCCAAGCGCCGAGACTGAGCGCCCCGCCAAGTAGGGGACGTTCGGCATACAGCGACTCGGCGCGGGGCCGTTGATGTTGTAGCGTACGCCACCGACCATGACCGCCGACTCGAACCCGACTCAACCAGGGCGCCTGCTCCGCACCTTCACGCGGCGCTACGCGGCTTCCTTCGGCGCGCTCGCGCTCCTCGCCACCGCCAAGTACGCTGCCTTCGAGCTCGCGAGCGACGCCGCGGAGGCCGCGCTCGACGAGTTCAACGCGGCCGCGAGGCAGCGCATGTACTCCCAGCGCGTCGGCCTCCTGGCGCAGGCCTACATCGAGGCCGAGGGCGACGTGCAAGCCGACGTGGGCGAGCGACTCCGCTCGGCCGCCGTGGAGATGATGGAGGCCCACGAGGCGCTGCTGGCGGGCGTGGCCGAAGACGCCTGGGGACAAGCGGATGACCGACTTCGAAGCATCTACTTCGAGCCACCCAACGACCTCGACGCGCGCGTGCGGGACTTCGTGCAACACGCGGTGACCCTCGCCGCCAAACCCGGGGCCGGTCCCGGCGACCCCGATCTCGCCGAGATCCAGGCCGACGCCCAGGGCGACCTACTGCTGATCCTCGAGTCGACAGTGGTTGTCTACGGCGACATGTCCACCGCCCAGCGTGACGCCCTGGCCAACGTGAACCGCGCCGCCTACCTCGGCATCTTGTTGGCGCTGGGCCTGATCGCGTTCGCTGTTTTTCGACCGATGGCACAGGTCATTCGCGACGAGGAATCCCGTCGCACCGCCGCCGACACGCTCCAGGCCGAGCAACGCGCACGGGCCGACTTCGCGTCGCGCCTGCACGCCGCGCTGACCGCCGTGGAGGGCGAGGAGGAGGTGTCGCAAGTCGTGGCCCACGCGTTGTCTACCCTCGGTGGCGACTCGCCCGCCGAGTTGCTGCTCGCCGACTCCTCGCGCGCCCACCTCGTGAGAGCGGTGGCCCACCCCGGGGACGGTCCGGCAGGCTGTCCGGTCGAGTCGCCCGACCGCTGCCTCGCGGTGCGCCTCGCGCGCACGGTGGTCTGTCGCGACTCCGACGACCTGGACGCCTGCGTTCGACTCCGGGGTCGGCCAGCCGGGAAGTGCGGGGGCGTCTGCGTGCCCGTGACCATCGCTGGCCGCGCCGCCGGCGTCCTCCACACCCAACTCGCATCCGGGCTCGGCGCGAGCGAAACTCAAGTATCTCGCCTTGAGATCCTCGCGACGGAGGCCGCGAACCGCCTAGGCAGCGTTCGAAGCCTCGCCGAGGCTCAGCTCCAGGCGGCCACCGACCCGCTCACCGGGCTCTCCAACCGCCGCGCGCTGGCGGCGGCCGTGGCCCAGATCGTGCGCGACGGCACGCCGTACACCGCCTGCCTACTCGATCTCGACCACTTCAAGCGGCTCAACGACACTCACGGTCACGAGGCCGGCGACAAGGCACTCCGCGTGTTCGCGCGTGTGATGGGCGAGTGTGCACGCACGGGCGACGTCCTCGCACGCTTCGGAGGAGAGGAGTTCGCCCTCGTGCTGCCGCGCGTGGACGAGGGAGGCGCGGCCCTGGTGATCGACCGCCTACGCCGGGCTACGCCGGGCGCTGGCGGCTTCGCTCGCCACCGGCGACCAACCCTCGTTCACGTTTAGCGCCAGCGTTGCCACGGCAAGGGACGACATCGACTTCGAGTCGCGACTCCGCGCCGCCGACGAGGCGCTGCTCCGCGCCAAGGCGGCGGGGCGCAACCGGACGGAGACGGCCTAGAGATCGAGCGTCCACTCCTGCGTGTGTTGCCCCGGCCCCGGGTCGCGCTTCGTCACCAGCTGCAAGACCCCGCGCGGACACACGTGAGCGCACATGCCACAGCCCACGCACGAGGCCCGCTTGATGTCCTGGTTTCGCATGGCGTAGCTGCGCACGTCGATCCCCATCTCGCAGTAGGTCGAGCAGTTGCCGCAGCTGATGCACATGTCCTTCTTCACCGCGATCCGGAAGCGGCCGAACTTCTGGATGAGCCCGAGCATCGCCGCCATTGGGCAACCAAATCGACACCACACGCGGGTGCCACCGACCGGGTACAGCCCCGTCCCCAGTACGCCAGAGAACACCGATCCGATGGCGAGCGAGTACATCCCCTTGTAGCTGTTGGCGAAGTTGTGGATCGCGTGTCCCTCGGGCGCCAGCCCGTCGGCGATCACCAGGCCCAGCATGGCGAAAGCGGCGAACAACACGCTGTGAATGCTCACTTGCTCGATGCGCCAGGCCCGGGGCGACTTGTCGGACAGGTGGCGCCAGGGATCGCCAAAGGTCTCGGCCAGACCGCCACAACCGCAGATCCACGAGCAGTACACC
>SXGS01231140.1_pt1 | contig 36560 bp, 23 predicted proteins | sample 3174681 | NCBI WGS metagenome assembly SXGS01 (sample SAMN11356861, study PRJNA531348) | freshwater metagenome | isolation source: freshwater sample F1-80 | place: China: Fuxian Lake, Yuxi | collected 2017-12-25
CCCGGGCGATCAGCGCGTTCGTAAACCGTGACGAGGTGTCCTACACGATTCAACTGCGCGGCTGCGCTAAGACCGGCCGGACCGGAGCCAATCACCGCCACCTTCTTGCCCGTGCGCTTCTCAGGGGCTTCAGGTGTGACCCATCCTTCGTCCCAGCCTTTGTCGATAATCGAAACTTCAATGTTCTTGATCGTCACCGGAGGGCTGGTGATGCCGAGGACACAGGAACCTTCGCAGGGTGCCGGACAGACTCGGCCGGTGAACTCCGGGAAATTGTTCGTCTTGTGCAATCGCTCCAGGGCTTCACGCCACAACCCACGGAATACCAGATCGTTCCATTCTGGGATGAGGTTGTTGATCGGACAACCACTCGCCATGCCGCTGACAAGCTGGCCTGTGTGACAGAATGGAATGCCACAATCCATGCAGCGGGCGGCCTGATCTTTCAGGCTCGCTTCACTCATGTGCTCGTGAAATTCGGTCCAATCCAATATGCGCTTGATCGCATCGCGGTCATGCGGCAGTTCGCGGGTGTAATCGAGGAATCCAGTGGGTTTGCCCATGGTTAGGTCCTTATAGTCGAAAGTTTGGAGGGTTGAGTTCAGCTGCCACCGACGCGCGAGGCGTCGCGGGCGTTGGCTTCGAATGCGGCATTGGTGGCCTCGTCGCCGCTGAGGCCAGCAGCCAACGCAGTCTTCAAGGACTGCAAGACACGCTTGTAATCCTTGGGCATCACCTTCACGAACTTCGGCCGCAGTGCATCCCATTGAGCGAGCACATTGCGCCCGCGTTCGCTGCCCGTATAGATCACATGGCGCTCGATCAACGCGTGCAATTCCGCAATGTCCTCTGGGTCTTCCAGCGCTTCAATGCCCACCATCTGGGTGTTGCAGCGCTTCGCGAAGTCTCCTGCATCGTCCAGCACGTAGGCGACGCCGCCCGACATGCCCGCCGCAAAATTGCGTCCCGTCGAGCCCAAAACCACTACGCGCCCACCGGTCATGTACTCGCAGGCGTGGTCACCCACACCCTCGACCACCGTGTTGACACCCGAGTTGCGAACACAGAAGCGTTCACCCGCCATCCCTCGAATGTGGACCTCGCCAGCAGTGGCGCCATATAGCGCCACGTTGCCGATAATGATATTTTCCTCAGCACGAAACGTGCTGCCGCTCGGCGGATAGATGATGATCTTGCCGCCCGATAAGCCTTTGCCGCAATAATCATTGGCATCGCCTTCGAGCCGAATTGTGATTCCTCGGGGCACGAAAGCTCCAAGGCTTTGCCCAGCGGAGCCTCTGAAGTTCAGTTGAATCGTGTCGTCCGGCAATCCCTCTGCGCCATAACGACGCGTTAGTTCATTGCCGAGGACCGTGCCGACAACGCGGTTCACGTTCTTGATCGGAAGCGTGACCACCACTCGTTCCTTGCGATCCAGGGCGGGGCGCGCGAGCTCCAAGAGGAGGGTCACGTCCATGGATTTCTCGATGCCATGATCCTGGCTCATCTGGCAAAAACGACCCACACCCGCATCCACATCCACCTGATGAAGGATGGATGAGAAGTCGACGCCTTTGGCTTTCCAATGCGTCACGGCACTTCGCGGTTCTAAACGGTCTACTCGACCCACCATTTCGTTGATCGTGCGGAATCCGAGCTGAGCCATGATCTCCCTCACCTCCTGCGCGATAAACGTCATGAAGTTGACGACGTGTGCCGGGTCCCCGTTGAACCGGGCGCGTAACCGCGGGTCCTGAGTCGCAACGCCCACCGGACATGTATTCAGATGGCACACGCGCATCATGATGCATCCGAGTGCCACCAAGGGCGCCGTGGCGAATCCGAACTCCTCCGCACCAAGCAGAGCGGCGATAACCACATCGCGGCCAGTCTTCAATTGACCGTCGGTCTCGACAACGATCCGAGAGCGGAGGTTGTTGAGCACCAGAGTCTGATGGGTTTCGGCAAGAACGAGTTCCCACGGAATACCGGCGTGCTTGATGGAAGTCTGCGGCGAGGCGCCCGTGCCACCATCGTAACCGGAGATCAATACCACATCGGCGTGGGCCTTGGCCACACCTGCGGCAACCGTGCCAACACCCACTTCAGACACTAACTTCACGCTCACACGCGCATAACGATTAGAATTCTTCAAGTCATGAATCAATTCCGCCAAGTCCTCGATGGAGTAAATATCATGATGCGGCGGCGGAGAAATAAGTCCTACGCCGGGTGTGCTATGCCGCGTTTTGGCAATCCAAGGATAGACCTTGGCGCCTGGGAGCTGGCCGCCTTCGCCAGGTTTGGCACCTTGGGCCATCTTGATCTGCAACTCGCGGGCTTTGGTCAGATAGAGACTGGTCACGCCAAACCGTCCGGAGGCGACCTGCTTGATGGCGGAGTTCTTCGAATCCCCCTGGGCGTTCGTCCACTCGTAACGTTCGGGGTCTTCGCCGCCTTCGCCAGTGTTGGAACGTCCTCCAATGCGGTTCATGGCAATCGCCAGCGACTCGTGGGCTTCCTTCGAAATTGAGCCATAGCTCATGGCACCCGATTTGAAGCGTTTGAGTATACTTTCTACAGACTCCACCTGTTCGATGGGAATTGGCTGAGCGGGCTTGAATTCGAGAAGGCCTCGCAACGTGTAGTGATCCTTCAGCTGGTTGTTCACCAGAGCCGAATACTCCTGGAAGACTTTGTAGTCATTGTTCCGAACCGCCTTCTGCAACTTGTGAATCGTCTGTGGATTAAACAGATGAATCTCACCATCCGCGCGCCACTGGTACTGTCCACCCACATCCAGGGCATGCCCATTCGACGGACGATCGGGGAACGCCCGTTCATGGCGAAGCAGGGTTTCCTTAGCGATCTCTTCCAAGCCAATGCCACCGACCCGGGAGGGAGTCCACGTAAAATACTTGTCAATCACTGCATCCCCCAAACCGATTGCTTCGAAAATCTGCGCACCTCGGTACGACTGTATCGTGGAGATACCCATCTTTGAGATGACCTTGACGACTCCCTTGACAGCAGCCTTGGTGAAATTCTTCACCGCGGTTTTATGATCCACCGTTTTGAGCAATCCTTGGCGGATTAAATCGTCGATCGTCTCGTAAGCTAAATAGGGATTGATCGCTCCGCATCCAAAACCAATGAGGAGCGAAAAGTGATGCACCTCGCGGGGTTCGCCCGACTCCAGGACTAGGCCGGCCCGGGTCCGCGTGCCTTCACGGATCAAATGATGGTGCACCCCAGCCACCGCGAGCAGCGCGGGGATCGGCGCGTTTTCCTTGTTCACACCACGGTCGCTCAGGATGAGAATATTGGCGCCTTCCGCAATCGCTTTGCTCGCCGCTTCACACAACTCATCCATCGACCGTTCCAATCCAGCGGCACCTTCGGATGCTTTAAAGAGGATTGGCAGAGTGACCGACTTGAAATGCGGATGGTTGAGGTGCTTGAGCTTGGCGAATTCCTCGTTCGACAGCACGGGCTGTTTGACCTCGATCAGTCGACAATTCTCAGGCTCAACCTTCAGCAGATTCCGCTCGGAACCAATCGTGGTCTCCGCCGAGGTCACAATTTCCTCACGGATACAATCAATCGGTGGATTTGTCACTTGGGCGAACAACTGCTTGAAGTAGTTGTACAACAGCTGCGGTTTGCTCGATAGCACCGCCAGCGGGGTGTCGGTACCCATGGAACCGATCGCTTCCACACCATCTCGGGCCATCGGCACCATCAACAACCGAAGATCCTCAAACGTATAACCAAACGCCATCTGACGATGCAGCATGGTACCATGATCCGGGATGGGGATCTCCGGCGGGTCCGGCAGCGACGCCAGCTCGACCATGTTGTCGTGGATCCACTGTCGATAGGGCTTCTCACGCACGATGGCGTTTTTGATTTCCTCATCGCTAATGATCCGTCCCTGGGCCGTGTCCACTAGGAACATCCGGCCGGGTTGCAGGCGCCCTTTCAACGCGACTCGCTCAGGCTCGATATCTAAGACGCCGACTTCGGAAGCCATAACCACCAAGTCGTCTTTGGTCACATAATACCGAGAAGGCCGCAGACCGTTCCGATCCAGGCAAGCTCCAATCTGAATGCCGTCGGTAAAGGCAATCGATGCCGGGCCATCCCATGGTTCCATCAGGCACGAATGAAACTCATAGAACGCTTTTCGCTCGTCGCTCATGGTTTCGTGCCCCACCCAGGGCTCGGGAATCATCATCATCATCGAATGAGCCAAGGAACGGCCCGCCAGGTAAAGCAACTCAAACGTGTTGTCGAACATCGCCGAGTCGGACCCGTTGGTGTTGATGATGGGCAGGATCTTCTTGATATCCTTGCCAAACGATTCGCTATCAAACATCGCCTGGCGCGCAAGCATCCAGTTGATGTTGCCTCGCAGGGTATTGATATCGCCGTTAGGGGCGATAAATCGGTACGGGTGGCTCCGCTCCCAACAGGGGACCGTGTTGGTGGAAAACCTCGAGTGCACCAGCGCCAATCCCGACTCAAAATCGGGATCAATTAGGTCGGGATAATAATCGTCGACCTGCGAGGGCATGAGCATGCCTTTGTACACAATGGTGCGACAGGACAGGCTGGGCATGTACCATTGCTCCCAACCACCGATTCCCGAATTCCGAATCTCTAACCAAGCGCGCTTGCGGATGACATACAACTTCCGTTCAAAAGACAGCTCATCCCGACACTTGCGGGTATTACGCCCAATAAAGCACTGCCGAACGCAGGGCTCGGTCGCAATGGCGGTCGGACCCAGTGAGGCATTATTCGTCGGAACCGTGCGCCATCCAAGAATCGTCTGCCCTTCTTCGCGAACCACTCGTTCAAACGTGCGCTCACAGGACTCTCGAGCCTCGGCGTCCTTGGCGACGTATACCATCGCGACTCCGTATTTCCCGACAACCGGGAGCTCGAAGCCGTTCTCGCGAGCGACCTTCTGAAAAAACTTGTGAGGCAGTTGGCTCAAGATACCGGCGCCATCACCCGTATTTGGCTCACAGCCGCAAGCGCCGCGGTGGTCCAGATTGCGCAGAATCTGCAATCCCTGACTGATAATTTCATGGGATTTACGACCCTTCAAATGGGCCACGAAGCCGACGCCACAGGCATCGTGCTCGAAGCGGGGATCATACAACCCTTGCTTAGGCGGCAGGCCGCCCCAACGCGCTTGGGTACTATTCAGTGTTACGTCCACAGTTCCGTTTTGTGTACTCATCGATTCTTTTCTAGCAAAAATCGGACATTATCGCCTGGTTACGCCGGGGGTACCGGCGAAATCCGCGCAGCCTTTAACACGACCGGCCACAGGTGCAATAGATGTTTGCGGGAAACTTGCCTCTCACCCCAACAACACAATCTCTGTTAATTCTGAGAAGAAGCGAAACCAGGGTTCCTAATCACACGCTGGTTCTTCAGTTCTTCAGAGCCTTTTTGCCGCGAATTCCAGGCAAATCAGCTGATTCTCACTTCTCAAATACAACCGTTGATCGCTGAGAACCGGCCCCGCCCAACAAGGATAGTGCATCTCCGGCACTTGCCAACGTCCCAATTCTTCACAGCGATCCGGACTGGGCTTGAACAATCCAAGCATCCCCCCCTCGCCCAGCGCAATCAGTCGTCCGTCCGCGAAAATCATCGCGCCACGCCCAAAAACCTTAGGCTGCGCCTCGCTCCCCGGCGCCGGGTGCGACCAGCGTTCACTACGCTCCCACCGGAGTTTGCCGCTCCCCAATTCGACGCACCGCAAACTAGCGTCCGGCTCATTCCGACCACTAAAGCCGTACAGCATACCTTGCACGAGAATCGGTTGAGACCAATGCATTTCCAGCGTCGGCATCTCAAAGGTGCCGGTTGATAGATTCCGCTCGAACGGGCTTCTCGGATGGCGCCAAACCTCATCAAAGCCTTCGCCGCCCGGCGTTATGCGAAGAAGCACAGAGCCCACCCGATAGTAGGCAGCCGAGATCAAAACTTGGTCCACCACCACCAACGGCGTCATCGCGTTCACGGAATCGTTCGCTTGAGATTGAAACCAGCGGACGAAATTCACCGCTCCATTCGTCGGATCCAGAGAAACAAGCCCCTGACGCATGAGGCAGAATAAGTGGCGTTTGCCATGGATCATGGCGGCGATGGGAGACGCGTAACTGGCACTTTTTTCCACGCCCGTCCAGCGATATGGCGGTTCGCCGCGCCAACCAATGGCCACGACCCCGGCCCAACAGGAGTTGCCAACGCTTTGCCAAAGTGTCTTGCCCGTTTTCGGATCAAAGGCAACCACCCCGGAATTCGGTTGGCCCCCGAGCGCCACGATCAACCTTCCCCCCTCGAGGATCGGCGTGCTACCAACCCCAAAGAAAGCCTCCGGCACCTCGAACTCCCTCGACGTCTCACGCCGCCATACCACACTGCCATCCTTGATATTCAAACAGAGCAGTCGCCCCTCAGCTCCAAACGTGTAACAGTACTCGTCCGTGAGCAACGGGGAGCAGCGGGGCCCGTTATTGTAACCGTATGGATCCCGAAAACTAGATGGATCCTGGTGCTTCCAAAGGGTTTTGCCCGTTGCCGCACCGAGGCATTCCACAATTTCCTGATCGCTTTCCCGATGAAACAGCACGAGCCGACCGTCCCGAATCGACGGCGCTGAATAGCCGGTGCCAATCGTGCGCGCCCAGATCCGAGTGGGACCATTCGTTGGCAAGCGGTCAATTAACCCGGTCTCAGTAGAAACACCGTTAGCCGTCGGTCCCAGAAACTGCGGCCAATCCGCCGCCAGCAATCGCAGCCCGCTCCACCACACCACCGCCCATAACGTTCGCCAGTGCATGGAATCTTTCTGCGGCAGGGATCCCCCAGGAAAAAGCAAAATCCACCCAAGAGCCCAACTTTCAACCCGTCGAGCTTTTCAAGTTTGTGATCGATTTACTTGCAATCCTCGGTTGACGAATTACGCGCGATGGTGTTCCCTCCGCCCGCTCGCATAAAATTGCAGCATCGGTGTCACGATGACGGTTCGGCGTGCCGACGCCTTTTCACAAGGCTTGAAGGTGTGCCTGCAGAAGTCCTGCGTGGGCAGTGACTTCCTGTAGCTGTGAAGGTTAGCGGGCATAAAGCCGCACCGCAGTTATGTCTGAAAACGAGTCCCGCCTTTTTATAGGCAATCTCTCGTACCAAACCATGGAGCAGGACCTGCAAGATTATTTCTCGCAGGCCGGAGTCGTGGTAGGCGTCAATGTCATGCTCGATAAATTCACCGGCAAATCACGTGGATTTGCCTTCATCGAACTGTCGTCGGGTGCTGAAGCCATTAAAGCTGTCGAAATGTTCCATGGACAAGAGTTCCAGGGACGCGCCCTCACCGTGAATATCGCTCGTCCTCGTGAAGAACGCCCGCCCAGCGGCGATGGTGGACCCCGCGGAGGTGGTGGCGGTGGCAGTGGCGGTGGATCCCGCGGCGGAGGTGGTGGCGGCGGATGGCGTGGAGACCGGGATCGCGGCGGCCGGGGTGGTCGACGGGAGGAAAGTGGCGATCGCTACTAACCCGTGGCGATGCTGTTTCATGATTAGTCCCCACTGACAATCCCTCACAAATCGCAAACCGGCGTTTTCACGCCGGATTTTTGCTTCCGATCCACCCTGGGAGTTGACACCTGGTCGGAGGCACACATAGCTTGGCGCCAATAGATTTTATGTCAGAAAGCACACCTGTTCCTCCTGCACCCGGCGGCGAACCTCCAAAGCCTGCTGAAGCACAGAAAAAGCAAACCGTCCGTATCAGCTTACCCCCCAAGCCCACCGGAGGTCCTGCCATCAAGATCCCTGCCGCAGGAGCGCCGGCTGCCAAGCAGACCATGGCAATTCCCGCGCCGCCCCCTGCGACGCCCGGCGGAAGCGCTCCAGCTGCTGCACCAGCTGCCCCCAAAGTCTCAGCTGCCCCGGCACCGCCGCCTTCCAAACCTGCACCGGCGCCGCGTCCAGCCGCTCCAGCGATTAGTGCAATCGATTTGGGACTGGCCATCGCCGCCGTTGTCGTTGGAATTGCCGCCGTGGTTCGCCTGGCAACGCTCGTCTAACGCTTCTTTTTTCGAGTCTTAGCCCGGAGTATCCGGTCGATCGTATCTACCGATACACCAACCTCTTATTTTAATGGCCTCCGACAAAGTATTGACCATCACGGAAACCAACTTCGGCGACACCGTCCTCAAATCGGCGCAGCCCATCTTGGTCGATTTCTGGGCTCCCTGGTGCGGGCCTTGCAAAATGATTGCGCCGATTCTCGACGAATTGGCCGAGGAATACCATGGCCGGGTTCTCGTCGGAAAACTCAACGTCGATGATCACCAAAGCTTGGCGGTGCAATTCGGCGTCAGTGGAATCCCCATGCTTCTCTTCTTCAAGGGTGGGCAGGTCGTCGACCAAATTCGAGGCTTACGTTCCAAAAAGGATCTGAAAGAGACATTTGATCGGGTCTCCAAATAAGCCAGGTCTCGACTTCCAGTATTTCATGAATAGGCGTGGAGGTTCCACGCCTATTCTTTTTGTGTTCCTAGCAAGCTAGGAGTGATATGTAACCCCAGCATGAGTCTGCGAACCACGTGTGGCCTGCTGTTCGTTACCCTCCTCGGCCTCGGCTCGGGATGCACCTTGCCCACGGGCCCCAAAAACCCAGTCACTCTCACCACCACCAACTATTCTGGGTGGCCTGGGTCTTACGTGCTCCGCAACGCTTATGTCGAAGTCATCGTCGTTCCGTCAATCGGCCGAGTGATGCGATTCGCCTACCTGGGAGAGGAATCCGTGTTCTGGGAGAATCCGATGTTACTTGGTAAACCCACCCTCGCACTTCCCTGGGCCACCCCAGGCAGTTTTGGTGGCGATAAAACTTGGCCAGCCCCACAGAGCAACTGGGATTGGCCACCTCCACCCGCGTTTGATTCCCTGCCCTGCGACGCCCACATCGAGGGCCGTAGCATCGTGTTGACCACCCCCCTCGACCCGCGATTCGGCATTCGTGCCATCCGCAGGGTCATGCTCGACCCCTTCGAACCTGTCCTTAGAATCACGACCACCTACGAAAAGCTCGAAGGTCCACCCGTCGATCTGAGCGTGTGGGTCATTTCCCAGTTTCGCGATCCGGTTGGCGTCTATTTTCGGATTCCCAAGGATACGCGATTCCCCTCGGGATATAACACGCAATGGGGAATTCCCACCAATCAAGTCAGCACCACCGGATCCCTCTTGAGAATGGTCCGGAGCCGCACCTCCAGCCACAAGATCGGTTCGGATGCCAACACGCTGCTGTGGGTCGGCAGGGATCACATGTGCCTGGTGGAGACAGATCGCCCCCAAGGTTATCCTTATCCCGACAATCACAGCAGCGTGGAGGTGTACACCAATCCGGATCCGGCAGGTTACGTGGAATTGGAAACCTTGGGGCCACTTCAATCCCTCAAGGCCGGGGATCGGATTAGCGCATCCAATCGATATACTCTGAAGCGGCGGCGACGCGAGGATCCAAACGCCGACGCCCAACCGCTGCTTTAGGGTCGATTCGCCAAGTCTGCACCCCCTTTTCATCTACTTCTCGCGCCACGATGAATCGACGAACTGCCTTGGTGGTCATGTGCGGTGCCATTGGGCTGGTCGGTCTGCTGCTCAGTGTTGGTCTTTACCTCGGAATTCGCGTTGGCAAGTCCCTGTCAACCCACTCCAATCCACCTCGCTTCCAAGACTCCGCAGTCGTCTTGAGACAAATTCAAAGTCTCTCCGAATTGGTTACGGTCAAATTCGTGATCGAAAAGGTCATCGTGATGGAAGACGCCACGTGGTTTGGGGAAAATCGCCTGATCTTGGTTGTTCGAGGCGTTGCCAAGGCTGGGTTTGACCTAAAGAAGATCCAGTCATCGAACCTCCAACTCCAGGGAACCAATCTGGTCATTCGATTGCCCAAAGCCCAAATAACGGATGTGTATTTGGATGAACGTCGGACAGACGTCATCGAACGGAGTACCGGCCTATTGAGAACCATGGACAAGAATCTTGAAACGGAAGCACGTCGACACGCCATCGATCGAATCCGCGCCGGCGCCATTGAAGCAGGAATCCTCAAAGAAGCGCACGATCGAGCCATCACTCAACTCACGATGCTGGCTCAACAACTTGGTTACGGAAACACCCAAGTCCAAGCGACCGAATGATGCCCGGGACAGTTTCCTAGGTCCCCGCTGAAAAATCCGCTCGCGTGGATGAGCCATGGTTCGCGAGACTACACACATGGATACACGAACACGCCTCCACTTGGGGCGTCTGGTACTACTGGCGATTCTGATCTCGCCCCCGCTGGCTTGTAAAAAGCCGGTCGGCACCGCCAAAACAAGCGGCGCCCCCGCTGGCGCCTCCGCCGTGCAGGTCGTCGCGGTACCCGCCCGTGAAGAACGCATTGTGGAATCGGTATCTCTGATCGGCACCATCACCCCCAATGAAATGGTCGAGGTGAAAGCGGAAACCGACGGCACCATTCAGACGATCGGTTTTGATGAAGGCCAGCGAGTCGAAAAAGGCCAACTGCTAGTCGCGTTGGATGAAGACAAATCCAAAGCCAATGTCACTGAGGCCGAGGCGAATCTGAAACTCGCCCGCGGTTCTTTTGAGCGCACCAAGCAACTCTTCTCCGATCGACTGATCTCCCAGCAGGAATTCGACCAAGCTTCCGCCGTCTTCTCTGTCAACGAAGCTGGACTAGATCGGCGGGTGCGTGAATGGAAAGACACCCGAGTTTACGCGCCCTTCAGTGGCATCGCCGGCGCGCGCGAGGTCAGCCCAGGCCAAGTCATCTCCCGCAACACCACACTCACTTGGGTCGTGGATATCGATACCGTCAAAGTCGAGGTCAAGGTGCCCGAACGTTACCTCAGTCAGGTCCAAAGCGGTAAATCCCTCACATTCACCGTCGCCGCTTTTCCTGATAAACCCTTCACAGGAGAGGTCTACTTCGTTTCTCCGCAACTCGAGGAATCTACGCGCACCGCACTCGTCAAGGCCCGAATTGCCAACCCGGGCGGACTACTTCGCGGCGGGATGTTCGCCAACCTGGAGTTGGCACTCGAAATCCGCGCCAAAGCCCTCGTTGTGCCCGAACCTGCCATCGTCAGCAATGCGGACGCCACGTTCATTTTCGCCATCGACGCCGCCACCAACGCCGTTATGAAGCCCGTCAAAGTCGGCGAACGCATGGCCGGCAGAGCGGAAATTCTCAGTGGCATAAGTCCCGGTGAACTGGTGATCGTAGAAGGTGTCCAAAAGCTGCGCCCGGGGGCAGCTGTCCGACTGGGGCCTGCCAGCGCAGCAGCCACTTACCAAAAGTGAATTCCCTCACCGAGAACTTGGCGGTCGGCCCGGTGCGTTTCCAAAACTAAAGCCGCAGAAAACCCGACCCGACTCATTGGGCGAGTCCGGCTAGGCGGGGGACACTAAATGTCGGTCCTCACGGCGTTGCTTGAGGCTTCGAAAGAATTCGTATCCCTCGCGCACACGGCGGACAAAGATATCCCGATCCTCCAGCATCGTCTTAATAATCCTCAGAATCGGCTGACGCCGGAGATAATACTTGTGATAGAAACGCTCAACGGCTTCAAAAATCTCCTCCTTGGAAGCCATCGGATATTCGAGGGTGGATTGCTGAAAACCGTCCCCTTCGATCAGGTCTGTCTTATCCTTTTTCACAAACCAACCGTTCATTTTGGCCTGATGATACAGTTCGGTGCCCGGATAAGGAGCCGCCAAACTCACTTGGATGCTGAAGACATCCAATTCTTGGGCGAATCGGATGGTCTGCTCAATCGTCTCGGGTGTCTCCACCGGCAAACCCAGGATGAACGTGCCATGAATAACGACGCCCGCCTCATGGCACGCCCGTGTAAAGCATCGCATCTCATAGGTCGTCACTCCTTTCTTAATGCGAGTTAGCGTCTCATCGTTGCCGCTCTCATAGCCCACCAGGAACAATCGCAAGCCACAGTCCTTGAAAAACGAGATGGTGTCGTAATCCAGGTTGGCCCGGCTATTGCAGGACCAGGTCAATCCCAAGGGCGCAAGTTTCCGAGCAATCTCTCTAGCACGTGGCAAATTCGCTGTGAACGTGTCGTCATCAAAGAAGAACTCCCGCACCTGCGGGAACAGCGACTTCATGTAGGCCATCTCAGCGGCCACATTGTCTGCGGAACGTACCCGATACTTGTGCCCGCCAATGGTCTGCGGCCACAAACAGAAGGTGCACTGCGCCGGACACCCTCGACCTGTATACAGACTGACATACGGATGCAGGAGGTAACCGATGAAGTACTTTTCAATCTCGAGATCACGCTTGTAGACATCTGCAACCCATGGCAGCGAGTCCATATTGGATATCAGATCGCGCTCCGGATTGTGGACAATGCCGCCATCGGAAGTTCTGTAGGAAAGCCCTGAAATCGAAGATAGAACCCGTCCCTCAGCTACTTCTTTGCAGGTGAAATCGAATTCCTTACGGCCAACCCAATCGATGGAAGTCGATGCCTTCAATGTCTCCGTGGGCTGGACCGCTGCATGTGCCCCGATGAAACCAATCCGAACACCTGGCCGCTGAGCCCGAATGGCCTCCGCCACCCTACAATCATTTTTCAAGGAAGGCGTCGAGGTGTGTATGATCACGTGATCATACTCGCACGCGATCCGAAGGCATTCTTCCTTGCCAATATTGTGCGGCGGGCAATCGAGTAATCGGGAACCCGGTACCAAGGCGGCGGGCTGCGCCAGCCAGGTGGGATACCAGTAGCTCGTCACTTCTCGACGAGCCTGATAACGAGACCCTGCGCCACCATCGAAGCCATCAAAGCTGGGCGGGGACAGAAAGAGTGTCTTGCTCATGCTCCAATTCGAGATAACTGACGATATCAGTCAGCCTGAGGCCCAAGGCAAGATGATCTGAAGGCAACCTATTTCTTGGTTTCTTGCAACCTGGCCAGGAGTTGATCGCGTTGCGATAAATCGGCCGCGCCGTTGCCGGAGCCGCAACTTCCGCCACCAGCAACTTCAAGGTTCGGAAGGTCATTACCATTGCGGGCAAACGCTGATTTGGCGCCGGACATTCCATCGCGCACTGCCGCTTTAGCCTCCGCCAGATGCCCCTTGCCGATAGTGGCGCCATTAAACGCTTTCTGTGAGAGCTCCGCACTTGCGGGATAAGGTGCTGGTCGCGCACCAAAATTGTACTTGAAGTTGATCCACGTATCTCTTGGGCTGCTGCTCAACGCTGCCGAGGGTTCAAAACCAGAGTGCATCATGCAATTCTCACAACGAGGGTCTCGACCGCACCCGGTCTCGTCGACGCCAAACCGATCCCAATCCACTTTGGCGACCATGTCCGAATACGTCTGGTAATGCGAATCGGTCATCACATAACACGGCGCCTTCCAACCGCGTACATTGTAGGTGGGAATGGCCCACGCACTGCAGGCGAGCTCCCGATGACCCGCTAAGAATTCCAGGTAGCCCGGGGTTCCAAAAATGGTGAATAATTGTCCCCATCGCTCGACGTCTTTGAACTTTTCCCGAGTCAATTCGCGCGTGAGGAAAAAGGCCTTTGGATCTTTGCCCAATCGCTTCACCATGTCTTTTTTGGCGGCATCATAATCATAGCCAGGGCTAATTGTATGCCCATCTACACCCAGGGAGCTAAGGTACTTGAACATGTCCTCGAGTTCTTGAGGATCAGTTTCTTTGTACACTGTGGTATTGGTGGCGACTTGATAGCCTAGGATCTTGGCCATCTCGATAGCTGCCACACATTCCTTGAAAACGCCTTCGCGCTCCACGATGAGATCGTGCGTGTATTCCAGCCCGTCCACATGGACATTCCAGTACATCCACGCGGTTGGCTTAATGGTGAGCTTGGCGCGGGCCTTCTCGTCGCCATGCCGGATCTGCTCGGCCTCTTTTTCCGTGACCAATTGACCCGCCAATAACTGGCGCAAAGGCTCTTCCATTGCCGGTGACCAATGTGCCGCCATGTATTCGCGCATCTTTTTGCGCATGAACATAGCATTGGTGCAGATGTAAATGATGCGCCCTTGATCCCGAAGGCCCGCCACCAATTCCTCAATCTTGGGGTAAATCAAGGGTTCACCGCCACAGATGGACACCATCGGTGCGTCACATTCCTGCGCTGCAGCGAGACATTGTTCGATTGGCACCATGTCTTTGAGCGACGTGGAATATTCCCGGATACGTCCGCATCCAGTGCAGGTCAGATTACACGTATGCAACGGCTCGAGTTGCAGTACCATGGCGAATTTGGGGACTCGCCGAATCTTCTTGCCAACGATGTACCGCGCAATTTTTGCGGTCAGCTTAAGTGGGAAACGCATGTGGGTAAATCTCAGGATCAAGGCGACGGAGGCAACGACGCGAGCTCTGGCGACGGCTGTAAGGGGTCCGTTTTAGGCTTGGGTGTGTCGTGCTTCATCAGCCCCGGAAGGAAAAACGAGCCCGGTGAAACCGACGGGCTGGCCGTAATGCCACCGCAACCGGTAGCAAACAACGTCACACCCAGGCAACTACCCAGGATCAGACCTTTCCTGAACTTCATGGCGCGATCATATGGAGCTTGGCTCTGGGGGCAACAGCCATTTTGGGGGGCGACTGACGGTCAAGCTCCAAGATTCTCAGCTAAAACCCAGTCGGACCCTCAATGACTATTTCGGTTGGGTCTTAACATTGTATCTCACCCCGAAGGCGCCCGATTCCAAAACAAATACCCCAAGTTTTATCGGCAACCCCTTGAACACGATGTTCCTCCCCGCCACAGTCCGCTCGCACATGCCAATTGCCTTTGCCCTCGTCCTGATCCTCACCGGGCTCTTCGCCCAGTGGGTTGGGCGGGCGTCACCTGGCAATTCCTCGTCCGATTTGAGCGGCTATGTTGACTTGGTTCGATGGGGTAAACAACAACACTTCGATGCCCACTGGAATGCTCCAGTTGGGGAATTGACCCTATCCAACCGCTGGTCCCAGTGGGTCTTCAAGGCGGATAGTAAACGCGCGGATTTGGATGGAGGCCAATTACTCCTCTGTTTCGCGAGTCGCATCAAGAATGGTTCTCTCCACATCAGCCAACTGGACGTCGAGCGCAGCCTGCGCCCGCTGCTGAGCCCACCCCGACTTTCACCTGGAAAACAGATCCGCACCATCGCCATTGGTGCCGGTCACGGCGGCAAGGATCCCGGCAAACAGTCCGGAAAACGTCAGGAGAAGGACTACACCTTGAGGCTAGCCCTCGAACTGGAACAGCAACTTCTCACCGCCGGCTTTAAAGTCATCCAGATCCGACGCAGCGATGAATTCGTCGATTTGCTGGATCGCCCGGCCATCGCACGTCGCAAAGGGGCTGACGTGTATGTCAGTCTCCATTACAATTCGTTTTCCGGTCCGGGGTCGGAAACCGCCAAAGGAGCCGAAACGTATTGTCTGACACCAGCCGGAGCGAGCTCTACGAATGACCCCGATGGCCACGGAGGAATGCCGAGAATGCCCGCCAATCGTTTTGATAGCGAGAACCTCTACCTGGCTTGGGAAATCCAGCGGTCTATCGTCAGCCAAACCGGCGTCGACGACCGAGGGGTCCGCCGTGCTCGGTATCTGGAGCTGACCCAAATGCCCATTCCCGCCGTGCTCATCGAGGGCGGTTTTATGACACATCCCGATGACGCCGCCTTGATTTGGTCTGCTGAATCCCGCACTCAACTCGCTGAGGCGATTCGTGACGGACTGCTCGCCTACAAGCGCACATTGGAACGCGAAAGCCCATAACTACTTTAACCCGCCAAACCCCTCGTTCACTTCCCCGACCCTCCAACTCGATAGATTCCGCTTCATGAGCATTGCAACCCGTACCGGCGACGACGGTAGCACCGGACTGATGTACAACCGAAGAGTTTCAAAATCCCACATACGGGTGGAAGCCTATGGAAGCGTGGACGAATTGAATGCCGCCCTGGGGTTGGCACGCGCTCACGGGCCATGCGAAGCATTCATCGCAGACCATCTGCTGTTGATCCAAAAGGATCTCGTTATTTTGATGGGCGAACTGGCCACGGCACTCGCCGACCAGGATCGCTACGTCAAAGACGGTTATCAGCTGGTCACCCCAGCGCTGACCGAAAAACTCGACACGTTGGTGCGAACCATTGAGGCGCAGAAGGTTTCCTTCAAAGGCTGGGCCACACCGGGCGCCAATCTCCTTTCGGCTGCGCTCGACCTTGCCCGCACAACATGCCGTCGCGCGGAACGCCGGGTACACACGCTTCGCGAAGGCCAGGAACTGCCAAATCCTGAGATCCCAATCTATCTCAATCGGCTGAGCGATGCCCTGTGGCTCATGGCCCGCTGGGTGGAGTCCCAACACGACAACCAACCCAGCCCTTCAGGCCCAATAAACGCCTAGTGATCCGAGCAACGTGCGTGGCGCGCACCATTCATGATTACAGACTTATCGCGCCAACAGCTTCTGGATCGCAGCCATCAACAAGGGCTCTGCCTCGGGCCCGACGTTGGATGCCGAGGGCTCGGTTTCGTACCCTCCCTGTGCGTAGGCAATCGATGTCCCGATATACCAAGGGCCGTAATCGCCGTAGGCCGCCGTCGCCACCATCAGATCCGGCCGGGCCGCCCGAGCGGCCAATTGGTACTCCACAAACGGTTCTCCAGGCAAATGGAGCACACGGGCTCCAGCGAGTCGCAAACAGGAAATCTCCAGCGAATGACCCGCTTCGCAACGTCGAACCCAGGCCAGCCTCGTGGGCCCACCACCCTTCAAAAACCCAGCGTCACGGCCGCGCAACTGCGCCTCCAACAAGGCTTTTGAAAATTCCTTCCGCGGAGCCAGACGAACCGGTTCAAACTCCCAACCAACCTCTTCAACGCTCAACGGGCGCTTGCGCGTGGCTTCCCAAGCACGTCGCATTCCGTCGGCCAATCGCTTCCCCAGCACAGCCCGATTGGTCTTAGAGCCGTCGTTGTACTTGCCCGCCCCAATATTGCCGCCGGCACCGTTAAAATGAACATGCAGCGCCTCAGGCACTGCCAGTTGACGCTCAAAACGCGCGATGCCTGGAAAGTCGGGGTTGGGTATGCCCGTCCGATAGTAGCTCTGCGGGTGTGTCGCATAGTAGCTCAACACGGCGATCGGACTGTCTTCCTCCCAAAAGCTGATCAATGAAACCATTGGATCAATCAAGCCTTCAGGCTCCGCCCTCACAGCCGGATCCGCCGTCGCCGTCCAGCGGACAGCTCGTACTTTCCCATCCGACCCCAGGATTCGTCGGTTGGAAGCGACCTGCTGAACCGGGGCTTCCCCTAATCCCAACTGGGTCACGACCCGTGCCCGAGGAATCGATTCGCGAATCGCCCCGCTCAATCGCCGCAGGACGTCCCGCGCAAAGCTCCCCTCATAATTCAAGGCAAGGAGCCCCTCGTCCTGCAGGATCTTTTCAGCCCCGAAATCGCATTCCGGCGCATCATGCTGGTGCAACGAATGAACCGCGACTCGCTGAGGCGTCGTTCCCGCGGCTTCGGCCAGAACCGTGCGAAACGCATCATGCCCCTCATTCGCAATCCCGATCCAATCCATCGCGCACAAGACAATCGGAGCACCGGCGCCCATAATCACCACGCCCCGCGCTCGCAAGCCCAAGTCCCATGTGTTCGTCACTGGATCGTAGGCCATTCGACTGCCCACTGGCGGCGTCGCGTCTAGATCAAAGGTCGCCAGTCGAAGGCGCTTTGCTGGCGCATCCGCCCCATAACAGAATTGGGCCGGACCAGCACAAACAACCCAAAGCGCGAAGCAAATCCAGTGAAACCAACGACGCCGGAACGGAAGCAACATGCCTGCAAGAGTATCCCGGAGACCACTCGAGCGGAATTTCTTTCGACATCACAATCTCCACTCGCGCCACTTCCGACGCTTGCTCTGGAACCTAATTCCGAGCACAACAACGCATCACGTGAAGCTGTCGGTCAAAAGCGATTATGCCGCGCGAGCCATTCTCAGTTTGGCTCGCCGCCACCACCAAGCTGCCGCCACCCGAGTTGAAGAACTCGCGGCGGAGAATGGCCTTCCGCCTAATTACCTTGTCCAGATCTTGATCGAGCTCAAGTCACAAGAGATCGTCAAGAGTCTACGCGGCAAAGAGGGTGGCTATCTCCTCGCACGTCCACCCGCCGAAATTACCTTGGGAGACGTGTTGCGCTGCGTCCACGGCCCTTTGTTTGATTCTCCCGCCTTGTCCGATCCCCAGTGCCCACCCGAACTCCGACGCGCCTGGAAACGACTTCAGGATTCCGTCGAATCCGAAGCAGGTAGCATCAATTTTCAGCAACTTCTCGATGAAAACAGCGAACGCGATCGGATGTTCTACATCTGAATCGCCAACATCCGCCGCCTTAGAAATGTCGATGCAGCTGGGAGGAAAGTGATTGCGAAGCAGATTCTTGTGCAGGCCTCCGAGCGAGGCGTCCCGCGTCCGGGACATCGAGCGAACGACTAAGGCTGCAAACTGGGGACGGGGAATCAGCGCAGAGATTTGGAGGACACAGAGAAAAGAATCCTCGTTCTCTGTGTCCTCCTGAACTCTGCGCTGAAAATGCCTTGCACAAGAAGATCGAGCAAGCACGACCGACCCCACTGCATCGTTACGGCTTGGTCACCTTTCGCTGCCGAGAATTCCGCTGTCATGGCGGGAGGCGTCCTTGCATCCAAACCCAGAACAAGGGCAACTTTGCCTGCCTTTGCCACCGAATTAGCTGGGAGGTCCAAAAAACCAGTATCAAACCTGGCTTGGCAGCGCCCGTTCCCTGGGTACAGTGCACTCGTTCCGCACATGAATAGCGCTGATCTCTCTTCCGACTTAAATCGACGTACGTTCTTCAAAGGCACTTCGGTCGCCTCGCTCATGGCCTTGATGGGTGGCGTCGAAATCTCTGCACAAGAAGCCAAACCTGACGGCACCTTGCCCCCACCCAAGGTCGACCCCAATTACAAGGAAAAGGTACCCGGCCCACCCGTCAAAATCGGGATCATCGGCCTGGGAACCCAAGGACGGGACATTCTCGCCAACCTCGGAAAGCTTCCCAATGGCCCAGTGGTTGCCATCTGCGACAGCTACAAGTCTTCCATCAAGCGAGCCTCAGAGACTGCGCCAAACGCCAAGACCACCGAGAACTATAAGGAGGTCTTGGACAATTCTGACGTTCAGGCAGTCATCATCGCGACGCCCACCCACTTGCACAAAGAGATCGTGCTCGCGGCAATCCAGGCCGGCAAACACGTCTATTTGGAAGCGCCCATGGCGCACACCATTGACGATGCCCGGGTCATCGCAAAAGCCGCTCAAGCGTCTTCCAAAATTTTCCAAGTAGGCCTGCAGAACCGCGAAAACCCGCAGCACCACCACGTCTTCAAGTTCTTCCGGACCGGGGCCTGTGGCAAAACCGCCGCCGCACGTGCACAGTTCAACAAGAAGAATTCTTGGCGCCGCGCCTCACCCAATCCCGATCGCGAACGCGCCTTGAATTGGCGTCTTTACAAAGAATCCAGCCTTGGACTCATCGGGGAGATCGGCATGCACCATGTCGACACGACGGCCTGGTATCTCAATACCTTGCCGCTATCCGTCACCGGCTTCGGAGGAATTTTGCAATGGCAGGATGATCGCGAAACGCCCGACACCATTCAGGCACTTTATGAATTCCCCAATGGCGTCCGCATGACCTTCAATTCGACGTTGGCCAATTCGTTCGAAGGCGAACATCAGGTCTTCTTTGGCAGTGACGCCGCCGTTCTGATCCGCGACAACCGCGCTTGGATGTTCAAGGAAGTGGACGCCCCGTTGCTCGGTTGGGAAGTTTACGCCCGGAAGGATGATTTCCTCACCGACAGCGGCATCGCCCTCGTGGCCAATGCGACCAAAATCTTGGCTCAAGGCAAAAAACCCGCCGAAGTCGCCAGCGAATCCGATCAACCGATCCGTTATGCCCTTGAACGGTTCATCGAGCACATCAACGACAAGACCCAGCCCGAAGCAAATTGGCAGGCCGGGTTTACCTCGGCCGTGATCGCCATCAAGTCCAACGAAGCCATCTTGAGTGGCAGCAAGATTCAGTTCGATCCGTCCTGGTTCCAGGTTTGAGCGGTTGTCGATTCCGTTCGTATCGACATCGACATCGATCTCATTATGCAGACTCGGGCGCTTCGCTCCGTCGGTTGGCTGGCGCTCGTCGTCTTCGCTTTCTTCCTGGGACGCTGGGTTTCAACCACCCAACACTCAGGACCTCCATCCCCCACAAACCAAGTTCAAACCCGGACGGATTCTCTCAGCCCAACCACACGTGCAGGTTTGGAGGATGAGTTGGCAGCAGCCCGCAACCAACTATACGAGTCAACGCTGGCTCAGATCGGCGCGCTTCGACGCTCTAGGCAACTCGGCCAGCGAACCAAGGCCATCGAACGAATCGGTTTCCTAAACCAAGTGCGTGGAAACCTACCCGAGCACCTTTCGGAAGCCGCCGCCGCCCTCACCCTCCCCGACATTTCCTTCTCCCCAGCAGAGGTCGCGCCATCGAATGCCTTACCCAAAGCCATCGACCCTACCTTCCGTCATTCACTCTTCCTGCGAGCTAAAGGCAAATTGTTTCAACGTGTCGAAAGCAGCGCCCCGTTGGGTAACTCTCAGGAATCGGAATTGGAACACCCAGCCAATGCCGCTGCCGTCGACCTGATCCCCCTGGCACAACTCACAAATCACTTCGCCGCAGTTCGCTATGACAACGGCGACATCCTCCACTGGAACCTGGAACTCGCCGCAGTGACCGCGCGCTTCACCAATGTCCCACCCCAAGCGGTGCTCGAATGCAGCGCCAACGGCGAAACCTTGATCTTGGTGCGACCGGGATACCACACGGCGGAGTGGCGGCGCCTGGATCGGACAAAACCCAAGACCGGCACGCTCACGTTTCCCGGAATCCGAACTGCGGTCCCTTCCCCCGACGGAACCGAATGTCTTATCCACCATTCTCAATCGAGCGAGATTCAGGTCGTTCAACTCGATGACGGCACGTCTCGCGGCATCCTTCCGACGATCTCCCATCCCGTTTTCAGTCGTTGGTCCGACGATGGGCGGTGGCTGGTCACTCTTTCAGAATCTCAATTCGTGCAAATTTGGGACGCTCATTCGCTCCGCCTCCAATCCGCTTGGACTCTGGCGGAAAGTGACCTGATGGAAATTCAGTTTATTCCCGGCAAACCCATTCTCACGACGCTTACTCGATCTGGACAATGGACTCTCTGGGACATTTTGAATGCACGCCCCAGGCTGCATACCACCGTGCCGGGACACCGGGCGCAAGTTGACACCCTCGCTACCCGCGCCTGGATTTGGGGTCATGCCGGGTATCGATTGCGCCTCGCGAACCTGTGGCTGGGCTCCTACAGAACGGAGTTGGTGAGTTCCTTACCTATCGAGCGGCCCGTATGGAATCCCGGAGATCGAGCCGCAGCGTTTAGCCCTGACGAACGCTGGCTCGCAATCGCCGGACCCGGAGGAGTCCGGTTTTGGGAGTGTTCGACACGGCAATTGGCCTTTGAGATTCAGGCCACCAATGGGTTTCAGGTCTTTTGGCACACCAATCAAAACCAATTCAGATCCGCCACGGAGTTCGGCGCGCAAACCTGGGATGTTCAGCAAGTCGGTCCATCTCTAACTCTGAAGAGCCCTCGGTTTCTGGATCGCCATACCAATGCTTGTGGGGAAGCCACCCACTCCCTGGACGGCGCCACCCGCGCGTACCGCTATCAAGATAAAATTGTGGTCCAATCCCCAGGCCGACGGACCCTCGAAATCCGAATGATCGATGTCCCCGTACAACTCTGTCTGTCACCCGATGGCCAACAATTGGCAGTTTCCTTGGCGAAAGGAGGTTGCCGAGTTTATGACACCGGTTCGGGGCGCGCGACATGGACACAGCTCGACCAACTGACTGCGGAACCACTTTTTTCAACTGATGGACTGTGGCTGGTTCTTGGGACGAAAGAAGCCTGCACTTTCTACGATCGTGTTCAATTCCAACCAGCGAGGGTAATTAGCAGGCGCGAAATCTTGAATGTCCCAGGCGCCATGGCCTTCTCCAGGGACGGACAATGGTTTGCTTATCAGGACACTTCGGCTGAAATCGCTATCGTCCATCCGGCCACCGGAAAACTCGTGTTGCGTCTGGAATTATCCAACCCGTGGCCCCTGGCAGGGCTACAGTTTAGTCCTTCCAAAAAACAGCTCATTGCCCTTTCCGCACAACAGATCTCGACCCTTTGGAATCTCGATCAACTTCAGACCACACTGACCTCGCTCGGTTTCACAGACAGATTGGGATTCGAGGAGCAGTGATCAACCAGATGAAGTGAAATCATCCAAGTCGAGCGTCGCTCAGCCCGACATCAAACCGCGAATTGGTTCGCCTTGATACAACGCAAATGGCCGTCGCTGTTCGTCGTGCCAGATGGTTTCACGGGGTAATCCCAGCGCATGATAGATCGTCGCGGACAAGTTCTCCGGAGTTTGTGCATCGGCCACAGGATAACCACCCAACCGATCCGAAGCCCCAATCACAGTTCCCCCGCGCACGCCACCGCCCGCAAAAAAAACCGATTGCACCGCACCCCAATGGTCACGACCGGGAAGCGCCGCTCCGGGAAGCGTCGAAATCTTCGGCGTCCGCCCAAATTCACCCGCCATCACAATCAACGTGGAGTCGAGCAATCCGCGATCTTTCAAATCATCCAACAATGCCGAAACAGCGCGATCCATCGGTGGCAACAGGAAATTCTTCAGATTCGGAAACGCCCCTTCATGGGTATCCCAGGTCTCGTCATTCCCTAAGTTGACTTGCACCAATCGCACCCCAGCTTCCACCAAACGAGCCGCCGTCAACAGAGACCACCCAAAGGAATTCTCACCGTAACGCACTCGCAGCGCGGGATCGGCTTGGCCCACGTCAAATGCTCCCGCTACGGCACCTTCCGTAAGCAACGAGACCGCCGATTGCCAGTAACGCTCGAACCCTTGAACCTCAGCCGCATGCTCCAAAGCCGCCCGCTGCCGGTCCAGATGCTTCAACAGCGCTAATCGATCGCCCAACCTCCCCTCCATTAACCACTCCGGTATCGAAAGATCCGGTGAGCGGAACACCAGATTAGCCTGAGTCTTCGCGCCATCCCGATGATGAAACAAGTATTCGGGAAACGCACCGTAAGTCGACGGGTTGTAGGGCGACGAATCCAACCACCAAGGATCGTGGCGCCGACCCAGTAACCCACCAAATTGCCCTGGAATCACTCGGCCTGAATTGTGAATCAACTTCTCCGGTAGCACGATCGCAGGCGGCAGATTGTTGCGAGACGAGGCCAACGCCGTCGTCAACGCCGCCATCGACGGCCAGTCAGACTCCTTCGCCTTGCTCGGGTCAAACCCAAGAGGCAGATCCGACCGACCGGTCAACATGATATGATGCGCCGCCGAATGGTCGTTGGAACCATGGGTCAGCGAACGGCACAATGCCCACATCGAACTCCGCTTCGCTAACTCCGGCAGGTGTTCGCAAATGTGAATGCCCGGAGTACGAGTCGGAATCGCCTGAAATTCCCCGCGCACTTCCAAAGGCGCATCGGGCTTCATGTCGAAACTCTCGTGCTGCGCCAGTCCCCCCGACAAAAAAATATAGATGACAGACTTGGCTTTTTCCTTGGGGGTTTCGCCAGACCGCCCCAAGGCACGCAACGGAGCCAAATGATTCATTCCCAGCCCCAGTAAACCGATCGCGCCAGCCTGAATGGCCGCCCTCCGCGTGTGCCGGGGTCGCTTTGGATGAATAAATTGGTCGGTCATCGACAGAAACTGGCTCAGGACTTTCTTTTACCCTAACGCCACCACACCCTGACAGTGAAGCACAAACCCCAGTTTCCCTTCCACACCACCTGAGGCATAGTCCTCTCGAAATGAATGACATAATGCCGCCGCGACTTAGGCAGATCCTGATGGAGACGCCCGAACTGGATCGAGCATACCTCGTCGGCGGCTGCGTCCGCGACTGGCTGCTCGGGGCTCCCGTCAAGGACTTCGATGTCGAAGTGTTTGGGGTGGACTACGACTCTCTGATTCGAGCCCTCTCTCGCTGGGGCCGCGCCGATCTCGTCGGACGCTCCTTCGGTGTCCTCAAACTCACCGTCCTTCCAGGCGAAACGTATGACTTCTCCTTGAGTCGGCGGGACTCCAAAACCGGAACTGGACATCGAGGTTTCGCCATTCAACTCGACCCTTCCATCACCCCGCAAGAGGCCGCATCGCGACGCGATTTCACCATCAACGCCATGATGTTCGACCTCCGACGTTCCCAATTGTTGGATTTTTACGGCGGCGAATCCGACCTCAAAGCGCGTCAATTGCGGCATACAAGTCCAGCCTTCCGCGAGGATCCACTTCGCGTTCTGCGTGGCATGCAGTTCGCCGCGCGATTCCAACTTCAAGCCACCCCGGAAACCCTCCAGATCTGCCGAGAAATGACCAAAACCTTCCCCGAACTCGCTGTGGAGCGTGTACGCGAGGAATGGTTTAAATGGGCCGCGCGAAGCCTGCGCCCGTCTCTCGGACTCCGCTTCCTCTTCGAAACCGGATGGCTGGAGCATTTCCCGGAACTGAGCGCCACCGTCGGTGTTTTACAGGAGGCAGAATGGCACCCGGAAGGCGATGTCTGGGTCCATACAAACCATTGTGTGGACGCCCTTGTCGATCTACCCCAGTGGAAAGCCGCCGATGAAACCAGCCAAATCATTCTCACGTTGGCCGTCTTGCTTCACGACATCGGCAAGGCTCGTACGACAGTCCAGGAAATCCGTCGCGGCCAAATGCGTCTCGTCTCGCCGTTGCACGAGGTCGTCAGCGGCGACCTCGCTGAGGCGTTCTTACTCCGAATTGGCTCGTTCGAGACCGTCAATCGACGGGTATTGCCATTAGTCCTCAATCATATGGCCCAATACGATGAACCCACCACTCGCGCCATCCGGCGCTTGTCCTCCCGATTACAGCCGGCCACAGTCCAGGAATTGGTCACCGTCATGACCGCCGATGCCTCAGGACGGCCCCCAATGCCCCGCGAAATTCCGGAAAACGTCCGTGCGATTCTCCAACGAGCCCAAGAATTGGAACTCGAATCACAAGCGCCCAAACCAATCCTCATGGGGAGACATTTGCTGGAAAGTGGAATGAAACCCGGCCCTAAAATGGGACAAATCGTTCAGAACGCATTTGAAGCTCAGTTGGAAGGAAAGTTCCAGGACCTTGTCGGCGCATTGGATTGGCTCAAATCCCACTTACTGAAAGAGGCGCATCCTTTGGGCGCTAATAAAACCTAAGAATGCCCGTCAAATAGAGTGTAGGTCTGGACTGCAACCCAATACCTGGCAAGCCCTCGAGAACCTTTGACTCGTACCAATGAAAACCCAATGGATTACCTGGCTCACCGTGTGGGCATGGCTCATGCATGGACTTATGGCAGGCCCTCGCGATAACGAATGGAAACGGGTTCAGGAAGCCTTGTCCAAAGGCCTGCCACAAACCGCCATCACGAATCTGGAACCGATTCTATCGGCGGCTTTACGCGACAAAGCCTGGGCCGAGGCCACCAAAGCGTTGGCTCAACGGGTCACGCTGCAAGCTCAAATCGAAGGCAACAAACCCGAAGAAGCCATCCCACGGTTGGAAGCGGAGCTCGCACGGGTTCCCAAAGAGATGCAGCCAGTCCTTCAGACCATTCTGGGCCATTGGTACTGGCAATACTATCAACGCAATCGCTGGCGATTCATGCAGCGATCCGCCACCACAGCACCTCCCGGCAAGGATTTCACCACATGGGATCTCTCCCGACTCTTCGATGAAATCGATCGGCATTATGCCGCGGCTCTTGGCGACGCCAAGACACTCAAACAGACTCCGATAGCCGAATGGGAAGATCTCATTCCTAAGGCGTCTGCACCCGACACGCTTCGACCGACATTGTATGATTTCCTCGCCCAGTTGGCGCTGGAATTCTATTCAGCCGGTGAACAAGCAAAGGCCCGGCCTCAGTCGGCACGCGATCTCAGCGCGGATTCCCCATTCGCCGACGAAATCGAACTCTTCGGCACACCAAACGCCTTCTTGTCCGGAAACTTGGAGCCCCGTCCGGATTATTCGAATGACGAAAAGGCTCTCGTTCTATGGCGCGACGTGCTGCGATTTCATCGCGACGATCCGGATCCAGCCGCATTCGCCGACGCAGATTTGGGACGCCTAAACTGGGCTCGAAACGCCGCTGGTGGCGATACGAAGGCCGAGAAGTTTCGCGCTGCACTCACAGCTCTAGTCGAGCGATGGAATCATATTGAAGTGGGCGCGCGGGCGCGAGCTCAACTCGCCGAGTTGCTCCAGCAGGAGCAGGATCTCGTCGAGGCATATCGCGTGGCATCCGCACTGCCGGCCGCGTTCAAGGAAACCCCAGGGGGACAACGCTGCCGCAACTTGATCCGAGGCCTTGAAACGCCAGCTCTTTCTTTAGGTACCGAGGCGGTTTGGCCGAGCAAGATGGAAGACGTCACTCTGGACATCTCGCACAAACAACTCAGCCAGGTTCACCTCCGTATGGTCCGCCAGGATTGGGAAAAGTTTCTCAAAAAAGACTGGCCGCGTCCGAATGCACTTCGTCCAGAGCACTGGAAACAGCTTCTAGCCAGCCAACCCGAACGGGCCTGGAGCGTTTCGCTACCAGGCACTCCGGATTACAAAACCCGCGTGGAACAGGCCCCCGTACCGAGCGGATTAGCTCCCGGATATTACTTCGTCATCGCCAGCGCTCAACCAGACTTCAATCAGGAATCTCAAAATGTCTTATCGGCCGCATCAGTCTGGGTGAGTGATCTGTCTGTGGTCGTCCGTCCCCACCAAACCGGACTTGAAGGTTTTGTGGTCGATGCCACCACTGGCGAGCCCCAGCCTAGTGCGGAAGTCGGGGGATGGTGGCTGGATCGAACCGGAAATCGCCTACCGACGCCCACCGTGCAAACCGATGCCCTGGGCTGGTTCCGTATTCCAAACCTTCAACCAAGACCTTACATCCTCCGCGCCAAACTCGGCGCCCACGCTGTTTCGATTGAAGAGGGATTGTTCGGTGGCACGCCACGCCCCACCACGGATATCACACAGTCCACCTGGATTTTTACAGATCGGCGACTCTACCGTCCCGGCCAAATTATCCGGTTCAAGGGGCTCAGCATCCACGTTAATCGCACCGCCAACGATTACCATGCGTTGCGTCAATATGAGGCCCTCGTCACCCTGAGAGACCCCAATGGCCGCGAAATCGCTCGTTCCAAATACCAAGCAAACGATTATGGCACCTTCTCGGGCAGTTTCACAGCGCCCACCGGAGGTCTGCTCGGCGAATGCTGGTTGCAGGTGGAGGGCACCGCACCTGGCCAGGCCATGATCCGTGTTGAAGAGTACAAACGGCCAAAGTTTTTCGCAAAACTGGAAGCCCCCAAGAACGCCCCCAAACTCAACCAAGCCGTAACCCTGACCGGTCGCGCGACGGCGTATACCGGTGCCGCCATTGACCATGCCAACGTGCGCTACCGCGTCGTACGCAGAGTTCGATGGCCTTGGTGGTGTTGGTGGCGGATGGCTTCCGGAGAAGAACAGGAAATCGCCCACGGCGTGACTGAATCCGCGGTGGACGGCACATTTCAAATCAATTTTGTCGCGCGTCCCGACATCCTCTCGCCCGCCAAAGACGAACCCGTCTTCATGTTTTCCGTCAACGCCGATGTCACCGATAACACCGGAGAAACACGTTCCGATGAATTCCAAATGCAGGTCGGTTACACGGCCATGGAAACCAAGATCCAAGTCTCGGAATGGCAGGTCGCCAACGCCCCGGTCAACGTCACCCTCGAAACAGCCAGCCTCGACGGCATCCCAGAACCCGCCTCAGGGACCCTCGCGGTTCGCGAATTATTACCCCCCTCAAAAGTCGCACGCGCACCACTGGGACACGCTTACCAACCGTTCCCTTTCCGCGGAGTGGTACAGCCAAACCAAACCAACGATGCCTCTCGACTCGAAAACTGGGCCCTGGGAAAAGGCCTCAACGAACTCACGTTCCAAACCGGAACGAATGGTCGGGCTTCGGTCGAAGTCTCCCTTCCCGCCGGCGCCTACAAGATGATCCTCAATTCCCAAGACCGCTACGGTCGTGCCGTCCGGTCGGAACAAGTTGTCGAAGTCTTAAACCCAGATTCTACGGCGTATTCCATTCGCGTGCCGAATCGACTGGTCGCTCCCACCTGGTCGGTCGAACCCGGTCAGGAGTTCAAAGCACTCTGGGGCACCGGCTACCAGTCCGGTCGCGCTTACGTCGAATTTACGCACCGTGGACAAGTGATCAGCCGCTTCTGGACTCAACCCGGGCGAACTCAGGAACAAATCGCGCAATCCATCACCGAATCATTTCGAGGCGGCCTGGGACTCCAATTGACGTTCATTCGCGAAAACCGCGCCTATACCGAAACCCGCCAGATACAAGTGCCCTGGAGTAATCAGGAGATCGAACTCCGCTGGGAAACCTTCCGATCCAAACTCGAACCCGGACAGAAGGAAACTTGGACACTTTTGCTCTCCCCAAAATCTACCAACGCCGCCAATGCCCTCCCTTCTCTCCCCAATCCGACTGAACTCGTAGCCGGACTTTACGACGCATCGCTGGATCAGATCCTGCCTCATGCTTGGCCGAGTCTATCGTCGATCTTCTATCAGGACTCACCCATCGCCAGGTTTTTCTTCGCCAATCACTTAGAAACGTTTCGGCAGTTTGGGGGTCGAGGGTGGCTCGTGGCATCTCCCGTGGCGGAATTCCGTTACCGTAGTCTTCCAGCGGAGATCCTGGGTCCGTTCGGGTCCTTTCCTCATCGCCGATTGGCTTCCCGAGGTGCCATGAATTTCACCGAATCCATGCCCATGTCTGCCGTGGCAGCGCCCATGATGGCGGATGCGTCCGCCGCCGGAGCGGTCGCCTTATCCAAATCCGCTTCCACGGCGACCATGCCCACCGAAGAATCCAGCACCTCGAAGCCCACACCACCCAAACTGGATGCCATCAGCGCGCGGAAGAACCTCCAAGAGACCGTCTTCTTTTTCCCCCATCTGACCCCAGCCTCGAATGGAAGCATTCGAATGGACTTCACCATGCCGGAAGCGTTGACCGAATGGCGTTTCCTCGGTTTTGCCCATGATACTGGCCTTCGCAGCGGTCAAATCGAAGCGCACGCCACTACTTCCAAAAAAATCATGGTCCAACCCAACCCACCTCGATTCCTTCGCGAAGGCGATGTCGTGGAGTTTTCCGTGAAGGTTTCGAATCAATCCGAGACCCCCCAACGCGGCCGTGTTCGCCTCACATTCAAGAACAGCTTGGACGACCAATCCGTAGACACCGCTCTAGGCAATCTCGCGCCCGAATCTGCCTTCGATATCCCCGCCAAGGAGTCCCGAGGATTTTCTTGGCGCCTCCAAATCCCCGATGGCCTCGGGGTCCTCACCTACAAAGCCGTCGCCGCCGGCGAAACCGCCTCCGACGGCGAGGAGGGCATGGTGCCCGTCTTGTCGCGACGCATCTATGTGACCGAATCCCTAGCCTTGCCAATCCGCAATGCAGGCACACGCACATTCGAGTTCCCGAAGTTGCTGGCGTCTGGCAAATCGGACACTCTCAAACAGTCGAGTTTCACGGTTCAAATGGTCTCGCAACCCGCCTGGTACGCCGTGCTAGCTCTGCCGTATCTCATGGAGTTCCCCCATGAATGCTCGGAACAAACCTTTAATCGACTTTACGCCAATTCACTCGCACGCCACATCGCCAACTCAAATCCAAAGATTCATCGCGTTTTCGAGCAGTGGCGCGCTACCCCAGCACTTGAGTCGCCCCTGCAAAAAAATCAGGATCTAAAGTCCGTGATGGTAGAAGAAACCCCCTGGCTCCGCCAGGCACAGAATGAGTCCGCCGCGCGTCGCAACATCGGAATTTTGTTCGATGACAACCGACTTCAGGATGAAACCACTCGCGCCCTAGAAAAGTTAACACAACTGCAACTTCCAGAAGGCGCCTGGCCTTGGTTTCCTGGAGGCCCTGCCAATGATTACATCACGCTCTATATTGCCTCGGGCTTCGGTCGATTGCGCCAGCAAGGGGTCGATGTCACTCTGGACCCAGCTTACCGCGCACTCGGTCACCTGGACAACTGGCTCAACCGCCAATTCCAGGAAATCCAAACCCGCAAACGCGTCCAGGAAAACAATCTCACTTCCACCATCGCCCTCTATCTTTATGGCCGCAGCTTCTTCCTGAAGGAGCGTCCCCTTGAGGGCCCCACCAAAGATGCCGCCAACTACTTTTTGACCCAGGCCAGCAACTATTGGGTGAAGTCTAGCAACCGCCAGACCCAGGGCCATCTGGCGCTCGCGCTCAAACGTTTCGGCGACACCCACACGGCCGCATCCATAGTCCGTTCCCTCAAGGAACGCGCCGTGTCGAGTGAGGAACTCGGAATGTTCTGGCGCGATGCCGAAATCTCCTGGTGGTGGTACCACGCGCCCATCGAAACCCACGCCTTGATGATCGAAGTTTTCGACGAAGTCGCCCAAGACTCCAGAGCCGTCGAAGATCTGAAAATTTGGCTCATCAAACAGAAACAAACCCAGGATTGGAAAACTACCAAGGCCACCGCGGATGCCGTCTACGCCCTGCTCGTGCGCGGCACCAATCTGCTCTCCAGCGACGCTCTCGTGGAGATATCCTTGGGCGGTGTCAATGTCACACCCCGCAAAGAAACGGCTTCCAAATCCAATCCTAAAACCCCGATTGAGGCTGGCACTGGCTTTTATGAACGCCGATTCCAATCCAAGGAGGTCAAACCGACTTTCGGTAAAATCCGAGTCACTAAACGTGATTCGGGCGTCTCGTGGGGAAGCGTGCACTGGCAGTATTTCGAGGATGTTTCCAAGATCACGCCCCATGCCGGTACACCCCTCCGTCTCAAGAAGCAGGTGTTCAAACGATTGCTCACCGAAAAAGGCCCGGTGTTGGAACCTCTGGGAACTCCAGTTCAGCCCGGCGATGAATTAGTAGTCCGCCTCGAATTGCGAACCGACCGCGACATGGAGTACCTCCATTTGAAGGACCAACGCGGCAGCGGCGTCGAACCTGTCGCTGCCCTCTCAGCGTACCGCTATCAGGACGGCCTCGCCTACTACGAAAGCCCGCGCGACACCGCAAACCACTTCTTCATCGATTACCTGCCAAAGGGAACGTACGTCTTCGAATACAGTGCACGCGTTCAGCTCCAAGGCCGGTATCAAACGGGTATTGCCGAGATCCAATGCATGTATGCCCCCGAGTTCAATGCCCACTCCGAAAGCTTCTGGATCGACGCACGCGCCAAATAATTCGGTCCGAAGCACTCGAAGGAGCCGCTCCAGCATCAAATCTTGCATCGCGATACGCATCGACTTTGCGATCGTCGGCGCGTCCTGGTATTTCACCTCGAATCCCCAGCGCTTGCCTTTGGCGCTCACCGATAAATCCAGTTCCGCTCCAGCGTGTGTGCCCTAGAAGTAGGCGTTCCGTTCACCAAACCACGAGAGGATTTGCTCGAAACTGTGTCGATCCTTCGGTTGCAGGAGGATCGCGGACGCTTGCTGGCGGAGGACCTTCCACCCGATCTACATGATCGGTTCATCAGTCCAGCGGGCCGTTTCTTACTTCAGATCTACCCCAAAGAAAACGTGTGGCAGCGCGAGGCTCAGGAACAATTTGTCCGTGAACTCCGGCAGATTGATCCGGCAGTGACGGGTTCTCCCGTTCAGTTTTATGAGTACACCACCATGGTGAAGGATGGTTTCCAGAAAGCAGCGCGTTATGCCAGCGCGGTCATCGCCTTCGTTGTCTTCGTGCAATTCCGACGCATTGGATCAGTCGCCCTGGCCCTTCTACCAGTGATCCTTGGATCGTGTTGGACTCTGGGAATCATGGGTTACTTGGACATTCCATTTAATCCAGTGAACATCATGGCACTGACGCTGGTGATAGGCATCGGCGTCACCAATGGCATTCACATTCTCAATCGCTATGCGGAAGAAGCACAGCCGACCATTCTAGCACGCAGCACAGGCAAAGCCGTATTGGTTTCTGCACTCACCACCATGGCGGGATTTGGCAGTCTCATGGTGGCCCAGCATCAAGGGATTGCCAGCCTCGGGAAAGTGATGTTGAGTAGGGACGCCAACGAGAAAGCCTGGAACACCCTGGAGCATCTTCCGTACGAACCCTCGCGTGAACCCCCGGCTGCGATCCCTATCTGGGAAGCATCTCCTCGGTATAGCGCTGCAGGGTCTGGTAGAGGTGGGGGCGCGTGTTCTCGCCCTCGCTGATGGAATGAGTGCGATTAGGATAGAGAACTTGTGAGAATGGTCGGCCGTGTTTAATCAGCTCATTGGCCAATCGTTCACAGTTTTGGAAATGGCAGTTGTCGTCGCCCGTGCCGTAGATCAGCAACAGATTTCCCTTCAGTTGATGTGCATGGGTGATGGGTGAGCCCGCTTTAAATCCCTCGGCGTTATCCTTGGGCAAGCCCATGTAGCGCTCTTGATAAATCGTGTCGTACAATCGTTGATCGCTCACGAAGGCAATGGCCATTGCCGTCCGATAGAGATCTGGATATCGAAAAATCGCATTAAGACTCATGGAACCGCCACCGCTCCACCCCCAAATCCCCACACGAGCTGGATCGATGTAAGGCCGGTCGAGCAAGATCTGCCTCAGTGCCGCGGCCTGATCCGCTGAGGCCAGCACCCCAATCTGACGGTAGATACTCTTGCGCCACGCGCGCCCTCGAGGGGTCGCCGTGCCGCGATTGTCGATGCTCATGACGACGTAGCCCTGCTGGGCCATGAGACGATGCCACAGGTAGTTCTCACTGCCCCATGCATCCACCACGGTGGAGCCCGCTGGCTCTCCGTAAACGTACAGCAATAAGGGATAACGCTTCGCAGGATCGAACTGGGGCGGTTTGAGACACCACGCGTCCAAGTGCACCCCCTCGCCAATATCGACACGGAACAATTCTCCTGGGCAGGGCTTCAAATCAGCCACTCGTTTGGTCAATTCAAGGTTCTCTGCCACTTTTCGGATCGATCGATGATCGGGCAACGAAACCAAATCCACAATGGGCGGTTGCCCAAATCGCGAATGCGTGTGAAAGGCCCAGCGACCATCCTTCGAGAGGTCGTAAGCATGTGTTCCAGGCTGATCCTTGGGTGACACTCGTTCTACACCACCCTGCCCGTCGATGGTTGCGCGGTAGAGATAACGTTGAGTCGGATTATCCGGCGATGCGATGAAGTAGACCCAACGCCGAGTGGCTCCTACCAGGTCCGGCCCCAGCCCCACCATTCGAATCACATCAAAGGTCCCGGGTGTCAGCAGCGTCACGTGCCCAGTCTCCGCATCCACCGAATACAAATGATTCCAACCATCGCGTTCGCTGAGCCACAAGAATCGTTTCCCTGTCTCCAACCAATGCCAAGCGTCGACGACATCGACCCAAGCATCGTCGCGATCTTGGAAAACCGGCCGACTGACACCCGATCTCGCGTCACCGCGGATTACCTGATTGGTGTTTTGAAGCCGATTCAGATGTTGAAAGGTTACCGACTTCGAATCCGGCGCCCATTCCATCTCTGGAATGTAATGATTCCGAGCATCCGAATTCGGTTTGAACCATCGGGTTCGACCACCCGAAACCTTCACGATGCCCACGCGGACCGAAGAATTGGTTTCGCCCACCTTCGGGTACGAGTAAGTGGAAACCTCAGGGTACAGCTTGTCTGTGTTGTTGATCAACGAGTAGGTCGGCACACCCGTGGTGTCGAACTGCCAGTAGGCAATCGAAAGTCCGTCCGGACTCCACCGATATCCTTTTCTCAGCCCAAACTCCTCCTCGTACACCCAATCGGCGGTGCCATTAATACGCGACGCCGAGCCGTCACGAGTCAATGCCGTGATGCGGAAGGACTCGAGCGACTGGACGTATAGATTGTTCTCTCGCACATAGGCCACACGCCGTCCGTCCGGAGCAAACGAGGCAAACATGAGCGTGGAGGGTGCCACATTTCCGCCGAGCTTCTTCAAGGAACCAGACCCTCGATCCAGGACCCAATAGTCACCGCGAGTCTGCTGACGCCACACGCGTTTGGTTTTGGTAAAGATCAGCAGCTTCTTCAGATCGGCCGACCAAGCATAATCCTGAGTTTCCAGGGGTTTGGTTTCGCCGACTGGAATCAAAACGGAGGCGGGGACTAACACCTCGCGTTGACCTGACTCGGGTGAATATTGAACGATATCCTTGGCGTCGCCGACGGTGGGTGAGGGTTCCAACGTGGTGTAGCCCGAACCATTTTCAAGCCAGCGCGCTGGTCCCCACGTCTCTTGCTTAAAGTCTTTCTTTTTGAAGACACGCTCCACGGACAACACGCTTGGATCCTCGGGAGTTTCGCCCAGACACACCGCCGTGATGAGGAGAAAATAGACGATCGGATACCGGAGGGTCATGATGAAGGATTGGCTCGAACTCATTTGCCGCGTGCGAGTGAGTCAAAGCCCGTCCGCTTTGACAAGTGTTGGCTTGTAGTTCGTAGCAGGCGTGCGCAGCTCAGTTCTTCCCAGTCTGGTCTCCTAATCCTAATCCTGCCCGATCACAGGCGGTTCAACACGGCTTTTTGTTTCAAAGTCGGAACCAGCGTTGTTTGAGCCAGATGAGGCCCAAGTCGAGGTGGTGAGCCACGTTCTCGAAGATGACTGGAAGAGGCTGCCTGATGTTTCGGCGGAGCAAGGCTTGGAGGGCGGTTCGGATCAGTGCCAACGCACAGGCGGCGTTGGGATCGTGGATGAGGCAGGTGTCCTCCCGCCATTGGGTGTCGCGTTCCCAGTGTCGAGTTTCGCAGCTCCAATGGGAGCGAATGATAGTGACCAGATGCAGCTCGCTCGCCTTGTCCTTGCCAAGGTTGCTGGCGAAATGGCGAACGATTGATTCGTCCTTCTTTGGAACCTTGGATTTGGTCTTTGATTTCGGGTCCGGCTTATTTCCCTGGGCAAGCGGTTTGTCCGTGGCGATGGGTAGCGGTGCCTCGGATGCATGAGCGCTTGCGGTGTCTGCAGGCGCCTTGCGGGTCGTATCCGTGCGATCCTTGATCAGGCGCCGCACCTCGGGAAAATCACAGGCTTCGGCATCCGTAACGACTGCAGTCAGTTCTCGGTATCTACCAAGGTGATGATCAATCCGAGGTGATCGCGGATGGTTTTGCCGTCGATGGCCAGGGTGTGCGGGAGTTCCCCTGCGTGGGCCTGCATCCAGACGGTGAGCACGCGTGCCAACTCGTCCATAGGATGAGTCCCACCCACTGATCACCCCAGCAAACCACCTGATAGAGGGAACGGCCATTGGGACGCCGATCGCCCAGCGCATGCTCCGAATCCAGCAACTCCTGGAAGCGTTTGCGGGCCATCTTCTCTGTGATGACACGCGTGACGAGGCGCCCCGAAGACTCGGCTTCAACTCCGCTTTCGTATCCTTTCATCCCACTCGAAGGTGGGCCTTCAAGCGCCCTAAGTCTGCAAAAATCGTTAACTCACACACTCACAGCAACATTCCAATTTTTTAAAAAAGCCGTGGGCGGTTCAAGACCAAAGAAGTATTGTCCCTGGCCCAACTCCTTTCCACTCTCAACCTCATGCAGTTGATGCACACACCAGCGTCCCTGGGATACCGAATGCCGGCCGAATGGGAACCTCATGTGGGAACGTGGTTCACTTGGCCACGTCCAGAAGGCATTAGCTTTCCTGGCAAGTACGATACTGTGCCCCCGGTTTACGCCGCGCTTCTCCACGAACTCGTCCAGGTCGAAGAAGTTCACATCAATGTCTGGAACGCCGAAAAAGAAGCCTGGGTTCGAGGGTTGCTGGAGGCCGAGCGTGTCCCACTCCAGCGTGTCCACTTTCACCATTTCCCCGCCTACGAACCCTGGTGCCGCGATCACGGCCCCATCTTCCTCGTCCGCGAGCACAACCAAGTCCGCGAACGCGCCATTGTCGACTGGGATTACAACGCCTGGGGCGACAAATACCCTCCGTACGATCTCGACGACGCCGTCCCCCAACATGTTGCCAAATGGCGTCAACTTCCGATCTTTTCACCTGGGATCATCCTGGAAGGCGGCTCCATCGAAGTCAATGGACGCGGCACCCTTCTGACCACCGAAGCCTGCCTGCTAAATCCCAATCGAAACCCAGCCCTGGATCGC
>SXGS01010031.1_pt1 | contig 36512 bp, 34 predicted proteins | sample 3174681 | NCBI WGS metagenome assembly SXGS01 (sample SAMN11356861, study PRJNA531348) | freshwater metagenome | isolation source: freshwater sample F1-80 | place: China: Fuxian Lake, Yuxi | collected 2017-12-25
CCAAAAGCCGCAATTCGTGGTGGGTCTCGATGACTCGACCCACCCTACATTTCTGCGATGACGGCTACGTTGGCGATGCCGCGAGTGACTCCAACAAGCTGGGCCGGCGATACCGTTCTGGGATCTCGCCGAGATTTCGGTGCGCGATCAGTTCCGCCACGATGCTGACGGCGATCTCTGGCACGGTTTGCGATCCGATGTCGAAACCCAATGGAGCGTACACGCGAGACAGAGCTTCGCGCGAGATGCCGTCGCGCAGCAAGTCCTCGAAAATCATCTTGATCTTTCGCTGACTGCCAATCAAACCGACGTATCGAGCGGGTGTCTCGGCGAGGTGATACAACGCCTCTTCGTCATGCTGATGTCCACGAGTTACGATCAGGCAATAGGTGTTGTGATCGATGTCGAGTCCGCTGAGCGCAGCATCGATCTCGCCGACGATCAGCCGCTTCGCCTGCGGGAAGCGTTCGGCGTTGCAGTATTGCTCGCGATCATCGATGGCCCAGACATCGAAGTCGCACGCGGAGGCCAGTTCGCCAACTTTTTGTCCGACGTGACCGGCTCCGACGATGACCAATCGGCAGCGACGCAGATGTGGCAAGAAGGACACACCACCGGAGACATACGGCCGAGGCCGCTGCGACAACGGCCGCAAGCGCTGGCCGATCGAACTCGGTAGCGGCTTCGTCGTGCCGTCCTGGCTGGCGGTCGCGATCACCTCGCCAGAATCGTTGAGCAGGAAACGATCGGTCGCTTGCCCGCCGGATTTCTCCGGGTCGAGGATCACGGCTTCGGTGCAGCCCTGATCGGTGGCGAGCAGTTCCAACAGACGGCGGTAGTAGCCGAACTCCGCTTCGCTGCGAACAGGATCGACCAGCATCTTCATCCGGCCGCCGCAGATCAGTCCGTCGTCCCAGCCGTAATCGCTGTCGAGATTGAACGTCATCAATTCCGTTTGACCGGCATCGAGCAATCGCAACGCGCGCCGCTTGACCTCCGCCTCGACGCAGCCTCCGCCGAGCGTTCCGACTTGCGAGCCATCCGGGAAGACGAGCATCGTCGCCCCCGCCTTCTGCGGCGTCGAACCGCGAGTCTCGACGAGTGCCGTGTACGCAACCGGCTGATGACGCAAAACCGCTTCGCTCAATTGTTGAAGAACGTGGTGCATGACGGATCGGAGGCTCCTGCGAATGTCTGCGGGCGTCGGTACGAGGGAATCAAACACATTCCAAACAAAAAGGTCTTCTCACGCGAGCGAGAAGACCTATTGTTTTTTGGCGATGTCGAAACCACGGTCAGAATTTCGCGGTGTCTTTCAGGGATTCGAGTTCCGAATTGAGTGGCAGGTCCGACGCGAGCAGTGAATGGCACTCCAAATCGGAGTAATCCAGTTCTTGCTCGGATGCGTCCCACTCAAATTCGTGTCCGAGCGACACCGCATCGAGATCAGAAATTGGAACTGGAGGGCGATCCGTCGCCGTTAGCTCCTCGGTCGAAAAAATGACGGACATGAAAAACCTCTTCAAAAGAAACGAGAAAAGAACGGAACACCAAAACGAACAAAATAAAAACTGGCGGACAAACTACCCGCCAAATCTGAAGGGAAAATGAAGCTCGGCCTCCGTGCGAAGAAACAAAACCAAAAACACGGCGGCCGAGCGAAAAATCGGGAAGGTTCACCGTCCGGCCAGCAATTCGCGGGTGGCGGACAGTTCGCGGGCTAAGCCAGTAACCAGGTCGGGCTTATCGCCGCCGGGGAGGACGTTCCAGGTGTAAGTCTCGACCTCCAAATGGGGGGCATAGGCCAACTTTGTGACCGCGTCCAACGCAATTTTGAGATCGGCCCGCGTCGTCTCGAGCGGTCCGACCCGCTCGGCATCGACCGGAACGTGAAAATGAATCCGCCAGCAGTCAGCGTCGGCGAACTCTGAGGGGGGAGTCCGAGCCAACTCGGTCGTCAGGTCCAACACTCGCCGCACCTCGCCAGACGGTGACCGAGCAAACGTCTGATGCAGATAGCGCGGCTCGACAAAATGAGCCAGCGCCTCGCGTGCCGCCGGGTTTGCGCCGGGATTCGTCATTTGCAGAGCACAGGTGATGTGAACCTTGTTGATCTGGATGTCCTCGCGAGCCAGCGACGCGATCGACTCGGCAACATCCTCGAACTCGACCGACTGATGGCAGACGTCGTAGCAGACACCCAAATGCCGCTCGACCGCTTCAAGAGCGCTTTCGTTTGCCGCTCGGTCGCGCAGCCGACGGAAGAAGGCGATCGTCTCGGCCGTCGTTTCGAGCACGCAGCACGGCTCCGGTTCGATCGCCAATCGAATCGTCTGCCCGGTCTCGGACTCCAACCGAGCCAACCGCCGCGCGAACTCGATCAGATTGCGAATGCAATTCGCCTCGAAGTCTGTCGCCGTCGCGAGCGATTTGAACCCGAGCGGAACCGTCGAGAGGCTCCCCTCCGCGCCGTCCGGCAACGTCGCGCGAATCAGCTCGGCCAGCACGCGAGCGCAATCCCACGAGTACTCCAACCGGCTGGGCTGAGTCCAATCAGGCAAATAGACGTTCTCTTTGACCCGCTCGCTGTGAAAGTCGCCGAACGGAAAGGCGTTGAGCGTGTAAGTACACAGCCCCAATTCCGCGACGCGCGACGCGAAGCGTTTCGAACCGTCTGCCTGTGCCAACAATTCGCGGATCACCGGCTGAGCCAACCACAATCCCGCCGCCAGCGGCGAGCCAAATCGCTGTCCGGCCGGCACCGTGAACTCGGTTAGTCCACGCTCGACCTGAGCCACCGTCAGGCCCGGATGCACGTTGGTGCAATAACTCAGCGGCAACGAACTCAACGACATGATGCCCCCTCGATTATCCGCGCCGAATCGCTTCCATCGGCGACAACCGCATCGCCCAGACGGCGGGATACAAGCCCCCTAGCAACCCGACGACCGTGCTGAAAACGACACTGAATGCCAGCAGGCCCGGACTTGCGAACAAATTCACTCGGTCGGGCCAGCGAGCGTTGACGACCACCGTCACCGTCCAACCGATCGCCGCACCCAGCGCTCCGCCTCCCAGGCCGAGCGACGCACTCTCGACCGTGATCAGCTTCAACACGTCCCACGGCGACCAGCCGTTGGCTTTGAGGATTCCGAATTCGATGACCCGTTCGGTGACGCTCATCAGCATCGTGTTGACGATGCTCAGGACGGCGATCGTCATGCCGATGCCGGTCAGCAGCGCGAGGATCAGATTCAAATCCTCGCTCAGCTCCTTGAAGCGATCGGAGAAATCGGAAGCATTGCGAACTTCGACCGGCGACGGCGTCTTCGGCTTTGCTTTCGGTGGCGCGGATGTTGGTTCGGTTTCCGGCGAAGCGGTCTCGGAGTTGGCCCCCGCGAATGTGTTCGCCAACCAGGCAACGACGCTCTTCGATTCGGGCTTGTTCGACCCGCTCGGCTGTCCCAATCCCGCCAGCGCCAGCAGCGACATCGGCGAGCCGGTCGTCAGCGTGCGATCCTGCAACAGCTCTTTGACCCGACGAGCGAGTTCTTCGTTCGAGACGCTTCCGTCTGGTTCGATGTAAAACCCGCTGACTGCTTGTGGGTCGAACCAGCCAAGCTGCCTCAGCGCGTCGGCATCGACCAGGATCGCGATATCCAGCAGTAGCGAGCCGACGTGGTACAAGCCGACGACCTCGAACTCGATCCCATTGACGCTCAGCGTGTCGCCGATTTTCTTGTGATGTTCCTCGGCGATCTGCCGGCTGATGACGATCTTCCGCTCGCCGACGTCGTCCGGTTTCAAGAACCGCCCCTCGATCATCGACTCGGTGTAGACCCCTTTCCGCAATTTGATCCGCGAGGGGATATCGACTCCGAACAAAAATCGCGGCGGAGCCATCACTGGTTTCTCTTCGATGATGTTGGCTCGCATCCAAACTTCAGGAGCCACGACATGCACGCCGGGGACGCGCTCCATGTCCGACTTCCAGTCCTTCGGCAACCGCGAGAACAACGGAATCGGTGCCCCCGCCTGCATCACGATCAAACCGGGGATGCTCTTGAAGCTCCGGTCAAACGTCTGTTCCAGCCCGCGAGCGACCGAGAACAGCCCCACCATTCCCGCGATCGCGACCGTCAGCCCCAGCAACGACAACGCCGAACGCGCCGGCCGGCTGAGCAAATTGCGAAGGGCGAATTTCCACATGTTTTTCGTCCCGCGACCGAATTGGAATCCTCAATGTGAGTCTCTTGCCGCGAGGCAGACGATCCAACTTTGATCGCGAGCGGTTTAGCTCGCCGCGAAGTGATTCAGGTACGGCAACTTCGCCGCCGTCGCCGCGATGCCCGGCTTGTTGTCGAGCAGTTGGCCAAGGAAATCCCACTGCCCGGTCGTCAACGACTGCCGAGCGCTGTCCGGCATCGTCACCTTGGCACAGATCGAGCCGGTGCGAACTTCGCTTGCCATCAGATCGACGGTCACCGCCAGCTTCGGATCGGCTTGAATCGCCGCGCCCATTTTGTCGAGGTCCGCTCGCGTGGCGCAGACGCACGGAATTCCCAGCGACGTGCAGTTGCCGAAAAAGATTTCCGCGAACGACTCTGCCACGATCGCCTTGACACCCCAACGCAGCAGCGACTGCGGCGCGTGCTCGCGAGACGAACCGCAGCCAAAGTTCCGGCCGGCGATCAACACGTTCGCCCCGGCGAATCGCGGATCGTCGAAGGGATGCCGCGAATCCTGCTTGCGGTCGTCCTCGAAGGCGTGTTCGCCCAACCCGTCGAACGTCACGCAACGCAGGTAGCGGGCGGGGATGATCCGATCGGTATCAATGTCATCCAACAACAACGGCACGGCGGTGCCAGAAACAGTTTCAATCGTTTGCATGATTCTCGTCGCAGGCTAGAAGTTCTCGAAAACGTCGGCAAATAGTAACCCGAAGCGTCAGCGAGGGCGAACGCTCCAGAACGCTTCGCCGCAAACCAAGTCCGCAAAACACTCGCCCTCGCTGACGCTTCGGGTTAGTCTGACGGCGATTCCAACGCCACAACCGGACTCCGTGAGTTGCCGATGCCCGCCTCCTGGCCCGATCACCAGCCGCCCCTCACGCACCGACCGCGAGTCTCGCGGCGCGAGTGGCTGCGTGTCGGCGGACTGAGCTGGCTGGGACTGAACGAATTCCTGCTCCGCAGTCTGCGTCGTGAAGCGACGGCCCTCGGCGACGACCAGTCGAAGCCTGTCGGCAAAGCCAAACGCTGCGTGTTCATCTTCCTCTTCGGCGGGCCGAGCCACATCGACTTGTGGGACATGAAGCCGAACGCGCCGGAGAACGTGCGCGGCATCTTCCAAACGATTGCCACTTCGGCGACCGGAATTCAACTTTCCGAGTTGCTACCGAATCTCGCAAAGCAGACGGACAAGCTCTGCCTGTTGCGGTCGATGACTCACGGCGATCCCGTTCACGGCACCGCGTGCAGCCAAGTCATCACCGGCCGCCCGCATCGCCGTCCCGGTACGACTGACACGCTCGCCCCGGACGATTGGCCGTCCCTCTCGGCAACGGTGATGCGCTACGGCAAGGCCGTCGGCGGGATGCCCTCATCCGTCGTGCTGCCGTGGTACTTGATGTTCCCCAGCCAAGGAGCACGCATCGCCGGTCAGTCGGGGGGCTTGATGGGGGAGATGCACAACGCCTTCCTGATCGACGGCGATCCGAGCCGCACCGACTTCTCGGTCCCCGGCATTCGTTTGCCGAGCGACGTTCCCGCCGCTCGACTGCTGCGCCGCGAGGGACTACTCCGCGAAGTGGACGACGTGCGGCGAGTTCTCAACGAAGGCCCGCGCAGCCAACTGATCGGCGATCAATACCGGCAAGCCTTCTCGATGATCTCCGGCGAACAAACCGCCGCCGCGTTTGACCTCGACCGTGAGACACCGGCAACTCGCGAACGCTACGGCCCGCACAAATTCGGACAGAGCTTGTTGCTCGCGCGGCGACTGGTCGAACGGGACGTGTCACTCGTCACCGTCAATTGGGACGACGAAACCCGCGACGAAAAGCAGTCGCCGTTTTGGGACACGCACCACGACAACTTCAATCGGCTGAAGAAACTCGCTCCCGTTTTCGACCGAGCGTTCGCCGCGTTCCTGTTTGATCTGCACGAGCGCGGATTGCTCGACGACACGCTGGTCGTCGCGCTCGGGGAGTTCGGCCGCTCGCCGAAGATCGGCCAGTTCACGCAGAACGCGGCGACGGAAAAGACCGGCCGCGATCACTGGCCTCACGTCTTCACCGCGCTGGTCGCCGGCGGCGGCACTCCGCGCGGGCATATCTTCGGAGCGTCCGACCGGTTGGGTGCCTACGTCGCCGACAAACCCGTCTCCCCCGCCGACCTCGCCGCCACGATGCTGACACATCTCGGCGTTGATCCGAGTCAACGCTATCACGCTCCGTTGCTCGGCGAATCGTTCCCGATCTGCACCGGGCATCCCATCCGCGATTGGAGCTGATCGTGATCCGACTGCAAGAGGTCGTCTCGTTTCTGCGCGAATTCGCACCGCCGGAACTCGCCGAAGATTGGGACAACGTCGGCCTGCTGATCGGCGACCCGGTCGACGAAATTCGATCGATCCTCACCTGCCTGACGCTGACACCGAACGTCGCCGACGAAGCGATCGCGCGCGGAGTGCAATTGATCGTCACGCACCACCCGGTGCTGTTCCGCCCCGTCCAGCGACTGACCGCCGAGACCTCCGAAGGCCGGATGCTGCTTTCGCTGATCCGAGTCGGCATCTCGGTCTACAGCCCGCACACCAGCTACGACAGCGCGGCCGACGGCATCAACGCCCAACTCGCTCGGCTGCTTGAACTGCAAGACACTCAACCGCTGCGACCCAACGCTGCGATCGCCAGCGACTTTTCGCCGATCGGTTCCGGTCGCTTCGGCACGCTGCCGCACACGACGTCACTGCGCGATTTGATCGAGCGCATCAAACTAGGGCTGGGCGTCTCGACCGTGCAATTCGTCGGCGACTTGGACCGCCCCATCAAAAAGCTCGGCATCGCCTGCGGTGCGGCGGCCGAGTTTCTGCGCGACGCCGCCCAGCACGGCTGCGAGGCGCTGCTGACCGGCGAGGCTCGATTCCACTCGTGTCTCGAAGCCGAAGCCGCGAACATTGCCCTCATCCTCCCCGGCCACTTCGCGACCGAGCGTCCAGCGATGGAGCAACTCGCGAACGTCTTGCACTCCCGATTCGCCGAGCTGATCGTCCAAGCCAGCCAGACCGAGTACGATCCGGTGAAGTTCGCGTGATCGCCAACAAAAACCCCACCCCACTGGGCTTGTCCCAGTGGCTCGTTGGCTTTTGCACTACTCCGTTTTCAACGGTCAGAAGTAGTGCGAAATCCAACGAGCCACCGGGACAAGCCCGGTGGGGTCTTCTCACAATCGAACCTCATGCCCGAACGCACTCCCGCCACACTCTGGACACGAGCGATGCGTCTTCGCTGTCCGCGTTGCGGCGAAGGGAAGCTCTTCGTCGGCTGGTTCGACATGCACGAGCGTTGCTCCGCCTGCAACCTGAAGTACGAACGAGCCCCTGGCTATTTCCTCGGTTCGACGTACTTCAACTACGGCCAGACAACCGTGACGATGGCAGCCGCATACATGATCCTGCACTTCGGCTACGACGTCCCGAAGAATTGGATCGTCCCGCCGCTGGCCGCCTATTGCGTCCTCTGGCCGCTGTTCTGGTTCCGCTACGCTCGCGGTCTGTGGCTGGCCTTCGACTGCTACTTCGACTCGACCGATTTCGAGTCCGATGACGGCGGCGGCGATGACTACGACGACTCAATGCCACCGCAAGAATGATCCATATCCCAATTGAAAACCGCGCCTAGATTCGGGAGGGCGAGGCTCCTGCCGAGCCGGTGCGTGAATCCCGCGTTCTCTCCGACCCGGCTCGGCGGGAGCCTCGCCCTCCCCGCAATGAGCGCTGCTTTTATTGGAAACAGGATGAGCGTTCACGCGGTCGCCGGTTGCGCACCGTCGGGCAACAGATTCAGTGAGTTCGCGTCGGCCGTGAATCCACCGTATTGGCCCAGTGCTTCGAGGGCCGCGTTCTCCCGGCGGCTCAACGAGTACACGCAGAACGCGACGCCCCCCGCCAGACTGAAGATCATCCCCATCATGAAGAGGATCGAATACATGTAAGCCTTCGGCAGCAACGAGTCCTGCTCGTTGGCGATCTTGCACATTGGACACGCCTGAACTGGCTGAACGACCGGGCCGAACATCCCGATCCCCAACACCAACGCGGCCAGCAATAACATTTTGCGAGTCATCTTGAGTTCCTCTGTTCCTCTCGAAGCGGCACGGAGTTTACGAACTCGGCCAGTGATACGCCAAGAAGTAAATCACCACTCCCGTCACGGACACATACACCCAAATCGGAAACGTCACCTTCGCGATCTTGCGATGTCCCGACCAATCCACCGGTTGACCCAGCCGCTCGGCCTTGTCCGCCAACAGCCCTTTCCAAATCGTCAATGGAGCGAGCACCGCCACGAAGAACGCCAAAAACACATGGCTGATCAGAATCGAGTAATAGACCGGCCGGATCAGTCCGACACCTTCAAACTTCTTGGACCCACTACCGGTGTAGTGCTGCAACGCCGCGTGATACACGAGGTAGCAGGCCAGAAACACCGCCGACACTGCGAACGCCCCCAGCATCGTCCGTTTGTGAGCGTCCCGCTTCCCGCGATGGATCAGCCACCAGCCAAGCAGCAGCAACACCGTCGCCAAACCGTTCAGCGACGCATTCAGCGGCGGCAACCACAGCACCCAGTCGGGAACGTCAGGCTTCATCATTCGGACTTCGCCTTTTCTACGTCAGCGGGTGTTTCGTCCTTCGTCGTCTTCGTCAACCGCTTCTTCAGAGCGCGTCGCAACTGAGCGAACTCCGCCTCATTGGTCGAGAGCCACTTCCCTTGCACGACCCCGTGCTCATCGACCAGCAGCACGTTGTTCGTGTGGATGAACTCGAAACCGGGCCCGCGCATTTCTCCCGTCGCCTCTTCGACCGGCATCAGGAAACTGCGATTGATCAGCGGATAGATCTTGTCTTTCTTGCCGGTCGGATCGGTCAGAAACAACCAACGTTCCGAATCCGCTTCGTACCCAGCGGCGTACTTGGAAAGCTGTTCCGGCTGATCTCGCTCCGGATCAACGGTGATCGTCACAAGCCGCAGATCGGTCTCAGCGAAGAACTCCTTCTGCAACCGCTGCATCGCTGCCGAGACCTTCGCGCACGGCCCCGCGCAGTTCGTGAAGATGAAACTGACGACCCACGGATGCCCTTCGAGGTCCGACTTGTGAACCACTCGCCCGCTGCGCTCGGTCAGTTCAAAATCGGAGATGCCGTTCTCACTCCATTTCATCTCGATCTTCACGACCTTCGGCCGGCCATCGCCGGGGTCTTCCTCTTCGATTGTGTCCTTTCCGCGAGCGAACGGATTCAACCCGGCGTTGTCCGAATCTCCGCGACCGCGCATCCCGAACGCGACCCAAGCTCCGATCAACACAAAGCAGAACAAACCGTTGATCACGAAAAACCAACGCAGCACGCTCGGCGGGCCATTCATCGGTGCCGGAGTGTCGTTCGCCAGCGACGACTTCTCGGACGAAAAACTATCGGACATTGATCACGCTCCTGCGGTGAGTCAGCCAGCAGGCCAGCGTCACCGTCAACACACAGAACCCACATGTCGCCGCGACACACATCCAAAGGCTCGGCAGCGAACTGCTCGCCGATACCTCGGCCAGTGTCGGCGACATCAACCTCCGCAGGCCAGCAACTCCATAGGTCAGCGGGTTCAACCGCATCACCCAGGACAGCCAGCCCGATTCCGGCACCGGAAAGAACGACCCGGACAACAACCACATCGGCATCAGAAACACGCTCATCAACGCATGAAACCCCTGCGTCGAATCGAGCGACCAAGCCATCGAGTATCCCAACGCCGTCAGTGCGAACGCCACCAACCCCAAGAAACCGACCATCCCCAGCCAACCAACCGGCGAGAGATGCCAACTCAGGCTCGGCCCCAATCCGACAAAATGCAGCAGCGGCCCGATCACCAAAAATAACGCCGCCTGAATCAGAGCCAACAACGTCCCGCCCGACAACTTCCCCAACACCAACGCCAATCGCGACACCGGCGCGACGAGCACTCCCTGCAAAAATCCCTCGCGGCGATCCTCGATGATCGAGATCGTCGAAAAGATCGCCGTGAAGAGGACGATCATCACTGTCACGCCAGGAAAAAAATACTCCTGGTAACTCATGCCGCTTGGTGCCCACTCCGGAGCCTGAAACGATCCACGCAACCCCGCTCCGAACAGCACCCAAAAGATCAACGGTTGTCCCAACGCCCCGACCACGCGCGTCCGCTGCCGAAAAAACCGCAGCAGCTCGCGCCACGTCAGCGTCCAGATCGGCAGCCAGAAGGCCATCGCCGATTCACTCGTCGATTTGTCGGACAAACTCGATGACATCTCGCGTCTCGTGAAAATCGAAATCTCTTCGTGCAAACGGCTGGCGGAAAATGGAGGGCGAAAAATCAAAACAACGGACGACATTCTGATCCGCCATTTTCCGCCCTTCATTTTTCGCCTGCTTCCCCTTCCTCCCAAAACCGATGTCCCGTCTTTGCGATGAAGACGTCCTCCAGCGAAGGTTTTCCCAACGACACGGAAGAAATCTCATTCGGAAACGCTTCGACAAGTTCTCGCAACAGTTCGTGTCCCTGAGCACGCTCGATCCGCAGTGACTGACCGAGCAACTTGGGTTCAATCCCAAACTTCTCCGTGATCCGTTGCGACAACCGCGCTGGTTCCTCCGCAGAGATCGTCAGACAATCGCCGCCGATCTCGGCTCGTAATTCGGCGGGAGTTCCCAACGCGACCAACTGACCCCGATCCAACAGGCCTAACCGATCGCACTTCTCCGCTTCCTCCATCAAATGCGTCGTCACCACGATCGTCACACCGCTCTCGCTCCGTAGCTGTTGCAAGTACCGCCACAGATCATGCCGCGCACCCGGATCGAGTCCCGTGCTTGGCTCATCGAGCAACAACAGCTCCGGATCGTGCAGCATCCCCTTCGCGATCTCCGCTCGGCGTTGCAGGCCGCCGGACAGGGAATTGACCGAGGCGTGCATTCGATCAGTCAAACCCAGCCGATCCAGCCGATCGTCAATCCGCGCTGCCAACTCCCGTCCACGCAGTCCATAAAGATGCCCCTGATGGACGAGGTTCTCCCGCACCGTCAATCGCCGATCCAAACTGGGTGCTTGAAACGTGACTCCGATCCGCTGTCGAATCACCGCCGAGTTTGTCGCGACGTCGTGATCGAGCACACTCACCCGCCCCGACTGAACCGGCAACAACGTCGAGAGAACTCGAAACAGAGTCGTCTTGCCGCCACCGTTTGGACCGAGCAGTCCGAAGATCTCGCCGCGCCGAATCTCCAACGTCACTCGCTGGAGCGCCGGCCGTTCGCCATAGGCATGAGACAAATCATCAACACGGATGGCGATCATGATGCGGGACAGCGACCGATCTTAGTGCTCGGCGGCGGCCGATCCGTGATGCGCCGCCGCGCGGGCTTCGTGCTCCGCATAATCCGCCGACTGCGGCACATCCTGAGTGTAGTAGTGCTCGCCGATGTCGGGAGTCAGAGCCAGTGGCAGCCCCAACGCGAGAATCGTCGTCGGTGCCAGAAGCACATATTTCCAACCCCGCTCGAACTTCAAGTGCATGAACCACGCCATGACGCATAACGCCTTGCAGGTCGCCACCGACAGCACGGCCACCACTTTGACACCCCAAGACAGATCGACCACGTCCGCCATGATCGAGATCAGCGTGAAGACACACAGCGCGCCGAAGATGACCGCGTACTTGGGATGCTCGTGCTGAGAATGATCGTCGTGCATGACTGAAATCCTTCAAACCCCACCGGGCTTGCCCCGGTGGCTCACCGGATTCTGCACTACTCCAACCGACTGGCAGAATGAGTTGTGCAAAATCCTAAATCCACCGGGACAAGCCCGATGGGGGATTAGTGGTTGTTTCAAACGATGTAGAGCAGCGGGAACAGGAAGATCCACACCAAATCGACGAAGTGCCAATACAGGCCGCTGTTCTCCAAGAAGTCATGCCAGCCTTCCAAGTTGGACTGCTTCAGCAAGATCCAAAACAGCAACATGCCGATCAGCACATGCAGCGCGTGGAAGCCGGTCATCAGGAAGTAGCACGACGCGAAGATGTTGCCGTACAGAATCGGATGCGGCTCGTGGACCGACTTGAAGACATAGCCCCATTGCTCGTTGGACTTCAGCGCCGTCAGTTGCGTTTCGACGTCGTGCAGAGTGACGTCTTCACGCAGGATGCCTTGCTTCATCAGATCAAACTGCTTGAACATCTCGCCGAAGCCCCGGTACTCCTCTGCCCCTTTGACTTCCGGGTTGCTGGCGGCTTCCGCGAGCAGTGCTTTCAACTTCGTCGCATCGTCTTTCGGCTCCGGCAATTCCTTGGCCGCTTTGGAGCTGACCGCTTGAGCGGCCAGGCTTTGCATCCGGTGGACAACCGCCGATTCCGATTCACGGAGAACCTTCGCCTTCGCCTGTTGGTCATTTTCCGCGATGTGCCCCGGCAGGATGTCGTGATCGATCTTGCCGTAGTACTCGTAGGATTTGATGCCGAGAAACACGAATGCCAACGCGAACGTCCACTGCAAAAACTTGCGGGCCCTCGCGAAGTCGTGGTTCCCCATCGCCTCGTGCGCGACGACCACGAAGTAGCTCGACAAGATCAGCACGAACGTGTTGATGCCGCCAGCCGCCACGCGAATGTGCGTCACGTCGGGATCGGTCGGCCAGCCTTTCGACCCCATTCGCAGCACGATGTAGGTGCCGATGAACGCCGTGAAGAACATGATCTCGGTGCCGAGGAACAGCCACATACAGAGCTTGGCGTTGGAAATGGCCAACCCCATCTTGATGGGCGGAACCGCGTGACCGGCAGTAGGTGAGTGCGACATTTCTCTTTCCAAATCCGAAGAACCAACTAACCCGAAGCGTCAGCGAGGACGAGCGTTTCTGAACGGCTCGCATTCAAAATCGGTGAAGCGTTCGCCCTCGCTCACGCTTCGGGTGACTAGCTCAACAATCTCCAATGATCCCAAGTCAGCGCCAGCAACAGTGCCGGCAGATACACCAACGAAAACCACAACAACTGACGAGCAGTTCTCACCGACTCATCCAGCAGAAAGCGAACGGAAAACGCGACGTAGCCCAAACCGAGCACCACCGCGATCAAAGCAAACACATCCCCCGCAAGCGCCGCGTCCTTGAGCAGCAAGCTGACCGGAATCAACGCCAAGGCGTAAACGACACACAACCAACCGGTAACTCGCGGAGCCGGGCGTGTTTGCGGCAACATCCGCAATCCGGCTGCCGCGTATTGCTCGCGATAGAGCCAAGCGATCGCCAAGAAGTGCGGGAACTGCCAGACGAACAACGTCGCGAAGAGCGCAAACGCGCCGGCATCCAATTCACCACCGGCCGCGACCCAGCCGAGCACTGGTGGCATCGCGCCGGGGATTGCTCCGATCGCCGTGCAAAATGACGTTTGACGCTTCAGCGGCGTGTAAACGGCGACGTACAACAGCAACGTCGCCGAAGCCAGCACCGCTGAGAGTCCATTCACAAAACAAATCAACTCAACCATGCCGACGAGCCAAAGGCCAAGCCCGAACGCCAGCACTTCGTGCGGCGACATGCGGCCACTCGGCAGCGGACGATTCGCCGTGCGAGCCATCAGTCGATCCGAGTCTCGCTCCAACCACTGATTGAGCGCGCTACAACTGGCTGCGACCAAGCCGATCCCCAGCAACGAATGCCCCAACGTGACCGCTGACCATTCGCCGGTGGTTGCCAGCAGAAAGCCTAGAGCAACCGTGACCAAACCCATCACCGCGATGCGCGGCTTGATGAGCACGAGGTACTCGCGCCAACGCGGAATGGCATCGGCACGCGCCGTCAGCGTTGCACCGAGTTCGAGTGTTCCTTGTGGATCGAGGAGGACGCTCATCACACAGGTCCTCCCGCCAACGTGGAGCACGTTTCCAACGTGCTCGGCCGACTGACCGTCTGATTGGCACGTTGAAAACGTGCCCCACGATCGAGCCAATTCAGACGCAGCACACGAGCCGCCAACTGCGCCGACGTCATCAGCACGAACATGGCCGCGACCGCGTGTGCCGTCCGAAACAGAATCTGCTCTGGAGCCTGCTGCACAGCGACGTAGCCGGTTGTTGGAAAACCAAACCGAGTCACCCACGCACCCGCTCCGAGCACCAATTGCACCAGCAACACGATCAGCAATCCGACCGACGCCGAGCGAAGCCACGCGAGACCGGATCGCCAGCTCGAGACGATCAGCGCGACTGACAACACCGTTGCCAGAATCGCGCCTCCCAAATGTTCGTGCAGCGCGAAACCGAGATGCCGGACGAACCCACCGAGCAACGATTGGCTGAACACGACCACAAGATTCGCGATGGCCAGGAATTTCAAACCGCTCGAACCGGACACGCTTGGACGTGGGGCCTGTCCGCCGGTCGTCCACTTGGAACCGGTCACGAGAGCGAACAGAGTGATCGTCGAAAAGATCAGCGAAGCGAACAAACCATGAACGAGCGCGGCGACGCGAGCATCCGCGATGACTCGGAATCCACCGAGCAGTCCCTGCAAGACGACAGCACTCAGAATGCCAATCGCCAAACGGCGCACCCATCCGCGAGATTCGCGTTTCAGCGTCAACGCAACCAGGCCGATCGAGAACATGCCGATCAGGCTGCCGGCCAAGCGATGTCCGTGCTCGACGAACTTGTCACGGTTCGCGTGGAAGTCTTGCAGCCACGGGTACAGAAACATGTTCTGTCCGTCGGAGGTCGGCCAATCCAGAAACGCCATCCCCGCGTCGAGCGTGGTCACGAGCGCGCCCATCCCAATCGGGAACAACGCGATCGCCGCCGTCAAAACGGCGTATCGCGAAAGCCAGCGATCAGAGGATGCGGTCGTCATGTCAAGCGTGTGATCCAACGAAGACTAGGAATGCCCGTGTGCAAGATCTTCAGGAGGCTTCTTCGGACCTCGATTGGGGTCCGTCTGCATCCAGTAATCCTGATTGGCACGGTTCGGATTCGAGTACTCATACGGGCCGCGGTAGCAGACCGGAGGAATATCGAAGTTGCCATGACCGGGCGGCGACGGAGCGGTCCATTCCAGGCCGTTCGCATTCCAAGGATTACGACCGGTCGTCTTGTCCGGCCCGTAAAGCATTGTCTTCAATGCGTTCGATCCGAAGTTGTACAACAGCAGGAACTGAGCGAAGCCCATGATCATCGCCGAGATGGTGATGAACTGATTCAGCGGCAGCAGGTGCTCCAGGTACGGGTGGATGTACGGGTCCGCGTAGCGGCGCGGGAAGCCGGCGATTCCCAGCATGTGCATCGGGAAGAAGGCTCCGTTGAAGCCGATGTAGGTCAACAAGAAGTGCCACTTGCCGAGGGTCTCGTTCATCCTCCGACCGAACATCTTTGGGAACCAAAACTGGATCGCTCCGAAGACGCCGAACATCGTGGTTCCGAACACGACGTAGTGGAAGTGAGCCACGATGATGTAGGTGTCGTGGATGTAGATATCGACTGGCACGGCAGCCATGAAGATGCCGCTCAAGCCACCGACGATGAACATCGAAACGAACGCGATGCAGTGCAGTGTCACCGTGTTGAACTGCAAACGGCCGCCCCAGATCGTGCCGATCCAGTTGAAGACCTTCACGGCGGACGGCAGAGCGATCATGACCGTTGAGACCATGAAGGTCATGCCCAGCGCCGGATTCATGCCGCTAGTAAACATGTGGTGGCCCCACACGATGAAGCCCAGCCCGGCGATCGCCGACATCGAATAAACCATCGGCTTGTAGCCAAAGATCGGCTTGCGACACATGCAGGCGAGCATGTCCGAGGTCATGCCCATCGCCGGCAGCAGCATGATGTAAACGGCCGGGTGTGAGTAGAACCAAAACAGGTGCTGCCACAACAGCGGCTGTCCGCCACCGACGGTCGGCTCGGCGTTGTTGATGACAAGTCCGGCGGGAGTAAAGAAGACCGTGTGGATTCCCTCCAACCAGCCACCAAACGCAAACCGGTCGAACAGCAGCATGAATCCGGCTGCGGTCAAAACCGGCAGGGCAAACGCCTGCAGGATCGCCGTGATGAACATGCCCCAGATCGTCAATGGCATACGGAACAACGTCATGCCCGGAGCACGCATGTTGATGATCGTGGTCAAGTAGTTGACCGACCCCATCATCGACGATACGCCGACGAGCGTGACTCCGAGTAGCCAAAAAGTCTGAGCCTCGCCCGATGAAGGTGCGGCGGCTCGCAATTCGGAGAGCAACGGGTACGAGGTCCAACCCGCTGCGGCACCGCCGAAATAGAAGCTCATTCCAAAGCAGGCGATCGCTGGGATCATGAACCAGTAGCTCAACGCATTGAGCGTTGGGAATGCCATGTCATCCGCGCCGATCATCAGCGGGATCAGGAAGTTGCCGAACGCACCCGCGAGAATCGGAATGATCACCAGGAAGATCATCACGGTGGCGTGCATCGTGAAGAGCATCGTGTAGAACTCGGGCGAGATCTGCCCGCCGGCATTCGCGAACAACGGGCCAAAGATCGGCATGTTGGTCCACGGAAATGCCAACTGCCAGCGGACACCCAGGGCCAACGCTCCACCGACCATCAGCATCAGCAGCGTCGTAAACAAGAACTGCATGCCGATGATTTTGTGGTCCTTGGACCACACATACTTGTGAAAGAACGACAGCTCGTGATGCCCGTGAGCACCATGAGCGTGTTCCTGTTCGTGCCCATGTTCATGGGCGACTCCCGCGGCACTCATGTTATTCGTCCTTCTTCGCAACGGCGCTAGGGGTCGCATGGCCGTCGTAGTTCTGCTCGGCTTGCAGCTTCTTCAGGTAAGCCTCGTACTCGACTTCGCGTTCCGCGCTCAGTTGAGCCCGCATCTTGTAGTGTCCCCAACCGCACAGTTCGGCACAGGTCAGATCGAAGATTCCCTGCTTATCGGCCTGGAACCAGATCGGAATGATTTGGCCGGGGACGGCGTCTTGTTTGACTCGCAAGTGGGGCAGGAAGAACGAGTGCTGCACGTCTTCACTGCGAAGCTGGATCATCACCGGTCGATTGATCGGAACGTGCAGGTCATTGACGTCGTACAAGTCGTCCGGCTGTGGCTTGAGTTGCAGTTTTTTCCCCGGAGCCGGATATCGAATCCGCCACTCGAACTGCCGAGCGGTCACCTCCGCCACCGGAGCCTCACGAGCTTCCTTCGGGAAGTACACCTGGACTCGGAATAGCGCCCAAACATCCATTTGATACAGGGCGAGGAACAGCAGAATCACCGACGGGACGACCGACCAAATCACTTCCAAGCTGTGGCTGCCGTGACTGAACCAGGACCGCTCTTCCTTGCTGTGCGACGCACGCCACAGAACGTAGGCCAGCGCGATCTGCGTACCGATGAAGACCGCCGTGACGATGTACAGAATCAAATAGAACAGGTTGTCGATTCGCTGTCCCAGCTCGGTGACGGACGGACCGGGAAACCACCAGCCCAACGAGGGGACCATCGAGGAGATGATCGAATAGATGATCGCCACGATCGGCCAGAAGACAAAGAACGCACACCAAAACTTACGCACGGTAAACTCCCGTTTTCGCAACTTCGTCCGCAGCCAAGTAACCCGAAGCGTCAGCGAGGGCGAGCGCTCCGATCAACGATGATTGAGGACCGATGAAGCGTTCGCCCTCGCTAACGCTTCGGGTTAGTGTCTGCTACTTCGGATGCCCTTGCTCGACCGGATGTCCCTCGACGCTGCTGCCCGTTGCCGCTTTGGGAGCTGCCGACTCAAAGGGGACCGACAAGACGTAGTTGACCAAGTCCCAAATTTGTTCCGGAGTCACCGTCGCTGGCGTGGCCGGCATCGGAGTCCCTTTGATCCCTTGCGAGATGCGGCGATAGATGTCGATGGGCCGCCGACCGCCACGATAAATCCCGCGCGTCAAATCGCGCGGTTTGATTTGCTCACCCCAGGCGTCGTGCAAACCCCGCTTCTCGAACAGCCCGCCCGTGGCATCGTTCTTTTGATAGTCTTCCGTCTGAAAACCGTTGCCCTTGCCGGCTGGCCCGTGACAGTTCACGCACTTGCCGTCTTTCAAGAACATCAGCTTTCCACGCTCACGAGACTCCTTCGAGTCGAGAACGCGCGGTACTGGCGGGACGATGACCGTCTCCGGCGCTTCGGCACCTTCCCACGCTCCGGCGATGTCGCCGGACGCCGATTCCAAAAACGCCGGCAGTCCTTCCGCGGCGTTCGCTTCATATTCTTCAAGCTGCTTGGCGATCTGTTTTTCGATCTCGCTGGTGCTGGTGTTGGACTCTTTGGCTTCCTTCTTGGCTCGGTCGGCCGCGAAGTCGTTCTTCAACTCCTTGAGCAACTGCACCTCGACCTCGCCACGCATGGCCAGCCAGCGGATGTATTCGATGAGCGACGTCAGTTCGTGGTCCTTGAGCATCGGCACGAACGCCGGCATGTAAGTGCCGGGGATGCCTTGGCTGACGATCCGCTTCAAGTCCTCGCGAGAGGCCTTCGTGTCTTTGTTCGTCGAGGTGAACTTGAAGACTCCCAACCGATAATCGCGCGGCCGTGGATTCAGGTACTGCGCCGTCGGCCCTTCGCCATCACCGCTGACTCCGTGGCAGTGCTGGCAATGCCGAGCATACAGCTTCCGGCCGTGTCGCAGATTCTGTCCCGCGACTACGAATTGGTCGCCGTCCGCCGGAGCCGCTTCAAATGCCGTCAACGCTTCAAAGGACTTGTCGCTGGCATCGTAGCTGGCGAGCAAAAAGGACTTTCCCTGGTTGGCTCCCGACTTGAACAGCAAACCCGCGCGTGTCAGTTCCGGAGATTTCAGGCTTTCGAGATCACTCGCTTCGGGATTGAACTCGACAATGAATGACCGACCGTCGACCGACTTCACGGTTCCTTCGGCCTTGCCGTAGTTCACGGGCAGCTTCAACCAAGCGACGCTGTCGAGTGGCGTCCCGAAATGTTCGACCAGCGTTTTTTTGACGGCCGCTCGCGCCTTGTGATGTACTGGCTTGGCGACGGTGGTGTTCTCGGCGAACTGCATCTGTGACGCATCACCTCCACACCCGGCCACGGCACTTGCCAGTACCACGACCAATGTTTGCCACACTCGCGCACTCACGGGAACATCCTCCGGTTCAACGTAGGTTGGGCACTCTTGCCCGACCCACGACGGGCAAGAGTGCCCGTCCTACGGAAACTTGATCACAGTCCGAATTTCTTCGCGTCCGCCTTGATCTCGACGGCCGGATTGTCGCCACCTTTGATGGTGACTTTGTACTTCGATTCCAACAGCCCCGGCTTCCCGCCGTCACCACGTTCATGCCAGACCTTGAACTGGTAGGTTCCAGCCGGCAGGTTGTCGATCTTGAAGTTTCCATCCGCATCGGAGACCGTGGCGAAGGGATGATCCAAAACGAGATGGTACGCCGTCATCCACGAGTGCAAGTCGCACTTCACCGGGAAAGGTTCACGTTCGGCCTTTTTGTAGACCAGCTTGATTCCCGTTCGGTCATTGGCACCAACGGTGTTACTGATGTTTCCATTGCGGTTTCCGACACAGCGGGTGTTATGCAGTGCGGCGTCGTCGTTCAAGATGCGGATGGTTTGCCCGACCTGGCAAAACAGAGCGTGCGTCGTGAAGCGGCAGTTCTTCTGGTCAAAGAGTGTGTCCTCCGTTGGAGGCGTCGCTTTGAAGCCAGCAGGAACCTTGTCGAGAAACACGAATACATTCGCGACGCCATTGGACTCGCTGACCACCAAGTCTTCCTTGGGGATGTCGCCATCCTTCGAGCAGACCGTCGGGTCCTTGTCCGCCATCCCCTTCTTGTAGATCACGCCCGGCGCGGGGCGTGTCCCGTCAAAAACTATTCGACCGACGAACGCTCCTGAGCCACCAGCGGGAGCACCGGGATCAGCCTCGGCCGCCTTGCCCCGTTCGACTTTGGCCACGGCTGATTCCGCAGGCTTCACTCGCACAGAAGGCTCAGCGTATGCACCGGTATCGAGCTTGGCACAGCCGGCCGAGAGCATCAGTAGTCCGCCGCAAGCCGTCATCGTCCAAAACAATTTTGAGTCAACCGTCTTCATCAGTTGCCTCCTTCCTTCGCATCGCCCTTGGCGGGAGCCGCATTAGCGGGCGCGGGAGCCGCCGCCAACGGTAGTTTCCCTTCCCTCTCCAGGAGCCGCGTGTAATTCATCAACGCGTCGCGCACCCCCACCACTTGATCAAGCGGATTGGTATCCATCAGCGGCGGGAATTGTTTTTGATCCTTGCGGAACACCGGCGGCATCGAGGTGTACGGCGTGATCCAAAGCGGTTTGTAGAGCCACAACATGACCCAATCCGGCCGCAAGCGATCCGCGACGTATTCCAGGTTCGGTCCTCGAATGTCTTTCGGGTCCGCACTCTTCTTGTATTCGTGACCGGCGACCGAGTGACACTTCACGCAGATCGGCGCGTTGAGCACTCGCCACGATTCCTTCAGGTAGTCTCCGGTCTTCGCGCGATCCGGGTGATTCTTCTCGAACTCGGCATTCGCGACGGCCAAGTAGTCTGGATTTCGCTGCGGCACGTTTTGATACGGATAAGGCACTCCGTCATACGCGGCGAAATAGTTTGCCAACGTTTGAGCTTCCGCATCGGTCATGTTGAACTTCGGCATTCGCAGCACGGTCGCGTGCCGCAGTTGAGCCGGATTCTTCAAGAAGGAATACAGCCACGGGGTCTGCACCTTGATCCCTTCCTGATACAGCGCCGGTGGTGACATTTGCCAGGCATTCGAGTCGGCATCACGTCGCTTGATGTCCCCGACCAACCATTCGGCAAACGCTCCACCACGAGCCGGCTTCTCGGAAACGAGCTGCGGTTCGGGAACGATGATTCTCGCGGGTGCCCACTGGACCTTGCCACCGACGTCGATCGTCTCCCAAAGGTCGTAGCCGTACTCGCGCTCTTCCGGTTCGTCCTCCGGCTTCGGCCGAGACGACGGGAGTCCCTTGAACATCACAACCGGCAGCGTCTCCGTGCCGTCGCTCTTCTTGACGACGTGCGACTTTCCGGTCAACGCTTTGCGCGGCGGCTTGAGCTTCATCAATAGCTCGAAGCCCTCCGGATGATCCTCGACACCGAGTTCCGACGGAGCGACTTCTTCCAACTTGGTCGCGTAAGAAATCTCCGGCAAGTCGATGATATGGCAGCCGGTGCAATTGAATTTCTGCAACAGCTTCTCCCCTTCGACTTTCGCAAGCTCCGCACCCCTCGGCCGGTACTGATACTTCTCGGCGGGCGGCCGCGCGACGAGTCCCAGCACGAACGTCGAGATCGCTTCGATCTCGTGTTCGTTGAGCGGGAACTTCGGCATTCGCAGACGTTCGTCGTAGAACTTGGTCTCGGTCTTCTCGTAGTCGTAGCTGCGCGGATCGCGGAGCTTTTGCCAAATGAAGCCGGGGCGGCCGTGGTGCAGCAGGCTTTCGTAGAAGAACGCGGCACCGAGTTCCTTTTCTTCCTGTTCGTGACTGTCGTAGTCTCCGGTCGCCGCTTTCTTGATGGCGTTCTCGACGCGGGTCTTCGTCGAACTGCCGTCCGGTTCGCCGTGATGATGCAGGTATTCTTCGATGTGCTCCGGCGCGAGACGAGACGGGTCTTTCAAACCCCAGTCCTGCAACGCGGTGCCGATCGGCCGAGCGGTTTCGAAGTTCGGGATGTCGTGGCAGCCGTAGCAGCCGTAGCGCGAGATCGTCACACGGCCGAGGTAGTTCATCTTCCGTTTGCGCCACTCATCGTCGGTAAACTTGACGTCGGCGGTTTCGGCCACGAGCTCAATCTCGTCACCTTTCACCGTCTCGCGAGCGAGCGGGTACTTGCGATCCTTCATCACGTTCTTGGCTTGCTCGGGTGTGACCGTCTTGCGTCGCCAGAGCAGCATTTCGACGAGCTTGTCTAGCTCGGCATCGGTGATTTCGATGGCGTCGTACTTCGCCGTTTCGCCGGTCAGCAAGTAGGCTGCGATATCGGCCGCCGGGTCGATCGACGTCCCATCAGGCTGTGTGACGGCGTCGAGGAACAAGTCTGGCATCTTCGTGCGCGGGTGATGTCGTTCCGGCTCGCGAATCCAGGTGTAGAGCCAGTTGAACCCGTCGTCTCCCGGCTTAAGCTTGGCCTTGATCTTCGACAAGTTGGGACCGAACTCCGCCTTGGTCCCTTGGAATCGCTCGGCGTCGTGACTGTGACAGGCGAGGCAACCCTTCTGCGCGAACAACGTTTCGCCACGCTTCGCGTCCGGCTTGTAGTCGGCGGCCGGCTTGTCGTACTTCAACTCCTTCGAGTTGTCGAACAGGTAATGCGCGATGCCCGCGAGTTCGGCTTTCGAGAACTGTTTGCCATGTTCGTCGATGTTGTTCGTCAAGTTGAAGAATTGCGGCATCGTGGTCTTGGGCCGGAAGCGTTTCGGCTCCTCGGTCCAGTGCGTCAGCCATTCGCGAGTCGTCTTGCTGGCGATGTGCTTGAGGCTCGGCCCGACTTTGCGTTCGACTCCGGCCACTGCCTTCGGATCGTCGGCAATCTTCTTGGCTTCGGCGAGCGTTTGCGGTTCGAGCCGCAGGTCGGGGCCGACCGGTTTGCCGGCATCGAAGCCATTGATCTCGTGACAGCCAAAGCAGCCGTACTTCTTGATGAGCTGCCAGCCTTCGTAAGCCTTCGGCGCGGTCGCTCCGAACTTGGTGTTCTGGCCGAGTTCGACGACAGAGTGGTGGCACTTCAAGCAGGCGGACTCACGCAACCGAGCCGGCTGCATCGGATATTCCCAGAAGTGATTGTTGAACCACTTGAAGTCGTGCTCCCATTCGTGAGCCTGATGCGGGTCGTTGGGCGTATGCGACGCATTCTGGAAACTGGTTCCCGAACCTTGCCCGTCATGGCACGACGTGCAGCCGAAATCGTTGAGCGGGTGCGGACTGGCGGCGGTCAGATAAACGTCCGGCCGCGGGTGCGTCGAGAACGGATGCGCGAAGGTTCCGTTCTTGCCGTCGCCGTGCGGGAAGTCAGGAACGTCGCCGGCACCGACACGATCAATCGCCAGATGGCAGGTGCGGCAACGATCGAAGCGTGCCGTCTTAGCCATGCCGAGCGTGATCTTCATGTCCGGCAGCCAGTCCTGCTGGATTTTGATGTGCGAGTTGAAGCCGTCGACGATCGGCTGCTCCATGAGCCAGCGTTTGAACGTCTTGACTGCACCGGCCATTGAATTCGGTTCCGGTTCGATCCGGCTCTTGGCAGCCTCCAACCGGAGCACGTCCGCCTCGAACGCTTTCACCGCCGCCACTGCGGCGTCGCGATCTTTGGTCTGTGCTTTCAATTCGTCAGTGGCTGCTTTGCGAGTGGCCTCGATCCGGTCAAGCTCCGCCTCTAGTTCATCGACGGCTTGTCGCTTCTCATTGAAGTCCTTCAACAAGGCGGCCATTTTCTCTTCGGGGACTTGATCGCGAACACTAAGGTCGTAGTTGGCGCTGGCCACCCCCCGATAGGATCGGCTCTCGCGCACCTTCCGCATCTGCATCAGGTGTTCGTTGTCGAGCGTCTTGACCGTGTCTTCTCGCTTGGCGAGATCGTGCTCCGTCTCTTTCAATCTCGCTTCCAATTTTTTCTGCTGGGCTTCCTTCGCCTCGTTCAGTTCTTGGAGCTTGGTTTCGTACGACTTCTGCAACTTCGCGGCGGACTTGGCTCCATTGCCCAAGGCCACGTTGGTGAGTTCCGCCTTCTTGGCGGCTTCTTCGGCATCGATCTTGTCCGCTTCCAATTGGAAGAACTGATGCTGATACGCTCGCCACTCGTCGTGGTGGTCGAAGTACATCATCAGCAGCGTCGCTACGAACAGCACGATCATGCTGACGGCGAACCACCGGTGCATCTTGGGAAGCGGACGTAGATAGTCTTCGGTCGCTGGCATGTTGGCGAATTTCTTGGTTGGAGTCCCGGCTTGAGCCGGTCGAAAAACCGCCTGAAGGCGGTACTCCAGCTAGACGTTAAAGAACCACTCCGGGATCGCGATGAAGTACTTCAGATTGGCGGCCCAGCGAAGCACCATCTTCAAAGGCAGAGCCGCCATCATCAGCACCAAGTTCGAGAACACCATGAACCGCAGGAAACCCATGCGGAGGAAAAACTTCTTGAAGACCGTCATCGCCATCACCATCGGCAGCACGCCGAGATAAACGCCGATGGCCACGAACCCGACGAACTCGCGCGCCAAGATGTACGGAGCCTGCGTCCAAAAATCGGAACCGGCGGGAGCCATCGGCAGCGGTTGGCCCAGCCCGTACCAGAAGTACTCGGACAAGTTGACGTTGTTCAGAGCTTCCAGCTTATGGACGTCCCAGTATTCGTAGATGCCGAAGACGTTCCAGTTCGGGCCACGCAAGAACGTTCCCAAAATGATCATCCCGACCCACAGCGGCAGGAAGCCAAACATGAACGTCGAGATCGCGAACTTGCGTTGGTTGAACGTGTAGTAACCGTTGCCGAGCTTGTTGAAGTCGATGTACGGGATGGCCATCATCCCGCCGAGAATGACGCTCGGAAACACCACACCCGCCAGCCACGGATCGTAGTACACCAGCATTTCTTGGAGACCCAGGAAGTACCACGGTGCCTTCGATGGGTTCGGAGTCTTCACGGCCGAAGCGGGTTCTTCCAGCGGAGCCTGCAACGCGATGCCCCACAGAATGAGCAGCGCCGTCACCGCGATCATGCAGATCATTTCGGTGTAAACGAGATCCGGCCAGGTCAGCACTTTCTCGTTGTTCTCCGCTTCGATCGGCCCTTGGCCCAATGCCGCGCGGCGGTCGTTCTCGTTGGCTCGGTAGAAGAACAGCCAAGTGAAGTAGCCGACGATGAACAGCATCGCCACGATCGGCACGTTGTCCGGCTTGCCGACGATCTGCCGAAAGTCCCAGTCGGTCAGACTGACGCACAGAAACAGCAGCGACAGGTTCAGCAGCACCCAACCGACATTCGGTTTTGCCAGCCAGTTCCGCAGGGCGATCATGGCGATAAAGGCAAAGGTCGTGACCGCGAAGTAGGTGCGTGCATCCGCCACGACACTGTCGATGGCCGCCTTGGCAAAGTCCGGCATCACGAACCAACGCAACGCTTCCGGGACACTCGCGCAGGTCAAGTGAGTCACTGAAACGAGCAGCAACGCGATCGTGTACGTCGCCCAAATGGAAGCACTCGGCATGTCCATGCCGCCCATGAATTCGGGCAGCCGGAAATGACGACCTTTGTGATACGACCTCCAAGTCCAAACCACGTTCATGGCGGCCAGAATCAGATACAGCCACCCCAGCCCGAACAGGACGCTCGGCGTCACGTTCGGATGCGGGTCGGTCGATCCGAGGGTCAAGCAGGAAGTGATCAGCGACAGCGCGTTCATCGAGAGTTCCGTGTTCCGAATTCCTACAACGGCTGTGAAATCCCGCCGTCTTTGCGGACTCGCCAGAAATGAATGGCGATCAAGCCAGACACCGCCAGCGGGATCGCGACGCAGTGCAGGATGTAAAACCGATTCAAGGTTTCCTCACCGACGAAGCGGCTCCCCAGCAACAAGAAGCGAGCATCGCTGGCGTTGGTGATGAGGTCGTATCCACCGAGGTTCAAGAACTGGAAGCCAGGGCCTTCGTGCCCCAGCACCGGCGTCGCGCGTGCCATGTTCGAGCCAACGGTGATGGCCCAAATGGCGAGCTGATCCCACGGCAGCAAGTAGCCGGTGAACGACAGCAGCAACGTCAGCTTCAGCAAGATGACGCCGACGACCCAGTTGAATTCGCGTGGCGGCTTGTAACTGCCGGTTAAGAAGACGCGATACATGTGCAACCAAACGGTGATCACCATCGCGTGAGCACCCCAGCGGTGAATCTCGCGCATGATCCCCAGCGTCGTCACATCGCGCAGAGCGAGGATGTCGTTGAAGGCCCACTCCAGCGTCGGCCGGTAGTAGAACATCAGCAGCACGCCGGTGATGGTCTCGACCAAGAACAGGAAGAAGGTGATGCCCCCCATGCACCAGGTGTAAGACAGCGCGATGCCTTGCTGCTTGATCGACACCGGATGCAGGTGCAGAAAGAAGTTGGTGAGCATGACGACCACGCGGTTGCGGCGGTCGTACGGAGCCGGATGCCGGAAGATGCTCTTCCAGATCTGTGAATCGCGAATGTAATCGCCAACCGACATGACTTCAGACTTTCCGTGGGTTCAATCGCCTAGGCCAGAGTCCCGTCGACAAAGGAGTTCGAGTCCGCCCACTGACCCATTTCTTCCTGGAACTTGACGCTCTTATCCACTTCCAATTGACCATCCGACGCCAGCTTGATCCCCACTCGCTCCAGCGGTCGCGGAGCCGGGCCTTCAAAGTTGATGCCGTTGATGTAGAAGCCCGAACCGTGGCACGGGCATTTGTATTTCTGCTCCCCTTCGAGCCAGTTCGGCGTGCAACCGAGATGCGTACAGACCGAAGCCAAGGCGTAAATCAGATTCTGCCCCTTGTACTGATCGGTATGCACGATCCAGACACCGCGAGCCGCCAGCCACTTCGTGCTGACTCCACCCAACGGATAATCGCTGGGCGGACCAATCTTGAATTTCGTCGGCGGCTCAACCAGCACGTTCGGGAACATGAAGCGAGCGAGATCGAGCAACCACAACAGCGACGTCGCCGCCATTGACGTAAACGCGAGCACCAACGGTGAGAAACAAATCACAAGCAAACTGCGTCGGCCAAGCTCGACGGTGAGCTTCTTATCTTTTGCTGCGGGAGGCTTGACCGGAATCGGCGGCAGCGTGGGCTTCACGGGAATCACCGGCGATGAGGCTGCAACCTCGGCAGCGGCTTTCTCGCCACGCACTGCCTTGAGCATCTCTTCGACGGAGGGCTTCGGAGCGCCGCTCGCGACCGCTGCCGCAGGCTTCGCAGCCGGAGAGGCAGTCGCGGCTGGTGCGTCGCCAGCCGGTGCTGCTGCACCTGTTTTGCCGGCGCGGATCGCGGCGAGAATATCGGACGTTCCGCTCGGCTTTGCAGCGGCCGGTTTCGGAGCCGCAGCCTTCGGGGCATCTGCCGCCGCCGGAGCCGCTGCTCCCTTCGCGCCTTGAGCGCGAATCGCTGCGAGGATGTCGCCGGTTGATCCGGGCTTCGCAGCCGGTGCGGGCTTGGCCGCAGGCGTCGGAGCAGACTCAGCGGGAGGCGTTGCCGCAGTCGCCGGAGCTTCCGCTGCCGGGGGTGCTGCAGGCGCGTCGCTGCTCGCCGCGGGTTTTGCAGCTCGGATCTTGGCGAGGATATCAGCCGTTGACAGTTTTGATTCAGACATGACTCTTCACGCACTCAAAACGAACCGCGCACACTGGGCGCGGTTGAGGGGCGAGGTTAAGAGGGGGCGGATTCTGGCGACCGGGTCGCGCGCCGGCAACCTTTGTGAATCGCGACGACGCCAGATTTCCCAAACTCAGGACCGACCAAAAATCGACGTTCCCAGGCATGGGAACTCGGATGGCGAAGCACGATGAACGTCGAGCAAAACCAACTCGATTCCCGCCGAACTCCGCCGCAAATCGAGCCGGCGATGTCGGTGGCTCACGCCGAACTGCTCGACGAGTTCGAGCGATTCATTCACCGCGATCCGGCTCGACGCGGCCTCTGCGCCAGCGAACTGGACCAGTCCGGTCAACCAACGTCGCAGCGGCTCGGTGCCGGCCAACTCGCTGCCGCTGCCGCCGATCTCGCCCAGAACGCGCGGCGAGTCGCCATTGTCACCGGCTTTTTCATTCCGCACGCCCAGCCGCCGTGTGCCGAGACCGACGGACCACCCGGCAGCCTCTTCCTGGCTCATTGCCTGCGCGAACTCGGAGTTGATGCCGCGATCATCACCGACGGCCCGTGTGCTCCCGCCGTCCGAGCGGCCGCCGCCGGAATCGACTTCCCCGCCGATCGACTCTTCATCGCCCCGCTGAAAGCGGAAACTTGGTGCGACGAGTTCTTGCAGTCCGAGTTTGCTCGCGGACTGACACATCTGGTCGCGATCGAACGAGTCGGGCCGAGCCACACTCGGGAGAGTGCGGAGCGGGGGGTGCGAAGTGCGGAGCCAGAAGAATGTGCAGCCAACTCGCCACTCTTCGACGTTGCTCCCGAACATCACAACCGCAGCCACAACATGCGCGGCGTTTGCATCGACGCACACACTGCTCCGCTGCATCTGCTGTTCGAGCGGCTGCCGACATTTCATCCGACCGCGCGAACGATCGGCGTCGGCGACGGCGGCAACGAAATCGGTATGGGGGCGATCCCGTGGGCCGAATTGCGTCGCCGACTGACCGGCGAGCACGCAGGGCGAGTCCCGTGTCGCATCGCGTGCGACTTCAACATCGTCGCGGGCACCAGCAATTGGGGCGCGATGGCGCTCGCTGCGGGAGTCTGCCAGTTGCGAAATCGCCTCGACGTGTTGCAGCCTTGGACCCAAGAGAGGCATCGCGAGTGGCTGGAGCATCTCGTGGAGAACGGTCCCGCAGTCGACGGCGTCACCGGCCGCCGCGAAGCGACCGTCGATGGCTTACCGTTCTTGACGTACATCCAGCCGTGGGAGGGAATCCTCCGTAGGTCAGGCTATCCAGCCTGACCCGAACGCTTCACAGACACCGGTCCTCAATCGGTTCGGCCTGGAAAGGCTGACCTACAGAATCTCCAACGACGGCATTGGCGCATCGAGGATGACTCGCTTCGCGATCTGCATCGCGATGTTCTGCGTGATGTTCAGCAGGTGTGGCTTGGCCGGGTTGTCGTCGGCATACAACGAGCCGACTTGGCCGTCGTCGCCGCGCACTCGGATGGTGGCGTCGATCGGAATCTCGCCGAGGAACGGCAGGTCGAGTTCTTCTGCCTTCGCCTTCGCACCGCCTCGGCCGAAGATGTCGCCGGACATGTTCTCGACGATGCCGAGCACCGGAATTTTGACTTGATCGAACATGCTGATCGCCTTGATGGCATCCAACAGCGCGACTTTCTGCGGCGTGCAGACGACGACCGCTCCGGCCAGGCCGAGCAGTTGCGACAGCGTCAACGACACGTCACCGGTTCCCGGCGGCAGGTCGATGATCAAGTAGTCGAGTTCGCCCCAATCGGTCTCTTGCAGGAACTGTGTCAGCAGCTTGTGCAGCATCGGACCGCGCCAGATGACCGCTTGGTTTTCGCGGATCAGGAAGCCGATCGAGAGGACTTTCATGCCGTCTGCGTCGATCGGTTCGAGCCGCTGAATCTTCTGGCCGGTGGGCAGTTCGACCTCGCGAACAATCGGCGTCCCCTTCGCGCCAGTGAGCAGCGGAATGCTCGGCCCGTAGACGTCGGCGTCGAGCAGTCCGACCTTTGCTCCAAAATGTTTCAGACCGTAGGCCAGCGACGCAGCGGTCGTGCTCTTGCCAACTCCCCCTTTGCCGCTGCCGACCGCGACGACGTTCTTGATTCGCAGGCCGATCTTTCCGCCCGTCTCTCGGCCGAGAACTTGCCACGAATACGAGACCTCGACCTTGCGGCCACTCAAGGCGCTGCCGATCAAGTCGCCAATTCGTTCGCGTCCCGGATAGGCCGGCGTTGGGAGTTGCACCTCGACCTTGATGACGTCGGATGTCGTCTGCACCGACTTGATCAGGCCCAGTCGATCGAACGAGATTCCCAGTTCGGGGTCGGTCAGTTGTCCAAGTTTGGAGCGGATTTCAGCGTCTGTCATGGTCTCTTTGCTGGCAAGTTTCGAGGAAGGATTCGGAGGCTTTGAGTTGTAGCGGTCTCAACGGTGACGAACAACGAGCACCATCCATTACTCAGGATTGGAGATGAGCCGTCGGCAAATTCGTGCGAGTTGTTCACCGGACGAATCACCGACCAGGACTTCGCGGACTCCGACGTCGCGCAGAGTCCACTCCAGATCAGCCGCCTCGGACGAACACAGCACGATCACCGACGGGACTCGCGGTGGTGCGACCAGTTTGCTCAGCCATTGCAGGCATTCGGTCATGTCTTCCGGGAGGTCGATGACCAGGACATCGGCGATTGGCGGAAACGCGAAGGACGAGAGTTCGCTCAACGAGCGGCAGCCACGCACACGCACCGATTCGTTTCGGAACTGGCGCTGCAACTCAGACTCCCAGCGGGACCGAGACTCGAAGACCACAATCGTCCGCACGGAGTTGGACACGGCAGGCTCGTCGGCGATGAGAAAGCTCAGCCGCTACTTGTTGCCCTTGAACGCACCTTGCATGCGGATCAATTCGAGCGGCGACAGTTTCTTGCCATCCGCCGCTGCCGCCGGCTTCGGTGCTTCAACAGCCGGCGCGGGTGCGGCCTCCGCTGGAGCAGCCGCTTCAGTCTTCGTCGCTTGCTGCTGGCGGATCATCTCAATCGGCGACAACTTCTTGCCTTCACCACTGGCCGCTGGAGTTGGCGCGGCCGCCGCCCCACCCGCTTTGGCGGCACCCTGCTGACGAATCAAATCGAGCGGGCTGGGCTTCGCACCACCGGCTGCGGGTGCTGCTGCTGGCTTCGCACCGGCCGCACCTTGCTGTCGGATCAAATCCAGAGGACTAGCCTTCTTTTCGGAAGCCGCTGCGGGCTTCGCCGCCGGAGCAGACTTGGCAGCGGGCGATTCCTTCGCCGGCTTCTCCTCGGCCTTCTTCTTCGGAGCCGGAGCATCCACCACTGTCAGGAATGCCGGATCAATGTCGTACCAGCCGATGTCCGCCGGGCCGTCGAACAGCACGAGTGCTCGGCAACTCATGTTGACCGTCTTCACGACGCCGGTCAGACCGTCGAATCGGCGAAGCTCCGGCACTCCGGATTTCACGACGACGTACTTGTCGGTGTACTGCTTCTTCAGCAACTCGGCTTGTTCAAATCGAGCAGACATGGCGGTGCAGCGGTCTCTTGAAAGGACAGTGGAAAATCAAAGGGCCGGATAATACTGAGGCCTCTGGCGGATGAAAACCAATCCTAAGAAATCCCAAGTTCCAAAACCCAATGTCCAAGGAAATTTCAAACTCCAAATCTCAAGGTCTCATGGCGGCGTCAATTTTGGACTTTGAGATTTGAGATTTCCTTGGACATTGAAGCTTGGGACTTGGACATTCGCGGCCTGGCCGCGCTACGGCTTTGGCTTCTCGGCCAGCCGCTCGTAATGCACGCGAGCGACGTGCCACATGTAATTTGGGCCGTAGCTGGCCGTGCGTCCCCAGCGGTTGGCGGTCGCGGCTCGGAAGTGCGGCAACGCCTCCTTCGGACGTTTGTAGGCGTCGTGCCACAAGCCGAGATACAGCTCGATGTAAAATAGTCGTTGCTCGCGGACGTTCTGGGGCAGTTTGGCATCGACCGACTTCAGCAGATCGTCCGGCGTGAGCTCGTCCTCGAACAGCCGATAAATCGTCGGCATCGGTTCGCGGTCATCCTTTTTGTACTTGAGCAGTCCGGCTCGTGCTTTTTCGGTGCCCAGCGTTGGAGCTTGAGCGATGTACTTCCACAAGCCAGCTTCGCGATCCACATCGTCGGTGACGAAAAACTTGTCGAACTGCTTGGCCGATTTCTGTGGCTGTTCGGCGTAGAAATATGCGATGCCCAGTCGCCAATGAGAAGCGTCGAGCGTCGGGTTCAACTCGCTCATGCGTTCGTAGTCGCGAACCGACTTGGCGAATTCTCCTCGAAAAAAGAGCACATCTCCTCGCTTGGAAAGCAGCGACACGCTGTCGGGCGTTGCTTCGAGCTTTTTGGACACGTCGGCCAGATCGTCGTCCCATTGCTTACGCAACTTGGCTTGTTCATCGGCACTGAGCGGATGCTGGCGAGCATCGCTGCTGTCAACTTTCGGCTCATCGGCAGTCACCGCCGGCGTGTGTGCGAGATGTCCGAGGACAACCAACAGAATGATCGTGGCTGGCACCCTCCAAAAAATAGTCCTGCGTTTGGTCATTGATCTTGCTCCCTGATTGGCAACGAGTCAGATTTCGATCTGGATCACGGAACCCAGTTGGCGAACAGGTGGGAGTTCGCGCGAGTGTCTTGGCTCAATGAAAACCAGCCCCCCAGCAATCAGAACTCCCGCCAACAGCGCCAGCGACAATTGCAGACGGTCGTGATGGTGAAATTGGATTTCCGGCAGCAAGTCGCTGAGCGAGATGCAGAGAAAGACTCCTGCCGAGACGGCCAGCGCGGCTCCCAGGAAAGTGTCGTTCGCGGGCAGCACGCTTTCTACGGCGAAGAACAAAATCACTCCGATGGGGCACATCGCCGCGAAAGCCAGGTTCGCCGCCATCCTGGAACGGCGCGACCAACCCGACGAGGCCATCAACGTCGTGATCGACATCGCATCCAACGGCTTGTGCAGCGCGATCGCCATAAACGTCGCGACCCCCGCAACCCAAGTCGTCCCTCCCAGCGACATCTCGGTCTGGACACTCGCGGCCAGCGCCATACCGTCGATCAACGTGTGAACCGTCAGGCCGAAGCCGATCCCCACCCAGCTCAGCTTGTGAGCAGAGGGCGGTTCATTTCCGTGGCCCGCGTGGCCGTGCGTCCCATCGTGATCGTGATGATGGCCGTGATCGTGGACGAGGCAGCCAGAATGCTCGCTCTCGGCGTTGGTGCCCGGAGCTTGCGCATCGTCCGGTTCAAGCGATGCGTGCTGGTGGAAGTGAAACGCACGGATCAGGAAGAACATTCCCAGCAGGCCCGCCATCAACCAGCCGGCGGTGGCGTGAACGTCGTAGTTCAGCTTCTCGGTCGCATGCGGCCACAGGTGAAAAACACCAACCCCCAACATCAATCCGGCCACAAAACTCATCAGCAGGTGCAACGCCCGATGCGTGAATCGCATCATCGCCGGAGCCAACCCGCCGGCCAGCGACGCCGCCATGATGAGCACGGAAAAAAACGCCAAGTGAAAAACCAGAGCCATCGTCGCCTCGCACGCCCTGCAAAAGCGGCGCATCTTCCGGGGCAACACGCTCGATTTCCAGCGACCTCACGAATTTACCGTCGGTCAGCCTCGAAAACCTGATCGACGAGGACACGGCAATTGCTCACTGGCAGATCACTTCCTCGATGATGTCATAGGTGGTCACCGGAACTTGTTCCGTGACAGTCTTCGCGACCATCTTGGTCACCGGAACTCGAATCTCGCTCGTGACGACGTGCGGCACTCGTTCCGTGTAAGTTTCTTTCTGCTCGCGGGGCACCGATTTCATCTCGGTCACATCGTGTGAGCGAGTTTGGAGTTTCCTCACATGGACCGTCTCTGGGACAGCACGTGTGCGAGTTTCAGTACGATAATCGGTTTGCTGCACCAAGCGAGTCGTCGTGGCTGGCCGAGCGACAGCCACGTCGTATTCGTAGGTCTGCTCGACGATTTGACGGACTGTCACCGGAACGGCAACTTGCTTCTCGCAACCGCCAACCACCGTGGCCTTCGCCTTCACTCCACCGCGATCCGAGACCTCTCCCCTGCGGACAAGTTCACCGCCGGTCACTACGGTTTGCAACTCGGTCCCAGGGACATAACGAGCGATTCGCCGAGTCCCCACGCGAGTTTCCATCTGGACATTTTGCACGGTGACGTTCTGCCGAACGGTTCGCACGACTGGTACCTGCACCGTGTATTCTTCGGTGCGGAGCCGAGTCTCCGGAACCAGAACCGTTTGTTCGGTCGTGATCCGTTTGGTTTCGGGGACTTGGTCATAAACCGTGACGGCTCGTTCGCGGACTTCAACGCGGTACTCGACCGACTGCGACTGCCGAGTCTCCAGCGTCGTGGTCGGCACCATGATGGTTTTCGTCACGGTTTGATACGTTGTGCGCGGCACGACTCGTTGCACCTTCCGCAGTTGGGGTGCCGCGACGACCGGAACCTCGCACTGCACTTGCACGGGAACAGCCTGGGGACAGTTTTCGACGGGCGCGGAATCCAACACGATGAAACTGGGGAATCCGTGCTCGTCTGAATAGACGGTCGTGCCAAAGGCCAAACTGGGAATCAACGCGAGTGCAATCAAACGCTTCATAGCCATCTCCTGGGAGTCAAACATTTGGGGAGCGAATCAGGGGTGCCAGCTTCGTAAAATCGACGCAGTCTTCGCATTTATCCTATTTAGACATCAACAACAGAGTGACCATGACAATGAATAAAGTCCAGTATTCCCCGGAAAAACTCACAAAATTTGTGGTCGACCTTTTTCGGGCCGCTGGTGTTGGAGAGTCCGAAGCGACCGAGGTCGCCACCAGTTTGGTGGAGTCCAACCTGCGCGGCCACGAGTCGCACGGCGTGCTCCGCGTGGGAGATTATCTCGCCGCCCTGCGAACCGGCGAACTGTGTGGTGGGGTCGAGTGGCAGGTGCAGACAGAGACCCCCGCTGTTCTAGTGGCCGACGGCCGACGCGGTTTCGGGCAGGTTTTGGCTCGCAGATTGGTCGTCGCACTGGTGGAGAAGTGTCGGCCTCTTGGCATCGCGTGTGGCACTCTGAAAAACTGCGGCCACGTTGGCCGGTTGGCGGAATGGGTGGAGCTGGCTGCTCGACTCGGCTTCGCGGCCATGATGACCGTGAATGACAACGGCGTGCTGAAGTGTGTCGCTCCGCCCGGAGGACTTGAGGCGCGGATCAGCACGAATCCACTCGGCCTTGCGGTGCCGACGAGTGGCGAACCACTGGTGCTCGACCTTTCGACCAGCGTCGTGGCAAACGGCAAAGTCAAAGCCAAGTTGTTGGCGGGCGAGCCCTGCCCTTCCGGCTGGTTGCAAGATGCCAGTGGAAATCCCACGACCGATCCGGCCGCTCGGTTCAGCGAAAACCCCGGTACGTTGCTCCCGTTGGGCGGCGAAGCTCACGGCTACAAGGGCTTCGGCTTGGGACTGTTGTTGGACGTGCTGGTGGGGGGATTGTCGGGAGGCTGGTGCCCGCCGGCAGATCCCTCCGAGACCGGGACCAACAACGTGTTGTTGGTCGTGTGGGACCCCGCGCGATTCGCTGGCACGTCGCACTTCCTGGGTGAAGCGGACAAGCTGATCCAGTACGTTCGCTCGACACCGCGCAAGCCGGGTGTCGAATCCATAACGCTACCTGGCGATCGCAGTGCGGCGATCCGTCACGAGCGAATCGCGAGCGGGATTCCGCTCGACGCCGGAACGTGGACAATGTTGTGCGGCGCGGCGAAGGAACTGGGGGTTGCGCTGCCGTGACGAACAATCGAAATCATCCCCACCGGGCTTGACCCGGTGGCATGGAGTTCCATTCATGCCGTATCGCGCGACGATCCGCAACGAGTCGTTCAACTTCGCCGACCTGCGCGAATTGCTCGCAAAGGCGAACGAAGAAAAGTCGGGCGATCAGCTCGCCGGTTTGGCGGCGTCGAACGCTCGTGAACGCATCGCGGCGAAATGGGCGCTGGCCGATGTGACGCTTGGCGAGATCGTCGCGAATCCGGTGATTGATCCGGATCGAGATGATGTTTCGCGGCTGATTGTCGAAACGCAAGACGGAGTCACGTTCGAGGAACTCCGCTCGCTGACCGTCGGTGAATTCCGCGAATTCTTGCTGTCCGAATGTGCCAACGAAGCCACGTTACGGCGGCTGAACTGGGCGATCACTCCTGAGGTTGCCGCCGCTGTCGCGAAGCTGATGAGTAATCAAGACCTGGTACTCGCCGCAGCGAAGATTCGTAACGTGACCCGCTGCCGCAACACGCTGGGCGAATGCGGCGTGTTGGCAATCCGTGTGCAGCCGAATCATCCCAGCGACGATCTGCGCGGAATTGTGCTGTCCGCCTTGGACGGTTTGTTGTTCGGCTGCGGAGACGCGGTCATCGGCGTCAATCCGGCGGCCGAGTCGGTCGAGTGCGTCGCAGCAATCGAGCACACGTTGCAGCGGTTGATCGAAGTGCTGGGCGTGCCGACACAGTCCTGTTGTCTCGCGCACATCAGCACGCAGTTGGCGGCACTCGATCGCGGTGCTCCGATTGATTTGCTGTTTCAGTCGATCGCAGGGACGCAAGCGGCGAACGAATCATTTGGTGTGACGTTGGCAATGCTGCGAGAGGGACGAGAACGAGTCGTCGAGCATCATGCGGTTCGCGGGCTAGAACTCGCGAGTGAACGTCGAACGAATCAAAACCCTCACCCCAGCCCTCTCCC